>OEQS01000037.1_pt1 | contig 24095 bp, 17 predicted proteins | sample 1539731 | NCBI WGS metagenome assembly OEQS01 (sample SAMEA3891890, study PRJEB23780) | metagenome | biome: terrestrial biome; feature: animal house; material: Caecal content | place: Italy | collected 2015-05-05 | reverse complement strand
TTACGCCAAGACCACGGACGAAAGGAAGTATGGCGTGGCGTTTCCTACCTTATGAGATGTATACCATGCAGAAGTACCTCCAGCACGACACCCTGCAAGGGAACGATCTGCTGCACTTTGACGCCTGGGCCTCCACCTTCGGTGAAACGGTGACAGCCATTGAGCTGGCCCCGGAGGGAACCGGCTACCGGGCCAAGACCCGGTTTGCCAAGTTCTACAATCTCCCGGAGCTGATGAGTATGTTCAAGGAAGTGGCGGATATTCAGACTGCGGATATGCTCAATCTCCCCGTACCCAAGGCCAACTACCACCATGTAGTGCTGAAACCCTCCGAACATCAAAAGGAGATGGTGGCAGACCTCAGTGAGCGAGCCGAGCGTGTCCGCAATAAAATGGTGGACAGCAGCCAGGACAATATGCTCCTCATCACCAACGACGGCCGCAAGCTGGCGCTGGATCAGCGGATGGTCAACCCACTGCTGCCGGACAGCGACACTGGCAAGGTCAGCGCCTGCGCCGACAATATCTTTGCCATCTGGCAGCGCACCGCCGAGCAGAAATCTACCCAGTTGGCCTTCTGTGACCTGTCCACTCCCAAAAACGACGGCACGTTCAATGTGTACGATGATCTGCGGGACAAGCTGATTGCCAGGGGTATCCCCGCCGAGCAAATCGCCTATATCCACAACGCCAACACCGAGCAGCAGAAAAAGGAGCTGTTCGGCAAGGTTTGTGCCGGAGAAGTGCGGGTTTTGCTGGGAAGTACCGCAAAAATGGGCGCAGGAACCAATGTTCAGAAGAAATTAATTGCCCTGCACCATCTCGACTGCCCCTGGCGACCGGCTGACCTTCAGCAGCGGGAAGGCCGCATTATCCGGCAAGGCAACGAAAACAAGGAGGTTGAGATTTATACCTATGTAACGGAAAACACCTTTGACAGTTACCTCTACCAGCTTGTGGAGAGCAAGCAGAAATTTATCGGGCAGATCATGACCAGTAAAAGCCCGGTGCGCTCCGCCGAGGACATTGATGAAACGGCCCTCAGTTATGCCGAGATTAAGGCCCTGTGTACCGGCAATCCCTACATCAAGGAAAAGATGGACTTGGACATTGATGTAGGGCGGCTGAAACTGCTGAAAGCAAACCACCTCAGCCAGAAATACAATCTGGAAGATCTAATTCTCAAAGGGTTTCCACAAAAGATTGCCGGGTTGGAACAGCGGATCACCGGCTATAAAAAGGATATGGAACACCTGGCCGAAGAAACAAAGCCAAATGGCGACGGCTTTTCGCCAATGGTGGTCTATGACCATGCGTACACAGAAAAGAAGGATGCAGGCACAGCGATTCTGGAAGCGTGTAAGGCTATGACCAGCCCGGAGGCCGTTGTTATCGGCTCCTACCGTGGCTTCTCCCTGGAGTTGTCCTTCGATACCTTTCGGCGGGAATACCAGATGGTATTGTGCCATGAGCTGCGGCACACAGTCACTTTGGGAACAGATGCCCACGGCAATATCCAGCGCATCGACAATGCTCTGGACGGCCTTGAGAGCCGTCTGAAGGATTGTATCGCCACACTGGACAATACCAGGGTGCAGCTTGAGAATGCCAAGGTGGAAGTGGAAAAGCCCTTTGCCCAGGAGGAGGAGCTGGCTACCAAGTCGGCTCGTCTGGAGGAGCTGAACGCTCTGCTGAATATGGATCAAAAGGATAATGAGCTGGCCGAGCCATCGGCAGAGGAAGTAGAAGAAGAAAATAACCGGCGAACCCCGGCACGCAATCGAGGGATGGATCGGTAATGCCGAGAGGCACCCAGCTATATGGGTGCCTCTCATTTCATAGGAGGCGATATTGTGAATGAGACGCAAGTGAATCTGGCCCTGTACGATAAAATGCGGATTGAGCAAGATGATTACCGTGAATGGCTATTGTCGCAGCCCCGGCAGGAGATTCTGAACCACGCCTATGAGTATAGTGTCCGTGAGGACATCCTGGCTACCATGAGCGAGGGTCACCTGCCCCCCATGCTCGCCAAGGCGCTTTTGGAATCCAAGCAGCCCCTGGCAAGCGTATATGCCGACTGGAACAAAGGCGAGCATGGCATCTTTGAAGAACTGATCGAGGTTATCCAGGAGCGAGCCAAAAAGGAATTGCAGCAGTCCCCCAAGTTCATGGAAATTTGTATCTACCAAATCGACCTTGATAAAGACACACACCGAATTGCCTTTCGCCCATCAGACGAACTGGCCAGATTTCAGGGCAGTGACTTTGTGGAGAGCGGCATCTATAACCGTGTCTATGAGGGCATTGTGGCGTGTTCCTCGCTGGAAGGTATCTACTATATGTTCAACACCAATCACCCGGACGGTTATACCGGGCGTTCCCTGTCTGTATCGGATGTTGTTCAGGTTGTTCATTCTCCCTCTGTCGAGCCTGGATTTTATTTTTGCGAGAGCTTCGGGTATAAGAAAATTGACTTTGAACCGGAGAAAACGCATTACATGACCAACGCAATTCCCGTTCTCCTGTTGGAACCGGGACAGGTAGCCAAGCCGACTTTGGTGAACAATACTTTGGAGAATATTCGGAAGCTGATTGGTGGTATGATCGAAACCACTTCTTTGCCGGATGGTGGAACCCTTATTTGCAGTGCAGGCAGAGAATTTCTCTCTTTTCCTCAAAACCGTGCTATCAAAGATGCCAGCGGAAAAGTCCTGGATGTTCTCGTTGGCACCTGTTTAATCTGCGGTACAAAAGATGGTAATTTCACCGGCCTGACGCCCGATCAAATGCGGCACTACAAAAAGGAATTTCAGTATCCGCAGAAGATTTTCCAACGCAACGGCGAACTCGTGGCCAAGGACATAAAACTGCGTGATATGGAACGGTAGGTGAAGTCAAAATGGGCTATCAGGAGAGTTTGTTTTATATCAAGCCGCAGCGCCATTTTGACAAAATGGTTCGGGCTTACGAGAAGGCCGAGTTCACCGGATATTATGAAGTTGCCGGTGCGAAACCCCGTTCCGTTGTGGTGCTGAAAAAGCCCCTGGGCGAGATTCCTGCCGGTACAAAACTTTTGTGGGTATGTGGAGATCGCAGCTTCCATTCGCCTGCTGGAGTGTTTGGCGGGCAGCTCCATACCGGAGGAAAAATCGAGGTAATCCCGGTTGAAAAAATATTTGAAAGTCTCGAAGATCAGCGGCTATCTGGCATTGATTTAGATTCCGCTCAGACCACGGAAAATGACTATTTGAAACGATACAGCGCAGACCATTATGCCTATCGAATCAAGTATGATCGGGAGCGTTAATCTGCTGCTATTTCCGGCAAGAAACCAGTTTTGAAAAGGAGGTGAAGTGATTGCCGTACTACTCTAAAGAGCAAATCGAGCAGGCTCGCCAAGTGGATTTATTATCCTACTTGCAGCGCCATGACCCCGGAGAATTGGTTCATGTGAGCGGTGGAACTTACTGCACAAAAACCCATGACTCCTTAAAGATTTCCAATGGAAAATGGTGCTGGTGGAGCCGCAATATTGGTGGCAAAAATGCCCTGGACTATCTGGTAAAAGTGTGTGGCTATAAATTGCCGGAAGCAGTCGGAATGATTCTCGGTGAACAACCGCCACTTCCTTCTCGGCCTGTCTCAAAACCGCCTCCCAAGGTGTATCCTGATTTTCAGTTGCCAGAACCGCACAGTGATAACAGACGGGTATTTGCTTATCTGTCCAGCAGAGGTATTGACCCCGAAATCATCAATCATTGTATTAAGTCAGGACAGCTTTATGAGGACGCAAAGCGGCATAATTGTGTGTTTGTCGGTTTTGAAAATGGCATGGCAAAGTACGCTTCTTTGCGTGGTACATTGTCCCAGTCAACCTTTGTCGGTGAGGTACCTGGGAGCGATAAACGCTTCTCATTTTGTATGCCGATCCAGGCAACAAAACGAGAAAGCCTTTGCGTGTTTGAGAGTGCCATCGACGCTCTTTCCTACCTGAGTATTCTCAAACGAAAGAGGCGGGACTGGAGAAATGCAAACTGCCTTTCTCTCTCCGGGATTTATCGCCCCAAGGCCGATGCAGAGCTGAAGCTGCCGCTGGCTTTGGAAACCTACCTCCAGCACAATCCGGGTATTCAAAAAATCATTTTGTGCCTGGACAATGACGAGCGTGGCCGGGAAGCATCACAGGCACTTCAAAGGAGCTTGAACGGATATGAGGTACTGGACAACCCCCCACCGAAAGGGAAGGATTACAACGAGTATTTGCAGATTCAGAAAGGAATCGCAGGCCGGGTAAAGACCCGTGGCGGCGAGGAACGGTAGTCTTTTTCGGAAAGGTGCCAGGGGAAAGGAGCGGCTTTGCCGCTCTTTCCGCAAGCATCGCATTTGGACGGCCAAATGCAGCTTGTTAGGGGGAAGCACCCCCTAATACCCCCGTTTAGAAAGGAGGCTTTCATGCGAAACCGTCCTATCAAGTTATCTGTCCGTGTCAATCAGACGGAATACCAATATCTCACGTTGCAGGCGGATTCATCCGGCCTTTCCAAAGAGGCGTTCATTCGTAAACGCATCATGGGAGAACCAATCAAGGCACGGCCACCGCAGGAATTACCGGAACTGCTGCGGCTGCTGAAATCCACCAGTGACAACATCAACCAGATTGCCCGTGCCACCAATGCACGGCACTTTGTACGCTCGGAGGAGCTGGAGGAAATCTACTCCAGGCTGGACGATATTTGGTCTAAAGTCAAGGAGTTGTGATATGGGCGTTACCAAGATTCTCTCCATCAAAGGGCAGTTGGATTCTCGCCTCGCTTATGTGACCAACAGCGAGAAAACCCATCTGGCAACAGACATTACTTATATCACCAATCCAGAGAAAACGGAGCAAAGTTTCTTTGTCTCCGCTATCAACTGTTTGACCGCCGAATCCGCATTTGATGAAATGATGAACACCAAAATCCGTTTCGGAAAAACAGGTGGAGTGCAGGGCTTTCATATCATCCAGTCTTTCGCTCCCGGCGAGGTAACACCGGAGCAGGCCCACAGCATTGGGCAGGAGTTTTGCAAGCGGCTTCTGGGCGACCGCTTTGAAGCTGTGATTGGAACGCACTTGGATAAATCGCATCTGCATAATCACATCATTGTAAACTCCGTTTCCCACATAGACGGCAAAAAATATCACTCGTCTTATCAACACTACTACCGTGAAATCCGAAAAATATCGGATGAGCTTTGTGCGGAATATCATTTGAAAGTCATTGATCCGAAAGACCACGGGAAACACTATGCCGTGTGGAAAGCGGAAAAGGCCGGGAAACCTACGCTCTCTCAGATGCTGCGGGATGAGATAGATTTAGTCATTCGTGATTGTTTTGATTTTCCCGATTTTCTCAATCTGTTAGAGAAAAAGGGATACGCAGTTTCCCGGAATCCTAACCGCAAATATCTGACGGTACGGCCACCAGGAGCAAAGCGGAATTTTCGTCTGGATCGGCTGGGCGAAGGGTACACCGTGGAGGACATCAAGCGGCGCATCCAGGAGCAGCAGAGAGCCATTTTGGAAGGCCGTATTTCTGCCTATCAGCCGCTTCCAGTTCGGCACTATCGTTTTGCCGGTTCGTGGCGGCATACCCGCAAAAAAAAGATCACCGGCTTTTATGCTCTGTATCTCAGGTACGTCTATTTGCTGCGCCGGTATAAACGTCCAACCCGAAAAAGAATCTCTTATGAAATGCGTCGTGAAGTGATCCGTCTGGAACGCTATCAGGCGCAATTTTTATATCTCCATGAGCATGGCATTTCTACCACGGAACAGCTTGCAATGCGGCAAGCACAAATCGAGCAGGAGATTCAGCAGCGGACAGAACGCAGGCAACCGCTCTATACAAAAAGGAGGTATGAACCCAATGAGGAAATCAAGGAAATGCTCACCCGTGAGATTGACCAGCAGACCGCCGCCTTGCGGGAGCTTCGGAAAGAGCGAAAACTCTGTAAGCAGATCGCAAATCAGGTTCCCGGCATTCAGCAGAACTTACGGGAGTTTGAGGCAAAAAGAACATCAAAACAAAAGGAGGTTATGAAACATGAGTACCAGCGGAGAAACCGCTGACCTGATGGTGCGGGAAGGGATTCAGATTACCGAGAGCGCCTTAAAGCTTGCTGGACTGGGAGCCAAAAATCTGGCGGCGCTGCTGATTGCCCTTGCCAACGACAACCAGAAAGTTGCCGGTAAAACCACGTTGAAGCGGCTGATTCAGGATCGGGAGGAACTCACGATTTTCTCCATCAAGGAGCAGGACTTGGCTGCGTTCAAAAAGGAAAGCACCCAGTACGGTGTCCTGTACTATCCGATCATCAATAAGGCGGAAAAGACCGGCACGGTGGAGATTATGGCAAAGGCCAAGGATGCACGGCAGATTAACCGCATCCTGGAGCGTATGGGCATTGACGTTCCTGTTCGGCAGGAGGATGAGGAAGCAAAAAAAGAGCCGTCCCGTGTTCCATCCGGCGAAAAATCCAGGGAATGCGGGACAGATACGAGAGCAGCTGCCACTCAGAGTATGACCAATGACCCCAAGCAGCGCCCCTCTGTGCGAAAAAAGGTGGAGGCCATCAAAGCGCAGGAGGCGCAGCGTGATAAGGGACAGCCCCAGCGTGAGAAAGGCGCTCCTGTTTTCCACCGATCCAGGGGCGGCAAAAAACAAAAAGGAGGACTGGAACGATGAAGCGTTTCGTTTGCGCCATGTGTGCCATGGCGCTGCTGCTTTTCGGAGCAATGCCTACCGCATTGGCCGCAGCAGCCCCTTCGCCGTCTGCTCAGACGGCAGAAAGCGAGGACAGCACCCCGGCTCCCTCTACCGGGGATTTGCCCACCTTGCCCATTCCTGAGCCTGACCCGGTACCGCTCTATCCCGCCGAAGTGAAGCAGAGCGAGGAAAACGGGATTACCCGCATTGAGAAGATTTATTATCTTTCCTCCCAGGATGACCCGGCTAACATTCCCACAGAGGACTTTGAGCGTGAGGGCAAGACCTACACGCTGCTGGATGTGTTGAAGCAGGCCCAGATCGAGAGCGACACCCAGGACTATGTGGAGGTAGTAACCCTGGATTCCGACACGCAGGACATGGAAAAAATTCTTGCCATGCTGGAGCCGGAACTGGAGGTACAGACCGAGGACGGCTATCACGGTGTTCTGTCTCTGGATCATACCACCATCACCGTGGAGGCCGCTGGCTATCAGACCAGCAGCCGTACCGTATCGGCCACCCGTACCTATCCCAACCTGTCTGGGGCGGATGTGTCCCTGATCCCTAAAACCATTACGGACAGTGGCCGGACGCTGACGCTGGCCGATGTGCAATGGCAGGAGGCAGCCACCACTCAGACCGATGGATATGACATGGCCCTTCGCTATACCGCCAATGCCACCTATACCGGCACAGCCACCAGCAAATACGCCACCGGCTATGTAGTCACCGCAAATTATGTGGGCGAGGTAACCCGGATCAGCACGGACGTGATTACCTATACCGCCGTATTTTCCAGCACTGACCCTGCACCCGCCGAAGAAACAACCGACACGCCGACTGAAACGCCGCAGCCCACCCAGGAAAGCAGCTCCTTCACCTTTGATTGGAAGTGGCTTCTGATTCCTCTGGGCCTGGGCGCTCTGGGCTGTGCCGGTTATTTTGGACAGAAAGGCTATAAACACTACATCAATAAGAAACGGGGGTACGAATAACCATGAAGAAACTGCTTTCCATGCTGCTTGCTACCTGTTGCCTGACGGGAGCCACCATGCTGCCTGCCAGTGCGCTGGAGTATTCCTTTGATGCACCGGACAACCCTCTGTTCGGCAGGCCCACCTCGGATGACACCATCTATGTGACCACCGATGCACCGGCCAACACCGACCGCAGCAAGAACGCTGCCCTGATCCCGCCTGCCTTTGGCTCGCCCACCTCCTATGTCCTGGGCAGCGGCGAGCTGCTGACCCCGAATCTGATCCGGGATGGGCAGATTTATACCGGCCCTGGGAACACCATCTCAGCGGGCAGCGGCACACCCACCATCCCCAACACCACGGTTACGCCCACCTTGCCCAGTGTGGACACCAGCGGCAGCGTGACGGCCTATACGCCGGTTACGGATGCCCTCTATTACAGCGGGGGCCATCTGGCCACCCTGTCCATCCCGTCCATTGGGCTGAATGTCAAGGTATATGAGGGAACGAATTCCACCGCTCTGGCCACCGGCGCAGGGCATTTTGAAAACACCAGCATCTGGAATGGCAATGTGGCAATCGCAGGCCATAACAGAGGTGTAAATAACCACTTTGGCAAAATCCATACGCTGTCTGGAGGAGATAAGATCACCCTGACCACCAAGCTGGGAACCCGCACTTACGAGGTCTACTCGGTGCAGAAGATTCTCAGCACTCAGGTATCCGTGCTGGATGCCAGCCATGACAATATCATTACACTTGTGACCTGCGTCATGGATCAGCCGGAGTACCGCTGGTGCGTACAGGCAAAGATGGTGTAATTGATTTTTTGACAGCCCCCTGAATCCTTGCTATGATGTCAGCAGATACCATACTGACAAGGAGGCAACCAAGATGAAAAAGAATATCCCCATGTTCCTTGCAGGTCTGTTCTGTGGAGCCGCCCTGTTCGGCGGCAGCGTAGCCTATGCTGCTGGCATCCTTGCAACGCCCACCACCGACACTGACCAGAGAATCACACTGGACGGTCAGGAAATTGAGCTGACCGGCTATCTGATTAACGGCAGCAACTACTTCCAGCTCAGGGATATTGGCGACAAGCTGGGCTTTGGCGTGAGCTGGGACAACGACACCCGCACCGTGGTGATTACCACAGAACCTACCGGGCAAAATGGCGAGCAATCCACTACTACTGCCACTGATCCGTATCACGCAGCAGCAGCAACCGGCTCCAGATACCACCCCAAAGTAGGCGACCAGATTCTTTGCGATGATGGTTCTACCTACACGATTACGGATGTGAGCCGCTGGGATAAGAATATGTTCCAGGACGGCCCTCTCCCCGAACTGCCCACGGCCACCTGTGACTGGAGCCTCATGCCCCAGGTGGAACTACCGGCCCCGGAGGTTCGTCGGTATAACAGCGGCGGTCAAGACTATCTCTATGTCCGCAATCTCTACGAAACCCGCCGGATGTTATATACACTCTACAATGCCATTGGGGACAATCCCGAAACCTGGAGGGACGGCAAACCCGTACTCCATCCCAGCGGAAATGACAAGGTGAAGATCTCACTCACCATTCCCATGGGGACTACTCCGCAGGCATTCTGGCCCTGGAGAGCCACAGAGATTACCAATCTATTCAACTCCTGCCCTCCTGGAACTTATCTGATGGAAGCGTGGGATGTATATAAGGACGGCATTTTCCAGCGCACAGAATACAACATCATGCACCAAATCTAATCTGATTTTCAACTTTATATCCACCATAATAGAGACGCCCAATGCGATTGCATCGGGCGTCTTTGCTATTCAAACAAGGAGGTCATACCATGACACGGAGACTGATTGCACTTCTGTTGTGCATCGCTACCTTGCTGAGCCTCTGTACCGGCTTTGCCTCTGCTGCCAGTAGCGTAGAAGAAGCCTTGGGCGAGGTTGATATTTATAACGGCGGCACGAAGCTGTCCTATCTGTCCGTTAATGGCAGAGTGCAGACTATGATCTACACCTATTACAAGTACCAGAACGCCCAGGGCGTGGTCAGAGAAATTCCCGCATACTGTGTGAATCCAACGACCCCCGGTGTCCCGCAAACCGTTGGTGTTGGGGAAAGCATTGAATATCTTGCGGAAGAAAAGACCAGCGACCCCAAAATCATGGGCATTATCGCAAATGGCTATCCGACCCGCAGCCTGGGTGAGCTGGGCCTGGAAAATAAATATCAGGGATACTACGCCACCAAAATTGCCCTGTGGTGTTACTTGCTCAGTAATTGGAATATCAACAATGTCAAGATCAATCCCTCTCTGACCGGCGAAGAACTTCAGCGAGGGCAGAAAATCCTTGCCGCTGCAAAGGACATTTATGCCAGAGGTACAAGCTGGACAGAGATTCTTTCTCCCAATGTCACCTGTACCCCGGATCGTGACACGGCATATCCTGTCACCGTAAACGGCAAGCAGTATAAGCAGCAGATCTTCACTTTCTGGAGCAAAACCTGGGTGTGCGATTACACGGTCAATGTAGCCTTTACCGACCCCGACTCCGTCCCGGAAGGCACTCGGATTGTGAATCTCAGCAATCAGGATATTACCACCATTACGACCGAAGGCACTGGCGATGGCTATGCCGGTCAGTTTAAGGTGCTGTATCCCGTCGAGAGTATCCAGGGCGAAACCGGCAGTGTGCAGCTGTCCTTCAGTACGGACGTTTACAAGTATGCGGTGTTTTACGCCATCTGTCAGGAAACAGGCACCTATGGAACTTTGCAGAACTATGTGGTAGACACCGATCCTACCGTTAAAATGGATCTGTCCACATACAGTAACTATGATAATGGAGCAGTGGACGCTCCCGAAGGTACCGGCCTGCGGATTCTGAAATATGAAACCGGAACCGAGCTGCCCCTTTCCGGGGCGCTGTTCGAGGTCATTGGGCCGGAGGGCGACAGCATCGGAACCTTTGCCACGGATGGCAATGGTGAAATCTACATTCCGCTGCTCCATACCGGCAACTATACTGTCATTGAGCGGCAAGCCCCCCAGCATTATCTCATCAGCGAACAGCCTACCCAGAATGTTACCGTAGTCTATGACGAGGTGGCGGAGGTCACATTCTTTAATGACCCCTACGGCAGTCTGCGAATTGAGAAAAAGTCCGATACTGGCATGAATCTGCCCGGAGCCGTTATCACGATTGAACATATCGAGAGCGGACAGACCTACACAGCCACAACAAATACCGCTGGCTGTGCTATTTTCACTGAAATCAAACCCGGAGCCTATCGTGTTCAGGAAACCTCTGCCCCTGTTGGTTGGGAATTGGACGATACTATCTATACCACGACAGTAGTCGCTGGTGAAACTACCACTTTCCCCATCATCAACAAAGAACTTCCCGGCCTGCGGATCATCAAGTACGACCGCAAGAACTATGTGGCCATGCCCGGAGTAACCTTTGAAGTATGGAAGGACGAGGAAAGCCTGGGTACATTCCGCACGGATGAGTTTGGCGAGATTCTCCTGACTAACCTGGAGCCTGGAACCTACCGTGCCGTTGAAGTGGATACCGGCGACGATGGCTATATTCTGGACACCACCCCCCAGTCGGTGGAACTGGAAGCTGGCAGCGGCATTAAAGAGCTGACCTTCTTTAATGACATGAAACCCGGCCTGAAGCTCATTAAGGTGGATTCTGCTGACCCCTCCAAGGTCATTCCCAATGCGGTCTTTGAGATCAAATCGGTGGCGGGGGACTACGGCCCGGAGGAGTTTACCACCGATGAAAACGGCGAGATCGACCTGTCTCATCTGCCCGCTGGGGCCTATGTGGTGACGGAGAAGTCCTGCCCTGGCTACATCATTGACGAGGCCCAGCGTATTATCCAGCTTGACCCCAACGAGGATGCTCAATTTGTGTTCACCAACTCCATCAAGCCGTCTTTCCAGCTGATTAAGCTCAGTGCAGACGGTTCCCGGCTGGCTGGTGTTACCTTCCGCATTGCTAAAATCGAAGATGGGAGCCACTACCTTGACCGTACCACCAATGCCCAGGGCGAGATTCTGATTGCCGACCTGGAGCCGGGTGTGTACTCCGTCAAGGAAACCGCCACCGTGTCCGACCACATCTTAGACCCTACCGAATACCATGTAGAGCTGTTCCCTGGACAGACCTCTACCATTACCATCCAAAACGATAAGCGGCCTAATCTGACCATCCGCAAAACGGACAAGGACACCGGCGAACCCATCCCCGGCGTGACCTTCACGCTGAACTATGCCGACGGCCCCACCATCACTACGGAACCCACCGGCGAGGACGGTACCGTAACCATTGAGAACCTGCTGCCCGGTGTCTACACCGTCACCGAGCAGAGTGTCCCGGAGGGCTATATCCTGGACACCACCCCCCAACAGGTGACGTTGGAGCCGAATCGGGATGCCACGGTGCAGTTCCAGAACTACAAGCGCCCCACACTGACCATCCACAAAGTGGACATCAACGGCAATGCCCTGACAGGAGCCATCTTTGAGGTCAAGACCAAGGCAGGCGTGAAGATCGGAGACTTCCCCGTAGGCCCGGACGGTTCTATTACCGTAGAAAACATCCATCTGGATGAGGGATACTACATCGTCACCGAGATTCAGGCCCCGGACGGTTATATCCTGGACTCCACGCCCCATGAGGTCTATCTGCGGCCCGGTAAGACTACCGAAATTACCATTGAAAACGAAAAGAAGCCGGGCCTGACCATCAAGAAGATTGATTCAGTCACTGGCAACCCTCTGAAGGGGGCCAAGTTTGAACTCTGGGTATCCAAGGACAACACCGAGGACGGCACGTTCCAAAAGCTGGATCAGAACTTCTATTACACCGATGAAAACGGTGAAATCTATCTGGACAAGCTGGATACCGGCTGGTACAAGGTAGTGGAAGTTGATCCGCCTACCGGATATGCCCTCCGTGACCCCTCCGAGCAGATCATATATGTGGACAATGATAAAGGTGTGCAGCTGATCTTTGAGAACACCCCATTGTCCGCTCTGGTAGTCTGGAAATACGATTCCGTCACTGGCGAGGCCCTGGAGGGCGCTGTGTTCCAGGTGCGCTACCTGGGCGGCACCTCCGGCAGCGGTGGCACCGTCATCGGTACCTATAAGACCAGCGCCAACGGCAGTTTTACCGTCACTGGCCTGGAGGCAGGCACCTACGTTGTGGAGGAGCTGGCCAGTCCGAATGGCCACGTCATTGACACCGCACCCCAGACCGTTTTTATCTCCGGCAAGGAACAGGATGTGGTGCAGCTCTATTTTGGGAACAGCCCCAAAGGTAGCCTGCTGATTAAGAAAATTGACAGTGAAACTCATGAGCCGCTTAGCGATGTAGAGTTCATGGTTACAACCGCAGACGGCACGGTGGTGGGCGACGCCAACGGCAAGTTCGTCACTGACAGCGCCGGTACGATTCTCATTGAGGGGATCGACCCCGGTACTACCCTGGTAGTCAAGGAAACCAGAGCCAAGACCGGCTATGAGCTGGATGATACCCCCCAGACGGCCACTATCAAGGCAGGGCAGACCGTCACCCTGGAGTTCCGCAACACCCCCCAGGGCTGTCTCCTCATTACCAAGGTGGACAGCGTAACTCGTAAGCCTCTGTCCGGTGTGCAGTTCAAAATCGCTGGGTGCAATGGCTGTGAGTATCCCGCAGGTACCTATACCACCGACGCCAACGGCCAAATCAAGTTGAGCAATATCCCTGCTGGCTGCTACTCCATCACCGAAACCAAGGCCGCAGAGGGCTATCTGCTCAACGGCACCGCCCAGACCGTCAAGGTGGAAAGCGGCAGCTGCAAGGAAGTCACCATCGCCAATGAGCCGCTGGGTGGGCTGGTCATCAAGAAGATGGACAGCGTAACCAAGGAACCTCTCAGCGAGGTAATCTTCAAAGTGACCACCACGGACGGGGCCGTAGTCGGTACGTCCAACGGTGAGTTCCGCACCGATGAAAATGGTTATATCACCATCCCCGACCTGGAGCCGGGTGGTTATGTGGTTCAGGAGGTCAAGGCCAAGGACGGCTACCTGCTGGACAATACCCCCAAGACCATCCAAATCAAGGATCACCAGACATATACCCTGGAGTTTTTCAACCAGCCCAAGGGCAATCTCATCATCAATAAGCTGGATTCTGTCACCAAGGCTCCCCTGGAGGGCGTAGAGTTTAAGCTGACCTACTCGGACGGCTCCTATGTGGATGCCGAGGGCGGTACTCTGTCCAGCAAGGGCATTTACACCACGGACAAGAACGGACAGATCATTCTGTTTGGACTGACCGGCACCATTGTAGTGACAGAAACCCAAACCATTGAGGGCTACACCATCCACGAGGAAACCCGTACCCAGACGGTGGTTATCAATCCCAACGACACCCAGGAGCTGACCTTCTACAACGACCCTGTGGGCGGCGTGGAGATTATCAAGGTGGATGAGGCAGACAAAACCGAGCGTCTAGCCAATGCCACCTTTGAAATCCGCAAAATGGATGATGCTCTGGTGGACACCGTGACCACAGACAAGAATGGCCGTGTGTTCCTCTCTTTGGAGGATGGGGCCTATTATGCGGTGGAGATCGAGGCCCCGGAGGGCTATAAGCTGGACGATACCCCCCACTACTTTGAGGTGAAGGACGGCAAGACCAGCAAGCTGACCGTGACCAACAAAGCCTTTTCCGGTATCCTCATTCACAAGACTGACAGCAGCACCGGCAAGGGCATTTACGGCGTGACCTTCCTGCTGTATGACGCCAGCAACAACCCCGTAGGCCAGTACACCAGCGATGACCAGGGTTACGTCTACATCGAGAATCTGGAAACCGGACGATACTATCTCCGTGAGCTGGAAAACGAGGGCTACATCCTGGATACGCAGCGCAAAACGGTCTATGTAAAATCCGGTGAGACAACCCTGGTGGAGTGGGAGAACACCCCCATCATGGGACAGATTCAGATCATCAAGAAATCCGCAGACGATAACCCCATCAACGCCCTGCCTGCGGGGACTTTGCTGGAAGGGGCTGTGTTTGAAATCTACGACAAGGCCGGTAATGTCGTGGACACTATCGTGTCCGATTACAACGGCAGAGCTGCCTCCAAACTCCTGCCCCTGGGCCGCTATACCATCCGTGAGGTACAGGCCCCCGATTACTACGCCATCAACCCCACTGTCCTGACCGCATACCTGGACTACGAGGGCCAGATCGTGACCTTTGAAGTGGAGGACAACAGCGTATCCACAGGCGTAGCCATCAAAAAGACTGGCTATGTAGAGGTCATGCCTAACCAGCCCATCCAGTACACCATCACCGGCATCCGCAACACCTCTACCGTGCCGCTGTCCTCTTTCTACTGGAGAGACACGCTGCCCGGTCAGGTATCGCTGTCCAAGGTGGTCACTGGCACTTATAACCAGCAGCTCTCCTATAAGATCGTCTACAAGACCAATCTGAAGGACAGTTATCAGACGTTGGCTGACAGCCTTTCCACCACAAAGAACTATGTGCTGGAAGCCAGTCCTGCGGCCCTGGGCCTTGCCTCTAACGAGCGTGTCACCGAAATCATGTTCGTGTTCGGCACCGTCAAGGGCGGCTTTGGGCAAGTAGAAACTGCTTATATCCACGGCAATGTGGTGGGTGGCCTTGCTAATGGCTCCAGCATTGTCAATGTGGCTGATGTGGGCGGTGTCTACAATGGTCAGTGGATTCAGGCTGTAAGCCGCTGGGTGACCAAGGTTTACGCCAAAACCATCACGACCCTGCCCAAGACCGGGTATTAAGCCGTGAAGCGCAATCAAAGTTTTCGCAGTGCCGCCCCTTTGTGGGCGGCACTGTCCATTCTGGTGGTTTGGGCCGCTTTGCTGATTGCCACCGCCTATGAAGATGGCATGAACCTGTTTACCCTGACGGAACGGCTCTCCGGACAGTTCGCCCATCCGTTTTCTATCCAGTGGAAGCCGCACTCCATGAAGGTTGTGCTGATCTGTCTGGTGTGTTACTGCTGCGGCATTGGCCTGTACTATACCTCCAGGGAAAACCGCAGACCAGGAGAAGAATATGGCTCTGCCAAATGGGGTGACCCCAAGGCCCTTTGCAAAAAGTACGCAGACGCCAAAGATCCATTATCTAATGTCATCCTGACGCAGAATGTAAGTATCAGCTTCAACAGCTACAAGCACCGCCGTAATCTCAATATTGTTGTGGTGGGTGGCTCCGGCTCTGGTAAGACCCGGTTCGTGGCAAAACCCTGGCTTTACAGTGCAAATTGTTCCTATATCATTACCGATCCGAAAGGGGAGCTGCTGCGTTCCTCCGGGAATCTGCTGAAAGAAATGGGGTATGAAATCGTGGTGTTCAACCTGATTGACCCCAGCCAATCGGACGGCTATAACCCCTTTGCCTATATCCGCAACGAGGCCGATGTGCTGAAATTGATGGACAATCTGATCCGCAACACCACGCCCAAGAACGCCAATAATTCTGACCCGTTCTGGGAAAAAGCGGAAATTGCACTGGATTCTGCCCTGATGCTCTACCTGCTCCACGAGGCTCCGCCGTATGAGCAAAACCTTGAAATGATTACCTACCTGCTAACTTGTGCGCAGGTAAGAGAGGAGGACGAGGAATACCAAAGCCCCTTAGACCGGCTCTTTTTGCAGCTGGAATACGACAAACCAGACCACATTGCAGTCCACCAGTACAAAATTTTCAAGCAGGCCGCAGGCAAGACCGCAAAGACCATCCTTGTCTCTGCTGCTGTTCGTCTGGCGGCACTGGCAATGCCCCAATTTGCGGCTATGACCTTCCGGGATGATATGGACTTTGGCTCTCTTGGCGAACGCAAGAGGGCTATTTTTTGTGTCATCCCTGTGGCGGACGGCAGTATGAACTACCTGGTGGGTATGCTCTACACCCAATGCTTTCAGGAGCTGTACCGGGTGGCAGATGAGAAGTACAAGGGCAAGCTGCCCATCCCCGTGCGTGTCATTCAGGATGAATGGGCCAATGTTGCCCAGCCGGACAGCTACCCTAAAATCCTGGCGACCTGCCGCAGCTACAATATCAGTCTCAACATCATTGTCCAGAATATTGCTCAGATCAAAAATATCTACGAGAAGGAATGGGAGAGTATCATCGGCAACTGTGATACTCTCCTGTTTTTAGGTGGCGGCAATGAGCCGACCTCCCTGGAGTTTATGAGCAAGCTGCTGGGCAAAGAAACACTGGATACCCGCACCCGTGGCCTGACCCGTGGACACAGCGGCTCCAGCTCTACCAACTATCAGCAGGCAGGCCGTGAGCTGATGATGCAAGAGGAAATTCGTTTAATGGATACCAACGATTCCATTCTGCTCATCCGTGGTGAGCGCCCTGTGCTGGACAAGAAATACGACCTCATGAAGCACCCCAATATCAAGCTGACGGAGGACGGCGGCGCAGCGCCCTATGTCCATAAGAGCCTGCCCACCAAATTTGAGGTATCCGATCTGCCCTACGATTTTCGTTCTCTGGACGATTATCAATTTGAAACAATGGAGGAATCCGAACATGAAAAAGCTGATGAAGAAGAATGAACAGTCCAACACCCTGAACCGCCGAGCCAGACGGCACTATTTCGCCGGAGCCTTGACGATGCTGGCTATGACCCTTTGCACGGTGCCTGCTATGGCCGCTGGTTCTGACCCTTTGACCATCGTCAACAGCCTGTCCGACTTCATTTTCAACATCATCAAGGCCATTGGTGTCATCATCCTGGGCTGGGGTGTTGTTCAGGTGGGCATGAGCATCCAGTCCCATGACGCCAGCCAGCGTACCCAGGGCTTCCTGTGCCTGTTCGGTGGTCTGATGATCGCCTTTGCCAAGGAGATTCTCACCACCATCGGCGCTATCTAACAGAAAAAGCAAGCCGGTCTGCCATCCGACAGACCGGCTGCTCCTTTAGATATGCTCCGGGATATTCCGACGATTGTAGAGGATGCGGCGCACTTCCATGACATCGCCAATTACAACATAGAAAATCACATAATTCTTCACATAAATCCGATAGTACGGATACTGGCGTTCTTTGGCGGAGTGGTATGGTTCAAAGGCTTCCGCACAGGTAGTTCGCTCCCGAATGGCCACCTGGACGGCATCCACCAACTGGTCAGCCGCTATGGGATTCTTCAGGCGATAGGCAATATAATCCACAATGCCTGACAAATCTTCTTCAAATAGCGGCAAGAATCGCAGCTTATAGTGCTTTCCGTTCATGCAGCCGACTCCTCACTCTGCCAAACACTTCTTCCTCTGTATAGCGGACGGTATCTGCTGCCGCAGCCCGGTCAGCTTCATCCAGGCGCAGCTCCACTTCATCGGTCAAAGCGGCATACTGTTCCAGACTGAGTACCACCATGGAGCCGTAGCCATTTTTGGTCAAATAAACCGGCTGACCACCCTTGACTGTTTCCTCAATTTCGCTGAATTTGTTGCGCAAATCGGAAATCGGACGAATATCCAACATAGAAAAGCCCCCTTTCTGATGTGGCTATATTTTATCACAATTACGCCATTTTATCAAGACGGCGGATAACCTGATCCCATCGAAAACTCACCTGGAGGTGAATCAATTTGGACAACAACTGGGTTGTAGACAACCTTCAAAACGCTTTTACCACATGGAACACCAAAATGGAGGAACTATGGGGCCTGCTGACACAATCCCCGGAAACCTTCAAAGGCGGCACAATCTGGAGTACCATTGTCACCATCAACGGCGGGATGCAGGCCATCGGCTATGGCTTGCTGGTGCTATTTTTCGCCATTAGCCTCTTTCGGAGTGCTGCCAGCTTCCGGGATTTTCAGCGACCGGAATATGTGGTGCGCCACCTAATCCAATTTGTATTGGCAAAGGTGGCCATTACTTACGGCATGGATTTTCTGACGAAAATCTTTGCGGTGTGCAACGGTATTGTGGCGACCGCAGCAGGCAGTGTCGGCGGTGCCGACGGAGCGTCCATTACTATGCCAACGGAAATGATAGATGCCATCAATAGCCTGGGCTTCCTGGAGAGCATCCCGCTTTGGCTGGTCACGCTGCTGGGCAGTCTCTTTATCACGGTGCTGGCCTTCATTATGATTCTCACAGTCTATGGACGCTTTTTTAAGCTCTATATGTATGCGGCCCTTTCCCCCATAGCCCTATCCTCCTTTGCGGGAGAAAGCACATCTTTTATCGGCAAGTCCTTTCTCAAAAGCTACATTGGTGTGTGCATGGAGGGGGCCGTGGTGGTGCTGGCCTGCATCATCTTTACCGCCTATGTCTCCAGCGGCACACCTGTGATCGACGCCGAAGCAGCAGTCATCACGCAAGTCTGGGGCTATCTGGGCGAAACCATCTTTAATCTTTTGGTGCTGGTTGGTTTGGTAAAAGCTGCTGACCGCATCGCAAAAGAAATGTTTGGAGTGTGACGCATGGAAATTAAGATCAACAAAGAAATCCTGACCTATCAGGAAACCATTTTTTTCGGCTTGACCATGCGGCAGTTCGTCTGCTCTGCATTGGCCGTAGGCACGGCGGTTGGCTTGTATGCCTTGCTCAGTAGATTTATGGGCCGGGAATCAGTGAGCTGGATTTGTATTCTGGGCGCTGCTCCCTTGGCCGTGGCTGGTTTTTTCCAGTATAACGGAATGAAGTTGGAGAAGTTCGCCTGGGTGTGGTTCAAATCCTGCTTCTTGCTGTCCAATCACCGTGTCTGGAAGTCTGAAAACAGCTATATCCCGAAAACCACGCAACAGGAGGGAAAGAAGAAATGATTAAACCCTTTAAGGGAAAAAACCCCAACCATGAAAAGTTTTTCATTCCCCGCAGCGTCCAGCAATCTATCCCCATCAAAAAAGTGCATAAGGATGGCATTTTTGAAGTCGCCGGTCTTTACTCCAAAACCTGGCGATTTTTTGATATTAACTATGCCGTTGCCGGGAAACAGATGCAGGAATATCTCTTTCTGCTCTACTGCGCCTTCATCAATGCACTTCCTGCCCGTACACAGGTGAAAATCACCTTATATAACCGTACCATGAATCAGCAGGAGTTTGAGGAAAACCTGCTGATGAAAATGAAAGGGGACGGGAAAGATCATTACCGCACGGAGCATAACGGAATTCTTACCAGTGCTGCGGAAAGCAGCAACAATATCAGCCAGGAAAAGTATCTTACCATCTCCGTGGAGAGAAAGACGGTAAAGGAGGCCCGTTCCTTTTTTCAGCGAGCGGAAACCGATCTCAAAACCTACCTTGGCCGCTTGGATGTAAAAGTGGCAGAAATCACAGTGGCAGAACGTATGCGTCTGTTCCACGATTTCTTCCGTCCCTCCGAGACGCAGTTCTATTTTGACTATGATCGTATTACGGAAAGCGGAATAGATGTACGGGATTCTATTGCACCGGACTATATGCTGTTCCGCAACGATCATTATGAGGTGGGCAACCAGGTGGGCCGTGTCCTTTTCATCCGGGAGTATGCCAATTTCATCCGAGATCGCATGATTACCGACCTTGCCGATCTGCCACGCAACATGATGGTGACAATTAACCTGCTGCCGATTCCCACGGATGAGGTAGTCAAGGAAATTCAGCGAAGATTGATGGCCATTGAATCCGATATTACCCGTAACACACAGCGTCAGGTAGAACACAATAATTTCAATGCCTCGGTTCCATATCACCTGCGTCAGCTGAAAGACCAGACGGAAGAACTTTATACGGATGTCACAGAGCGGGATCAAAGCCTTCTCCTGGCACAAGTCGTGATTACGCATCTTGCGGATAACATGGAACAGTTGGAGCAAGATACCGAATCCCTGGTTTCTATCGGCAACAGCCACGGCTGCACAATCTCGAATCTGATGTTCCAGCAGGAGGACGGCCTCAATACCGTGCTTCCCTATGGGTTGCAGCGGATTGATTCCTTGCGCAGCTTAACGACGGAAAGCACCGCCGTTCTCATGCCCTTTAAGGCACAGGAAATCATGGATACCGGCGGTATCTACTATGGAAGAAACGCCGTTTCCGGCAACTTGATTATCTGCGACCGCAGAACGCTCATGAATGGTAATGGCTTTATCTTTGGTGTTTCCGGCTCCGGTAAGTCTATGGCAGCAAAGCAGGAAATGGCCTCCGTAGCATTGAATACCGACGATGATATTATCATTGTCGATCCTGAGCGAGAGTATGGCCCACTTGTGAACGCCATGGGAGGTGAAGTCATTGTAATCTCCAATACAGGCGGTGGCAGCTATATCAATGCTATGGACATTTCCGATGAATACGACGAGGGCCAAGATCCGCTGAAACTGAAAAGTGGTTTTATTATGTCCCTTTTTGAACAGTTGGCAGAGGGACGAATTGAGCCGGGACAGAAGTCTATCATCGACCGCTGCGCTGGTAATATTTATCGGCAATATCTTAAAAACTTCCGAGGCGATCCCCCCACGCTGAAAGACCTCTATGACGATTTGAAGCGTCAGGTGGAACCCGGCGCTGAACAGCTTGCCTTGATTCTGGAGCTGTTTACCACGGGTAGCCTTGACGTATTTGCCCACCAGACCAATATCAACTCGGATAACCGGCTCCTCTGCTTCGACATTCATGAACTGGGCGAGGAATTAAAGCCGGTTGGCTTGTTGGTGATGCTGGATGCAATCTACAATCGTGTCATTCGCAACCGGAGAAAAGGCAGATATACCCATGTTTATATTGACGAGATTTATCTGTTTTTTGCCGCCAGCGGAGGCGGAGGACAGAACAGAATCAACCAGTACAGTTCGGAGTTCCTCTACAAATGCTGGAAGCGATTCCGCAAGTACGGTGCAATGTTAACCGGCATTACCCAGAATGTGGAGGAGTGCCTGGAATCCGAACGTGGCAAGTTCATGTTTGGCAACAGTGAATTTATGCTGATGTTCAATCAGGCAGCTAAGGATCAAGAGCAGCTATCTGAAATTCTGAAAATTTCAGATACACAAATGGCCTATGTCAATAACTCCCCGGTAGGCCACGGTTTGATTAAAGTAGGCAGCTCGATTGTTCCTCTTATCAATGACTTCCCCAAGGACACGGAGCTGTATCGTCTGATGAGTACCCGTCCGGGCGAGGGATAACGCCATGGCAGATATTAAGAAAAAAGGTTCCCTGGAAAAGCCAAAGTCAAAAGCCGCAGGGTTTATTCCCAGGGAAGCCAAATCCATCATCAAGGAGAAATACCAGGAACAGCAGGAACGCAACGCACCGGGTCAGAAAGACCCGGTGCGTTATGCTACTGACAAAGTAGAGGGCGGCGGCAAACGTGTGGCGAGAACCGCCGGTGACGCCATCAAGCAGAAGGCCAAAAATGAGTTCATCAAGCAGCGGCAGCGCAAAAAAGCGGAACAGAAAGATACGCCACAGCAAAATGAACCGCAGCCGCAGCAGCAAAACGAGCCGCAGCTCCCGCCTGCTGAGCAACCTTCAGCAGAATCCAGCGCACCGGCACCGAATGAAGCGGCTAAGCAAACTGTCCCGCCCAACTCATCCAACGCATCGCCTGTGGATGGCGGTGGGAGTGGGCATACCGTCATCCCCGAAAGTCAGGGTGAATCCGCAGCCCCCTCACAATACTATGGGCAAAATTCATCCACAGAATCCACCAGATTTTCCACAACCGATAGGGCAAATAACCATGCAGAAACACAACATACAGGGGAACGTGGAAAGGCGTTAGGAAAGCAGAAGGCCATACAGGATGCCAAAAAGACGAAGGAACAGCAGGTGCAGCAGCAGAAGTTCCTTACACGGGATCAGGCGCACTTGATGGAATCTGCCCAACAAAACGGCAGCGTGAACGGCACAGCGCCCTCTGCTGGTGTGGATGGCGGCAAAGGCGGTACGATTACAAAGTCCTTGCGAGGTGAAGCGCAGATTTCCCAGGGCCGCAGAGGTGGAGCAGTACCCGATCTACCAGCCGCCAAAGAAAGCAGTTCCAGGGTTCTGGGCAAGAAAACCGGCAGCAAGTCCATTCGCCCGGTAAAAGCAGACGGCAATCGGCCCAAAACGGGGACAGTCCTTCAAAAGAGGAAAACAATGGCCAAGGGCGGTAAGGTTGCCCAGAAGCAGGTGTCTCCGGCACAACGGGCCAAGGCCCTTGCCCAAAAGAAAGCCCGACAGAAAGCGCAAAAGGCCATGGCCAGGAAAGCGGCCCAGCAGACAAAGGTGGCAGCGGCAAAGGCCGGAAAACTTGCCATGCGGTTTGCAATGGCCGTTGGACGAGCTGCGGCGGCAGCGGTGCAAGGCATCCTGACTGCTGGCGGCGGTATTGTTCTTCTTATTGTAATGCTTTGTCTAATACTCGTCGCTGCTATTGCCGCATCCCCGTTTGGTATTTTCTTTGCGGGTGGTGGAAGCGAGGAGGGGGTGCCGGTGTCTGTTGCCGTGGCCCAGGTCAACTACGCTTACAACGCAACCCTGGAGGAACTGCAATCGGGCGACACTTACGATGATGTTGTCATCGAAGGAGCCGGGGCGGACTGGGTAGAAGTGCTTGCCGTCTTTGCCGTAAAGGTTGCCGGCAGCAATGAGGTAGATGCCACGGATGTGGTCACACTGGATGAGAACCGTATTGACCGCCTGGAGGCTGTCTTTTGGGATATGACCACGATCTCCCACGAGGTAGAGGAAATAGAACACCCGGAAAGCAGCGAAGGAGCCGACGATGGGTACACGGAGCGAGTGCTGCACATCACCATCACCGGCAAAACCGCCGAGGAAATGGCGGCAGAATATGGCTTCACAGACCAGCAGCTCGAAATGCTTCAGGAACTGCTGGAGGAGCGGGAAATGCTGGAGGAGTTGATTGGCAGTCTGATGAACATAACCGCTGATGCAAAGGACGTTCTTTTGAACCTGCCGGAAGATATGTCTCCAGAGCGTGAGGCGGTCATCCGTGCGGCCTGTTCTCTGGTGGGTAAGGTGAATTACTTCTGGGGCGGCAAGAGCCTTGTGTTAGGCTGGGACAGCCGCTGGGGACGGCTTACAGAGGTCACAGCAGCAGGCAGCAGTACCACAGGAACTTACCGGCCCTACGGTCTGGACTGTTCCGGTTTTGTGGACTGGGTATTTTACAATGCCACAGGCGGTGAGTATATTATCGGCCACGGTGGTGGAGCCATGGCCCAGCATGGCTATTGCACCAGCATCACCTGGGCGGAGGCGCAGATCGGTGATCTGGTCTTTTACCCTGAGGATACCCATGTTGGAATTGTGTGCGGCTGGGACGAGAGCGGCAATATTCTGA
>OEQS01000034.1_pt1 | contig 26667 bp, 21 predicted proteins | sample 1539731 | NCBI WGS metagenome assembly OEQS01 (sample SAMEA3891890, study PRJEB23780) | metagenome | biome: terrestrial biome; feature: animal house; material: Caecal content | place: Italy | collected 2015-05-05 | reverse complement strand
ATCCTGCTCACGGGTGGTGTAATAGGTGGACAGACCGGAGCACTGCACCGTTTCATTCGCAGGCGCCTTGTGTACGCCACGCGCCACATCGGTGCGCGCATATACACCGCAAACTGCGCCGGACGGGGGAACGAAGCCGGGCTTCTTGGCCACCGGATCGTACACCTGAATCCACGGATGGTACATCGCGGCATAGGTGCTGTCGATCATCTCGCGGTAAGCGATCAGATCACCGGTCTTGGTCATCTCCTGCGGCATATCAATCACCGCAAAACGGTTCTTCTCGTTCTCACAATGGGTCACCAACGACACGACAACCTCGGGAATGGTGACGCCCGGTACTGCAATGATGCTCACAACCGGGTTTTCCAGAAATGCCTGAATGCCGGTGCGCTTGGTGGGACCACCGTCCACGCCGATGAATACACCCGCATTGACCGCAGAGATCGAACCATCCGAACCGCCGCTGAGTACGATCGTGCCGCTGGCCTGTTCTTTCCCAAAAATTGCGGAAACCGGGTTGACCAACTCGTCACTATCCGCCAGCTCTACGGATACCAGCTGGCTACCGGCCATGCGGCGCACCAGATAGTTGCTCGACAGTGGATTAAGCGACAGGCCAGTATAGCTTTCCGCTTCGCCGTCCGCCCGCACGGTAACGTCCATCTCCAGCGAGTAGACAACCGTCTTGGGTACAATGCCGATATCGACCGGATCCCCCAAGAAGGGACGTTCAAAGGTCACCGTGTTGTCAAATACCGCCGTAATGCGGTTGACCTCACCTGCAAACTCGACCAGATCACCCTCACCAAAGCCTGCAACCGACTTGGCAACATAAACCGTTTCGTCCTCCTTGGAAATCAGCTGCATCTTGCGACGGTTGGCGCTGGCAAGGGTTACACGGATACGGTTGCCCCAACGCCCCTCGTTCGCTGCGGTCAGTTTAAGGATACCCTGCTCCGCGGAAGCGATGGTTGCATTCTCCGGTATAACACGCGCGACATAGCAGCGTGTACCACCGTTGGCGAAAAACTGCTCGACGCTATATGCAAGATAGCGGTATTCGCCATGGGAATATTCGCTCAAATAGCCGCCAAACTGCCGTGTAAAATCGGCAAAGCTGGTGACCAAGCTAGGGGCTCCGATGGTCGGCCCCTTGACGGCCATACCGACAAAGCCCGCAGTCGACGTACCGACGCCCTCAATTGCGCGGGGCGTTGAATCATATTCCTCTACATACACACCGGGAGATAAGTATTCAGCCATAATTTGTCCGGTTTTAAGCACGATGTCTTAAAACCAGCCTCCTTTCTATGTTTTCAATTTAGGAAACGCATATTTTCAGATAATACCGCATCATTTGGCAAAACGATTTTTAACAATGATGCAGCATTGCCTTTACTCCTTGCGGCTAATAAACCACCTTCATTTGTCCGGGAGAGGCAATGCGCACGCAACCGCCGTAGGAACAGGTGAGCGTGGCATCTGTGGATAGCGCCGGTTTTCCGCCGATCATCGGCGTACCCGCACAAGTCCAGAGCCCAACCGGGACCGGAATGCAAGGCATGGGTGTAAGTACACCCAGCGCAGCTGCCGTCGCAGCTGCCACCTGCGGATTTGCCATCGAAGTACACATACCGCAAGGGGTCACGTTAGTCATCGGCGCGGCGTCCATAATCGTTGCCGCCGGCGCGCCGCCGACCAATACCGTTGCTTGCGAGGTGACGAGAAGCTGTCCCGGCGCCATGCCCATGGTGCATTTCACCGAAGCCCCCGAAACCACCGCTGTTGCCATAATCTTTCACCCTCCTTTACATGGTTCCGTCCCAGATTCCGCCCGTCCCTCAGGAGGAGAGCGGAGCGTGACAGAGTCCGGCAGTGCAAAATCGACCAATTGATAGAAATCCCTGCCGCCGCTGCGCCACCGTACCAGCCACCTTCGGTCTGACGCGTCCTCCGGCACGCGAAGCGCATAGTGGCCCTGCGGAAGTACCGCGCCAAGGATGCGCCTTGCAACCGGGAAGTAATTGCCGAACGGATGCTGCAACGGCTCAGACAATCGGAATTTCTGGTCACTACACCGCTCCACAATCTCAATCGGCTCATATCTGCAATCATCCGGGTTTACCACCGCATAATAAGTGCGGTCGAGCGCCAGATGGTGCGGATTGAATAAGTTCAGGATGCGGCGACGTTCGTCGTAGGTCTGTGCCAGACAGGCCGCATCGGCCATACGCACCGCATCAATCTCCTCAATATCCGGCCAGATGCCTGCAACCGTGCCGCACGGCCAGCGGGCGGCATAATCCTGATCCGGCACCAGATGAATCTCAGCGAGCGGCATCTGACTGGTTAGCAGCTCGTTTTTCAGTACAATCGCTTTGGGATAAAACGACCTTGCCCGGACCTCTAACGTGCAGTCCTCCTGCGGGAAATCCAAGAACACTAGCTTGCCGTCAGAACGGTACATCGGACACAGTGGTTTGCCATTGCGTGCAAAACTGATGTCTCTCTGTTCGATCTCTCGGCCGGTCGATGTGTCGATCAATCGCACGACCAGCCCTGCGCGATGCCGGATAATCACCGTTGGCTCCATAGCATTCCTCCTTTGCGCTCACCCATGTCGCATCTACCGCAAGTTCAGGCGGAACTCCGCATCGGTAACGCGAGGCGTATCGGCGAAGATTTCGCTGGACAGGAACACAGGCGCAGCCTTGTAAAACAGACTGACCTGATAAGGCTTGTTGATTGCCGACCAAACACGCACCTTATCTTCCAAACTCATACGGGCCGGGGAAAAAATGATAGGTGGTTCCTCGTCCTCGAGCCAAGATTGTAAAGCACGCGGTGAGACAGACGAACTGTCGTTGATGATCTGGGCCGCGCGACCGATAATCTTTTGCACGTCGCCGCCCTTCAGCCCCATCTGGGACGAACCGTTGAGGAACAGCATATAGTACAGGCTGTATGGTCGGGACGGGCGGCGCAGCCGTGTGCGTCCGCTGCTGACCATCGCAGGGACAGCTACCTCGCCTTCCTCGCGCACATCGTATAGATACAGCCCAAGGATGTAGTCTACATCGCTTTCCGCCGGTGTGGATACTTCAATATTATTGGGAGAAGGGATGGGTTCCGGGCACATCTTTTCACGCAGCGTGCGCACAATATAGTTGGAAACATCCGCTATGATTGGATAATCCGCCATATTTTCTTGCCCTCCCCTTTCAGCCGGTCAGCAGCGCGGTGAGTAGTTCATCCGCAGCGAGTTGGATTTCTTCGTTCAGTGCGATCGCCAGCCCCGTACCTGTAATAGACTGACACTGGATGCCGAACTGTCCGATGGCATAATCCTCCGGCACATAAATATCATTTTGGAACTTCGTAGCGCAACTGAGATACTCTACCTTTTCCCCTGTCGTATCTCGCTCGACCAGATCGGAATACATGCTGAACGTATAATAGTTCAGTCCACGCGCGATGGTTGCCGACTGATACCGGTTGCTCCACACATGGCGCATGCCACCCAATGCGGCCAGCACTGGCGTAGGCACATACTCACCGGTGCTGTCCGATAAGTCGGTGAATACATAGGGATTACCGCTTGCCAACGCCTGATTTGCCAAGGCGGAAACCGCATCTGCGGCATTCTGCGAACCGGACTGATCGGCATAGCCGCACAGTGCAACAATACGCGCCAACGTCTGCTCATTACCGCTGAGTGAGGATAGATCTACTCCATCCATCAATGCGTTAAGCTCATCCGCCGAACGATCGGCTTGCAACGCGGATTCATAAGCATCCGAGCCGTTAACAATAAACCCTTCCACCAGCTCGATCGCATCGTTATAGCTGCTGTCGCCGTTAACATCGCGCTCGATCGCCATTTTTTGATGTAAATCTTTGAGGGCCGGGAACACGGATGCGGCGTTACCGTCGAGCATGCCTCCCAATGTGTTGAGTTTGTCTTCCAACAGGCCGATAGAGGATGCATCGTTGCCGTCCGCCCCAATGATATCCGAACACTCTTTTTGCAACGTGCCGATCAGGTTTCCGGCCGAGCCTTCCGCCATTTCAGCCATTGCGCCTTCGATATCCGCGTTGAGCGCATTCAGCTGCTTTTGTAACGCCGAAGTATCCTTTCCAGCACCCGCATTATTGATCTGGTTTTGCAGATCAGTCCGCTGCTGCTGCAACTCAGCCAGCGCGCTATTCTGCTCGGCCTGCAAGCCTGCAAGCTCCTGATCCAACTCCGCAATCTGGTCTTCAATCTGCTGCGCGCCGGTCAAGTCGTTCTTATCCAGCTTGCTCATCATTTCCATCTGCAAGGCACTCTTTTCTGCCAGCAGCTTGTCGATTTCGTTGCCACCTGCATTCAGTTCCAGTTCACGCTTTTTCTGCTGCAAAAACGCGATATGATCATCCACCGTGCCGTTCAGTCCCTCGGCAAAATCATCGTCCGGCACACTGTCATAAAACCCGAGCGCCTGTTCCAGCCGCTGGTCGATGAATTTGATGCCTTCGTCATTGGTCAGTCGCAGGCATTTGGCAGTGATATAGGCTTCCAGTTCGGTGCGGGCAGTGTTCGCTTCGCTCGCGCCCTGCCGCGCCAAGTTGCTAAGCAGCGCCTGCGCGGCATTGGCACTTTTCTGCTTTTTGTAATCTGTGTTTTCGCCAGCCTTCAGTTTTGCCTCGTAGGCCGATGTGGCCTTAGGCAGCAGCACCGAATCCAGTTCGTCCAGTTCGACCTTCTGATTGGAGACTACGGCGTTCTGGATATGGTCAAGCGCCAGCATCCGCGCAACCGTATCGTCACAGCCACTATGGTTATTGGCCTCGGCCTGCGAAATCAACTGCTGGCTGAGGTTGTACTCCTCCTCGCTGGCAACCGTCGTACCCGGGTCAAGCACCTTGCCCTGATATTCGATCAGCGAAGTGGAAACATTGGAATAGCTGTCGTTCGCCGCGGTTTGTAGAGCGCTGTCTGTGCCATCGGCCGCGATGGGCTCACCCTCCTCGCTCTCGGTATCCGCCATATGGGTCAACTCCTCGGTATAAACCTTGAGTTCCGCCTCCACAATGGTGAACACCTCAACGCGCCGGGAAGCATCCACTGCGTCCATCACTTGCTGCACGCAATCCATCTCGTCCGCACCGCCGTCGTTGGCGGCCAGTACATCATAGTAACGCTGCAACGCTTCCAGCGCCGCATCCGCATCGTCTGTCGTCGCGTTATGTACATTGAGCGCGTAGATTTCTTCAATACGCGCCATTTTTTCCTTGCCGGCGGCGCTGTCGCTCTGCTGATCCTGCATCAGATCGTACTGGTTCTTCAGTGGGAACAGTTCTTCCAACCCTTCCAGATCATACGGGTCGTTGATGTCCTGCAAACTGACCTCCTGCCCGGTGCGCAGATCATAGGTCTTACCGTCCGACTTGGTATGGTGGGTCAGATATAGGCCAGTGAGCGAATCGGTCGTGACCGGTGTCCCGGCCGTGGTGATATCCGCCAGACTGGATGCAGTCGTGATGTCAAACCACGCGCCATCTGCCAGCTCGGATTTATAATATATCCTGTTCTGCCCGGATTCCTCCGCCGAGGTTTGCGCAACTTCATAGATCGAGTCGCTGAGCGCACTCAGATGGATCAGGTGCGTGCCGATTAGCAGCGTGGAATCCTCAATGCTGTCATATTTAGCCGCTGTAAATTGCACAGCCTTCGTCTCGTCCCATACCGCGCCCGAAACCACCCAAGCCATCAGGCTAATTAACACAGCTGCCAGCGCAGTTAGGCCGATCCATCGTCTATGTCGAATCATATTTCCCTCCCCGGTTTTATTCCTCAGTACTGCGCCATACGGTCTGCCCGGTCTCTTTCAGATACGCAGCGCAGATTTCATTGCGGCCACTGTCATACAGTACCACACGGATATCCTCGACGCTTGCTGCGAGCATGGTCATGTAGCGTAGCGAGCTATCCAGCGCGGTCGGTTCGGATGTGCCAACCGCCTTACCGTCATCGTAAGTGACGAGGAAATACGCTGCCCCTACCGACGCATCAATTGAAAACTCGAGTTCGGTCATCGTCATATCCCCAATTTTTTCGGCGGACATAGTATAGGTGCCGATCTTCTCTTCCGTTTCGGTTGCGCTGCCTTGGAAAAAATCAATGGTATCGCGTGGCACGCGTGCGTCAATCTCGCACTCACCGACGAACTCATCGCCATTGTACATACGCAGCGTCAACGTAGAGGTTTCTCCATAATCGAGCGCCAAGTGACGGATCTCCTGTTCAATCGGCGTACGTTCACCGATCTGCTGGCCTTCATACCACAATTCAAAGTGCGTAACCTCGGGCGTATATCCATCCGGCACTTCTACGCCGAAGGTGAACACCATATCCTCCACCGATGTATACAGGTGATAGTATGCGCCGTCCGGCGTGTCGATCTCAGCGAAGCTGTCCGCCGCGGAGCCGCTATCGGTCGTCAGGGATTCCCCTTTAAAATACTTGGTCACAGCACCGCACGTCAGCCGGTCAAACGAATACAATAGCTCATTATAATCGCTGAGCAGATCGATCGTCTCTATCTGTGCCGCCTGATATTCCTCCAGCTTATCGCTGACCTCCTCATAAGTGGCCTTACCCAGTTGGTTCAGCGCGAGCAACTGGTCGTAATCGCTCTTGAGGTCACTGGCGCTTTTCTGCATAGCACGATAAGCATTTTCTGCGGACACAATATTTTCATATTGGGTGGCGACTTCCTTACGCAACGCCTCCTCAGTGCTGTCCTGCTCCGTTTTGGCATTGGCATATTCCATGCAGGCGGTATAGAGCGCGTACATCTCGTTTTCAATGTAGCGCGTACCCGAGATCTCACCCTTGAGCCATTCCTTAGTAAAGGAGAAAAACAGGATGCGGAATTTGCCCGCCCACGGACGGTCCAAATCGGTCAGCATCTCTTTATACGCAATTTGAAAGGCTGCATAGTCAATATCCTGCCCATTTTTGGCTGCATTGACAAACGACATGATGCGGTTTAGTTTACCGCCATATTGATTGCGCATCAGGCTTTCATACGCGTTTAGGTTGAGCAGCGCGGTCGAAGCAGACATTTTCGCCGCGTAATAGCCGTGATCGTTTTCCAGTGTATAAGCTGTGATTTCCTCCAGCTTTTCGCGCGGGATCGCAGCGGTGAACATACTGTTGGCAAACGTATAGCCAGTAGTTACGTCCATGCCGATGATATCGGAAAGGTTGCTTTTCGCCGTCTCGAAATTCCGTTTTTGGGTGGTTAGCTCGGTCTCGAGCGTCTCTACCGACTTTTGCATCTTATCAATATCGGCCTGCGTGGCGTCGACAGTACGCAGCCGCAACTGGTTACGTTCCAACTCGGTCTTGGCAGCTTCCAGCCGTTCTTCGGTAAATGCAATCTTTTCCTGCAACACATAGGCTTCCAGATAGGCCGTGTTGACCTCAAGCAATGCTGCATACCGCAAGTCGGCTAATTCATGCTGCATGGTGGTAATATCCGCCTGTAACGTAATCGGCTTGATCTGCATATCATATTCCTCGGTCAGATCGAGCTTTTCCGGGAATTTAAAGCTGAGCAGCGGCGTCCAGCGGAACGAAGTCAGGTTTTTGACCTTAGCCTTGATCGCGTCAACCGCCTCGACATATTTTATTTTTTGCAGCGTTATCTCATTGGTCTGTTTTGAGATATCCGAACTGTTGGCGATTGCCTGCGCCTGCGCCTGTGCTTGAAGCAGGGTCTTATTGGCAGCGCCAGCATAAGCCGGACAGGCGGCCGCTGCCAGCAGTGTCGCCACCAGTGCTGTGCCGGTCAGCCGGCGAAGCAGGGTATGCTGTTTCATCGTCCGCCTCCTTTCCTGCTGCAAATTCGTATTTTTTGTCCTTACGATGCGAGGGAAATCGAATAAAAGTCAAATCGCTCTCCGTTTTCCTCGCTGGTATAAAAGGTATAAAGCAAACCGTCACGCGAGAATGAATGGATGTACGCCAGATAGGTCTGGTCATACTCAATGACGTTTGCAACTTCCTCAAATGTACTCTCGGTCTGCATATCGACTTTTGCAAAGCGCAACGCGCCATCATCTTGCAAGCTGTTGATTGTCACGGCCTCGGATAACAGCACCGGGCTTTGGCCCTCGTATTCCGTAATGCCCAGCTGCGCGGCGACTTCGCTGACCGAAGTGCAGGAGACGCCGTCTATCATAATCTCATCCGATGGGATGAACACCGCGCCCACTGTCCACTCCGGTTCAATCGACTCAGATCCGTTTTTCAGTTCGCAGATAATGCCGATCTCCTGCATATCAATGCAGGATTCATCCTCCGAGGTGTACAGCATCTGCTCACCGGTATACATCTGCGCGGCCTCTGCCATCGTCTTGCCGAGCAATTCGTCATAAACGATCTCACCATTGCGGAAAGTGCCCGCGTACATCGCACTGCCGCTGGCATTATACAACTTGCCCGTTCCCATACGCTTGCCACGGGAGTATTCGCCGTCATACTCGATTACACCGCTGATACGGTATTCCTTGCCCATGCCGTCATACAGGTTGTCGACAAACTCGCCGGTATAGCGCACGCCTTCCCCCGGATAGTACAATGTGCCAGTACCGTTGTATTTGCTACTGGCAAACGCGCCTTCGTAGACAAGATCGCTGTTGGCATCATACAGCGCCCCGTTTCCTTCCGCCACGCCGTCCTCAACATTGCCGACATAAGCGACATAGCCGTCACGCGCGGTCACACGCGCCCGTCCGGAATAAAACTTGAGCACGAGCGAGTCATACCGGTAGGTCGGGTCGCCCGTACCACCTTGCGCCATCCATCCCGAACCAATCTGCCAAAGCACAATCAGACAGACCACAAATAACGAGATCACGATCGCGTAAGCCAGCCGTTTGCTGACCAGCCAGCGGAACATCGGATAATAATCCTTTTTGTCCCGCGGACGGACATCGAACATCCGGCTAAACGCCTGCCGCAGTTTGGAAATAATGCGTGTCTGCCAGAACGAAGGCGTCAGCAGGAGGCGGAATTTGTTCCAGAAGCTGACCGCCTTGGCACGGAACGCCGAGATCAGCGTATTAAACAATCGGTTCAAAAAGCTGTCGGCCTCCTTTCAGCCACAGGGCGGATGGATAGATCAATGTACAATGCCGAACAGGTCGTAGCGCGCTTCCTCGCCTGCCCCTGCATTGAAATAATGCTCACAGGCAAATAAGTACCAGCGTGCCACGCCGTCCTGCGGGCACAGCCGCAGAATAGCCAGAAACAGGTTTCTTGCCAAATAAAAATCATTCTGATAGAAGCAACGGATGGCCTCCTGCAACCGGACATCGTACTGTTCGCGCTGTGCGCGCTCCAGTTCGCCATAGCAATCCAGCACTTCATACAGCTTGTAAGACGTTTTGCCGTCCATTGCAGTAAAATAACCGATATAACGTGTGCTGAACGACTCGCTGAGCGTGCGTAAGAACGGTTCAGTTACTACCAGCCTACAACCCGTTTCGGCCAGATCCGCCAGTTTACTGCTGAAAAAGCTGACCTCAGATGAAGCAAGATAAGGAAAAGCTTCATCCTGCGTGCCTGCAATACCATACAAAAAATGCGCATGGTGCAGCATCACACAGCAGTCAGTCCCGTTCTTAGCGCCAACCGTCTCACCAATCAGGTTGAGCATGGCATGCACGCCGCAGTCAGGCGACTGCGCAAACAGCACGCGCACCGCCGAAAGGTCAAAGCCACCAGTCAGCATCACTCCGCCTTCCGGGCGGATGCTGCGGCTAACGCTGACAAAGCAACGGTTCACATAATCCATAAATTCACGGTCATTGAGCGCGGCGCGCATGCGCTCGCTGTGTCCGAAGGTGATCAGTCCGAGCGAACCATCGGACGCGACCATATCACCTGCTGTAATCTCAGTGACCGTACCGCGCTGAAGCAGTTGTTCCATGCTGCTTGGCACAAAACGGCGGCACGACTCAAGCGTCATATTCAACTCATAATCGCGGATTGCCATGCCGACCGATAATTCCTTGATTGCCTGCCAAAGCTTACCAAGCTCATCATTTGCACAGGGGACATCTTCGAGATTGGTATCCCCAATCGCCAGCCGATCCATCTGGATGACCATCGGTACAAGCGGCCGCAGGTGCCTGCGAATGACCAACGCCATCACCAATGCACAAATCACAAACAAACCAGCGGCCAATACTATAAACAGGCCCAACATGCCCATATTCAGCCACGACTGCGCCGCTTCGCTGACCAACACGACCAGCACGGCAGTCATTTCGCCCGCCTGCCGCACCGGTACCGCACACAGACTGGTACTGCGTCCATCCAGCAAGGTCTGACAGCTGGTTAAGAAACCGCGTTCGCCGGTTTCACGCACGCAACTCATAACATCCGCGTTGGCGGTCAATCCGTCGCGAGACAGATAGACCGGCGTCTCCCCTGTTTCCTGCATGTCATAGACCGCACAGGCAACCGCAATGTCCGCTTCGTCCGATACTTTTAACAAGGAGGCAACTGCCTGTCCTTCTAAGCCGCCTGATAGCGAGCCGTAGGTCAGCGTCGAAGATAGGTTCTGCGCATACCATGCGGCAGACTGCTCAGTGCGCTCATAGCGCGTTTGCAATATCGACCCAACAGCCAGCAATACCACAGCAGCGAAGAACACAGCCGACAGTCCGACGACCGATGCGGTCATACGGCTGCGCAGTCGGTGTCCACATACGAAATGCAGCACCATCCAGCCAAACAGCAGTACGACGAACGCCACGGCAGCCGCAATCACCACCGCCATCCAGCGCAACTGCAAACGGATTGCCAACGGAACCTGCAATTTTGTCACCAAACGCACATCTGTACCTTCAGCGCGGGCCAGCGCTGCCTTACCATCCTCGGTATAAACGCGCAGTGCCAGCAGATTGGCCGTCGCTGCGCCGGACAGCACAGTCTGATCGCTTTCGCGCACCCGCAAACGGTAAGCGGTGCCGGTCAGGAATTCACCCTGTGCTGCGCCACGCGCCCACAGATAGCCGGATGTCGCATTCAGCCCGCCAAGCGGTAGGCAGCCTTCCGGTACCGAAACCGTTTCCACCAAATTGCCACTCGTACTGACCAGCGTGCCGTCTGACAGCAGTGCGCAAAGCGTACTGCCGCCGCCATGCACCGCTGTAATGGCAGACGTACCTGTCGGCACATCGCCCGTGGTCACTTGCAGCAATTCGGGATCTTCTTCCTCCAAATTCAGGCGGTACAGTTCAATGGTATCCACCTGTTCCCCCGCCCGGCTTGTCTGGCCGATACAGGCTACATAGACCATCTGATCCGCGACGGAAACATCCGTCGCACGCGTGCTTCCAGAGCTGTCGACATACAATAGTTCAGACTTGCCAGTCTCCTTGTCCAGCCTGACTAACTCCCAGCCGTCAAACGTCACCAGCTGGTCGTTACCAAACCAGCGGATATAGTACACCTGCCCGTCCGACACTGCCATCGGCCCAATGGCGGACGAACGATCCGTCGCACGATTTTTTTCTTGATAGCAATACTGCACAACGCCTTCCTGATCTGCCGCAACGATGCGGGAATAGCCCTCGTAGTTGGCCGCCATATACACGCTGCCGTCCGTATCCAGCGTCATCCCCTGCGCCATATCGTCCAACGGCAGCAAGTCGACAGGTAAAATCAGGGCACACAGACATGCCAATACCCAAAGCAGCCCCGTCACAAGCCACTTGATTCTCATTGTGGTTGCTCCCCCTCCATTCCGCCAGCGGGCGGGTGATGTCATGTGCCTCCGTCCAAACGCTCGGTACCGACCACGTCCATAGAGTGCTCAAACAGCCGGAACAGCGGCACATCGTCGAAAAACAGCTGGGATAGCAGCACCAGCAGTGTCACAATTACGATCACGACCGAAATGCGCAGCAGCCATCGGAACCAGCGGTCCTTATTCCGTTTCCAGAGTGCCTTAAGCCGCTTGCGGAGCGATGGCTTTCGTTCCGGCACGAGTGTCAACCGGATATCGCGGTACAACTCAGCCAAACTCTGATACGCAGACTTTTCCAGCTTCATATGCAGCAGCTTCATGCTTTTAAGTTTGTCGTTCTCTTCCTGCAACGCGAGCACAGTGGTCACACACAGGTCGGTACATACACCTTCATCGTCAGCAGGGTTAAGCTGAGATAAATCGGCTTCGTAAGTAAAATAAATCGACCCATCCTGCGCGATGCTCACGCAGTCCTGTTCGAGTAGCATACAAAGGATCGCGAATGGCATTGGACTTGCCAGACACGCCATGACCAGATCAATACTTGTCCGCTCACGCTGCTGCACAGTTTCCGCCTGACCGGGCGCAAAACGCATCAGCGGACGCGGCGGGCGATAATCAAACAGGAAACACAGGTTCTCTCCCTCGGCAAAACTGGCCACATAGGGAGATTCCCCTTCCAGCAAGTCGCGCGGCTCGTTTTCAAACAAGTCGAGCAGCGCCCGGATACAACTGCGGTCATGCACTACCCATAGGGTGTAGTTTGCGCCGACGGGTGAGTTGCGGTCACGGCAGACCAGCACATCATTCTGCGTGCCGCGCAGCACCTCGTGAATGGGCTCGAGCACCATATTATCTGTGCAGTATACCAAGAAAACCCATCCCTTCCGTGCGCCGCCTGCTGCGCCTCGTTATTCTTCGCCAGCCTTTTCCGGCTCGATATCGTTGATCTTTTTAACAACCGCATATGCATAGGTGCTAATAAGCGGATCGTCCGTACAGGCGATATGGATCTCGTACACACCTTCACGCGCAGGCGCCGTGTATACGCCATCTGTCGTAATCTCGCCCGAACCCTTTTCAGTTAATGTATATGTCAGCGTGCACGGCTCCATATTGTGGAAACGCACGTTGAAGTAGCGGCTGTCTCGTGTGCCCATTACAATCGTGGGCGGCATCGCTGAGATGCGCTTGCCCTTGATGTCGCTTTCGAGCTTATCACCCGCCGCCGGGATCTTGTATGCCATCCAGCGCAGCACAAGCAGTGCATTGGTGGTTTCCTCCTGCATGCGTGCCGCAACCATGAAACTGCCACGGTCGCTCATGACCTTGACCGCCAATTCCGCTCGCGGTATCGGCGCCTGCTCGTTCGGGAACAGCTCACTGTTGCCGTAAATCACGCTGCGCGCCATCTGTCCAGTCTTAGGATCCTCTGACAAGTACTCAAAGCCCAAGCTGACGTATACATCGCCCTTGCCCAGGCCGTGCATGATCTCATCCGAATAAAACACACGACCGGCCCGCGTTTCATGGCCCAGCGGAATCTCACACTGGCCAGTGGCAAACAACGGGTCGCGCGGCACCAGCGACGCATTTTCCTGCTGAGCCACCGGTGTAGTCAGCCGGGCCTGTACCGGTAATCCGTCTTTATCCCCGTAACAGTTGCGCAACAGGCGCCGCTGCGCCTCGCCGACACTGGTACGCACATATTGCTTAACGCCATTCTCCCGCACAGATTCAATCATGCAGTTATTCTGGGTACGCTGCAATTTCAGCTCGGCCAGACAGATATACGCTTCGCCTGCGGCCATTTCGCGACTCTCCAAGCTGACGCGCGCCAGCTCACGCTCAATAATGGACTCGGCGTCTGTAGGCTCAATCACCGCGCGCACCGTCATCTTTTCCGAAATCAGTACACGCTGCCCAGCCAAACGGATATCCACACGACCCGGTTCGGCAATGACCATGGAATCCGGTGCAGGACGCTCCTGCGCTGTCAACCATACCTCCCGTACGACTTGCTCGCCTTGCATTGGCGTGATATCCGAAACCGTGATTTTTGTCTCATGCGAGCCGTCCTGCGCAGTCAGTGCGGGCGACCGGAAGGTGCAGTCCATGGAGAAAGGCAACGTGCGGTCGGACAACTTAGCTACCGTGACCGTCATTTGCACGCGGCTGCCACAGGGAATAAACGCAGGGATGCTCAGTTCAACCGCATAATCATCATCACAGAACAACGACATCCGGCTGAAAAATTCATTTTCCGGCGGTTCCGGTCTCACAGTCTTATCCGCATCAATCAGCATGAGCGTCACGCCTTCGCGCAGGCGGTTCATCTCATATTCCTCCTGATCGCGACGGTTGACTGTATAAACCGGCTGCTCCGGCTTTTCCTCATAGCGCAGGCACAAGCTGACGCAATCACTTTCAACCGCCTCAAAGCCCTCAATCGTGCTTAGCTTACGCACCAGCGAATTGTCAAGCACCAGCTCCCGTCCCCAACTGTCCAACGCGACACCGGATTCGATCATCAGTGAAACGTCATCCAGCGCGTACACGCCCAAGCCACACACAACACCCGCGCCAAAGAGCATTTCATTCAGAAACCGCCGCTTGTTACCCGCGTAGGTCTGCTCGGCCTGAAAATCCGCCGAGGTCAGCAGCTTTCCCACATAATAACGGTTCCGTTCAAACGGCAAAAGCTTTTTGTTGTTCAAAGCACGCACCCCATTTTCTTTTCACCGCCGGAGGAGCGCCACATTTCTCCCCGCGCGGGCTGTTAGACCACAGCGTCCGGCGGCCGCCTGCTTTGTGCCGCTTCCGCCCTCCATACATATTGCATACATTATAGCATAAATTCCGGCAATAAAACTAAAGATTATCTAAAACCATTCATTCCCCGCTCCATTTTCTGATGGAATGCACAAATTAAAAACGCATATTTTGTGTATCTCACACAAAATATGCGTTTTTAAGCCTTTTACCGCATTATGCAGCGTTTGCCCCACAAATCGGCAGCCGTAACACTATGCGCATGCCGTTTCCCGGTGCACTTTCCGCTTTGCAGGTACCGCCATGCGCACGCACAATAATTTCAGCCAGATGCAAACCGTGTCCGCTGCCGCTTTGCCCACGGGTATTTGCGCCACGAAAGCCGTTATCGAAAATATGCGCAGCCTGTGCGCTGTCCATACCGAGACCATCGTCGCGACAAGTGAGCACAACCTCATCTCCCTCGCAGGAGAGCACAAACGTCACCGTGCCCGGGCGGCCCATATATTTCATTGCATTTTCAACCAAATTGTCAAACACATGCTGCAGCAACACCGGATCAGCCAGCACCGGAATAGATGGTGCAAGCGTAACCATCTGGCAATCAATCTCCCTTTCCTGCGTCAAAGCGCAAAAATCCACCAGCCCCTTCTGCAAAAAATCAACCAGATCAAACGGCACCTTTTTCAGCCGCGTGGAGATCTCTTCTTCCCCATCGCGTACCTCGCTCAGGTGACGACTGATTAACTCGTTGACAAAGCGTAGCCGCTCAGCAATCTTAGTCAAATATTCCTGCTGTTCTTCCGGATCATCTACCAAACCGTCGCGCAAAAGCTCGGCATAACCGACCGCAACCGAAACCGGCAACCGAAGTTCATGCGACATCTGGCTGAAAAATGTCTCGTTCCGTTTTTCGCACTCCTGCTGCATCATCACAGCTTCACGCCGTGAGGAAGCACGCTCCTCCTCCAGTCGTGAAGCGGCTTCCTTACGCTCCTGCTCCAATAGCTCGCGCAAAAATTGCCCCTGCTCCTGTTCCCACGCCAGCTTAGCACTGAGCGATTGAACGCGCTTGGCACTCATGTGCAGCTGATAGGCATAAACCGCAATCACAGCACATATCAGCGCGCCAGCCAACACCAACCAACCGCTCATCATCTGCATGCAGCCTAATACACAGAGCAGCAGTTCAATCGCCACCGCGCAGCCACCGGCAACATACAACCCCCGGTTTTTTGCTTGTTCCGTCATAACCATTCACCTGTCCAGAATCGAATCTCAATTCTATCCTATGCATCCAGAAAACCGAGCGAGACATCCCCCATGCAACACCGGTCGATTTTGCTTGATTCCAGTATACCGTTTTCCATACCGTTTCGCAATCTTTATTCGGATAATCTGTCAAAATTTCTGCGTGGCGGCACGATTGGATTGACAGGCGAAAAAACGCCGTGGTATGATTATAACAAAGATAGGATAGGGTAGTTATGCCGCATTTTATGCTTCGCACGCTTTTCATACGCTAATTTCCATATAGGAGGCATTTTCGCGTTATGATAAAAATCTTAGTGGTGGAAGATGAACCGGATCTTTCCAATATCATCCGCCTGCATCTCAAACGTGCCGGCTATGTACCGGCAGCGGCTTACACCTGCGCAGAAGCACTCGACCTGCTATCGGCCGAACCCTTCGACCTGATCATCCTGGATATTGTCTTGCCAGACCGGCATGGCACGGAACTTTGCACAGTGATACGTCAGAAATCGCAATGCCCGATCATTTTCACAAGCTGCCTTGACGACAGTCAAACTATCATCCACGCCCTGCAATCTGGCGGGGATGATTATATGGTAAAACCCATCAACTTTGACGAAATGCTCGCGCGCATCGAAGCCATCCTGCGACGGCATCGCACTGCCCCCCCGCCGCCGCAACCCGGCCTACGGGAATACACCGGTTTTTCTATTGATACCGACCACCATTGTGTGCTGCTTGCAAACGGCGGTCAGCCAGTGGCTCTCTCCTCGATTGAATACGAGCTACTCCTTTACTTCGCAGACCACCCCAATACGCTGCTTCTATATAATGAGCTGTACCAGCATATTTGGAAAGCGGACAGTGCAGGCGACACCCGCACGGTAATGGTGCACATATCCAACCTACGCAAGAAAATTGACCCAAACCATACTGGCATCATCCAAACTGTACGCGGTGCGGGTTACATATTCAATGATACAGCTGTCAAAACCCTTACGCCCGTTCCCAATAACGGAGGAAACCTGTTATGAATATTCAACAGCTTTTTGATCCTTCCTCTGCACAAACGCCATTTGAAAGCTACGCCCAATATTCCAGCTATCTGTTCGCCTGTGTCGACCTACTGCTGCGCCAGTACGTCAACCAACTGATGAACTCATTCACATCAGAAAACGGCAACCTGAAAAACGTACTTTATCCTGACCTTGAAATCGCCAATACCCTGTGCGAAAAGCATGTCAGCGATTTCCTCAATGAACAATCGCCGGCGGAATCCGCCCTCGATTTCGGCTCATCCGATACACTTGATGAAGCCGATTCCTTCAATAGCGAATTTGACGACCTATTCGCAGACTTCGCCAATGACGTAGGCAGCTTCGAACCGGAAACCGAACCGGACATCCATTCGATGCTGTCCGTATTGCGCCAACGCGCCGCAATCACCGAGGTGCCGCTGCCACTGCACCAGCTATCCGAAACACTCGGGCTGAGTGATTTTTCACTCTTCTGCTTTGCCTGTGCCATGCTGTCCTCAACGCAGACCAACTATGCCTCCATCTTTCAGGTCATTGGTCAGAACGGAAATCTGGTCGCGCCCAGCATTGAATCGGCCGCGCGCGTCTACTTTGGTAAGCAGTTTTCGATCACCGCTGCCTACGGAGAAATGTCGCGCGCACTTGAACAGCTTGCGCCTGTCTTTGACCTTAAGATCAACAATGCGCTGCCTTTTTCGACAATTGTTTCCCCGGACAAGCGCTTGATTGACTTTCTATTCGGCACGGAACCACTGCGAATCGACCAAAATTACAAGCGTTTTTTCGCCATGTTGACCAGCGACGATCAGCTCGACCCCTTCCTTGCCAACCAGAACGTGCTTGACGCGCTCACCATCGCCTATGATGACGGCGTGCGCCTGTTTTCCATATATGGCGATGAAGGTTCAGGGCGCCGCTTTACCATCCGGCATTTCTGCGCACAGAAGAGGCTGCGCTGTATCACGGTCGACGGTGCCAAGCTGTTCGGCTATGACTTCAGCTTTGTCCAACAAGCGTTGTGGGCTGTGGCACGCGAGTGCCTACTGACCGAAGCCTGCTGCTGCCTGACCAACCTGTCCTACCGCGAGGAGGACAAGGAACGCTTTTTCGGCTACATGGATCTGTGCTTCGAACGCCTGTCCGACCGCGACATCGCGGTATTCACACACAGCCGCGACAAGCTGCCGCTGCGTGAAATGACACAGCTTGACTTTGCGCATCTGGAACTTGCCACGCCGGATAACCGCGAACGCATTGCACTTTGGCAGCACTATGCTGATGGCTATGCGCTTGGCGAGGATGTCGACCTGACCGAGCTTGCCACCAAATTCTTATTTACCGGCGGCAAGATTAAAAACGCGCTGCACCAGTCGCGCAGCCTTGCCTCAATGGACAAGGAGATTCTGATCTCGCGCGACAAGCTGTTCAAGGCCTGCAACGCGCAGATGAGCCACGAGCTGACCCAGAAGGCCACGCGCATCCCGGCAAACTTCACATGGGACGACATCGTTATGAATAAAGATCAGCGCGAAGCGTTACAGCATGCGGTCGACCAGATGACCTACCGCAAGCAGGTCTATGAGGACTGGAATTACCTAAAAAAATACCAGTATGGCCGCGGACTGTCGGTACTGCTATTCGGCGCGCCGGGCACTGGTAAATCCATGTGCGCGCAGGTTATCGCCAACGCGCTCAACCTCGAGTTGTACCGCGTCGACCTGTCCAAAGTTGTCGATAAATACGTCGGTGAAACGGAAAAGTCGATCTCGATGATTTTCCGTGAAGCAAAAAAGTGTAACGTCGTACTGTTTTTTGACGAATGCGATACATTGTTTGCCAAACGCTCGGACGACGGCGGCTCCAATCAGTCGTCCAACAACAACAAAACCGCACTGTTATTGCAGGAAGTTGAAGCATACGACGGTGTATCCGTCCTTGCTACCAACTATAAACATAACATCGACCCCGCGTTCTTCCGCCGCATGAAGTTCATCGTCGAATTCCAGTTCCCCGACCCGGATACACGCGAAATGCTGTGGAAAACCACCATCCCAAAGGGTACGCCGCTTGCGGACGATGTTGATATCCGTTTCCTCGCCGAACGCTTTGAATTTGTCGGTGGTAACATCAAAAACTGTATCCTCAACGCGGCATTCCTCGCTGCCGCCGACCCGGAGAGCGACGGCGACGTACACATGAAGCACTATTTACAGGCAATCCGATACGAGTTTGTCAAAACCGGCAAGGTATTCACCCGTGCCGACTTTGAGCCCTATGCCAATCTGGTGCTAACCTGAAAGGAGGCAGTCGTATGCGGACTCTCGACGCTCTGGAGCAAAAACGACGCAACGCGAACAAGCGCCCTCCCCCGCCGGACAGTGAAATGGAAGAAGAGCTTGCGCACAAGCCATTTGAACCACTCAATACCGCAGCATCAATATTTAACCGCGGACTAGAGCACCGCTTTGGCGGCATCAATACGGCCCCTTCCATTTTCGACCGCGGCGCAACCTTCCACACTCACGGAATAAAGAAGTGATCCCCTTGAGCACACATTATTACAGCATCCATCCGGATATAACCGACTCCCTGCCGGACTCACGCGTCCAACTGCTTAACCTGTCTTGGGCGCAGTACAGCCGCGAGTGGAATTCCACCTTGCACACCCATCCACATACCGAATTGTTTTTCGTTATCAGCGGGCAAGGCAGTTTCCAGTTGCAACAGCAGCGCTATCCAGTTGCCAAACAGGATTTGGTGGTCATCAATTCCGGCGTTCCCCATACCGAACTAAGTCAAGACGGCAGCCCGATGGAGTATATTGTGCTTGGGGTCGCCCGTCTGGAAGTACTAGCCGATGCACAAGGCTATGTCCGTTCTCACTTTGACTCCGGTTGGAACGAACTGGAGGGATACCTGCGGCTGATGTTGCAGGAGGCGCGCAGTGGCAAACCCGGCTATCAGTTGATCTGCCAGCATCTGCTTGAAATCATCATGCAGCTGCTGCTTCGGCATGATAACTTGGCGCTGACTGCCGCTTCTGCCGACCAAAAGCGGAGCCGGGAATGTTCCTTGGTACGCCGGTATATTGACGACCACTTTAAAGATAACCTCACACTGGATCAGCTTGCTGAACTGGCACACATCAATAAATACTATCTTGTGCATGCGTTCCGCAAAGAATATAACACCTCTCCCATCAGCTATCAGATTTCCCGCCGCATTCAGGAAAGTCGCATGTTGCTGACCAACACGGATTATTCCTTATCTCAGATCTCACAAATTCTGGGATTTTCGTCGCTGAGCTATTTTTCGCAAAGCTTCCGGCGGCTGGAGGGCATTAGTCCGATGGAATATCGCAAGCAGCACCCACACCTTACCAGCGGGAATGGGTCAGCGGCAACATCCTCTGCCCCGCCTCATGCATCCGACGAATAGCTTCACGAAAAGTACAATGCAACCATTTTGCAATTTACATCTGACGTATTGCATTTTTTCGCGGCTTATCTAAATCATGCAAAGGGAGCACCCTTCCGGGTGCTCCCTTTGTTTTATCTACTACCCTTTCATCCTACCAGATTTGGCCAAGCACCATCACGTCGGTCACCGTTGCAAACGCAATCACTGCAAGCCAGCATGCGAGTGGATAGCCCCATGCGGCGCGGTTATCGCGCCGTGGTGCGAGCCTCGGACTGATGCGTAGCAGCAGTTTGGCTAACACAAAGCCGACCGCAGCGCCCGCTGTGTTTAAAATCAGGTCGTCGACCGAGGTCACACCACCCGCAACCAGTTGGATCAACTCAATACTAAGCGACATACCGGCTGCAAACAGGATCGTTCGCCTTGCTCTGCCGAAATACGACCAGAACAGCGGCAGCAGAAAACCCAACGGCGCCAGCAATACCAGATTGCCCACGATGTTAATGAACGCACCCGCACCCGGCGTATCTGTGTCGCGCAGGACAGCCACAATATCCATAAACGGGATCAGTTCCAGCCTTGGCTCGGGCAAGCGTCCTGCGAGCAGCTGGTAAAGCGACGGCCCGGTCATCAGCCCCACGCCCAACAGATAAACCAACAGCACGATCACGCCGCATACATCACGCCGTTTCATCCGACCATTCCTGTCGAGACTGCGCCGCCTGCCTCACTGGCAACAGTACTATTCTCCACCGCATCGCCTTCCGGACGGTACTTTTCGATGATTTCCTCCGGCCAATCGCCCTCAGCGTAAATCAGCTGACACCAATCCTCGCTACCCTTCTGGCTGATGCGCGCTTCAATATCCATGCTGTCCGTATGCGAATCGACCGCAAAGCCATTTCGCACCGCATCACGCTGGCTATACAGATCCATGGAATCGCGGTTGCAGGCATTCTGTAACAGTGCCGCGATGTCCGCCGGGTCGGTGACCTGCACGGTTTCCGAATAATAATTGTTGCTGTCGCCATACTGATAATTATATCGCAAATTGATCAGATCGACGTTCTCGGCCGATAGTGTAGCCGGCTTGACACCAGTGATTTCTTCAATCAGCGCCAGTGTCTTGGTATCTTCTGCAGTGACATACGCTTCGCCCTCATATTGTAGTCCGCCGTCGCTGCGCACCATGTTGATGTCCAGCCGTAGCACAGGCAGGCCGTTTTCCTTGCGGTCAAGCGACTCCTCGCGCAGCGTGGTCAGAATCTGCTGCACGGCATCGGGCATCGAGATCGTAGCCGCAATGCCGTAGCTGCTCTCATTGGTGAAAACATCGAGCGAGATACCCTGCCCGTCCTGCGCGTCCAAGTCAACACGGAACAGCGGCCATGTGACGCGCTTATACTCCTCAGTAGCGTAAATCTGCTCCGCCAGCGCGTTCACTTCTTCGTCGTCCGGCAGGGTGAAATAGCGAATCGCCGTGCGGCCGCTCAACTGGAACCGCAACGTAATGCCTTGATAGTTGCCCTGCTCCCGCAGCGCATCTGCATTGGCCTCACAGCCGATCTCGGCCAGCCGATAGGCTGCGTCAATATTGCTTTCATCGGACAGCATTTCGCTTGCATCACCGTTCACGCTGACCGCCTGAATATCATTCCGAGCGGGTAGCCAAGTGTCATACCCTGTTACATCGAACTTCATGCAAAGCATACCTGCAAACAGCACAGCAAGGATGACGACAAGGTGCAGCGGCTTGCCGAAGATTGCATGGAAATCGAACGCATAGACGATCTCCACAATCCAGTGAGTCAGCACCGTGCCGATCACCAGTCCGACCCAGAACCAGAAGTCGCCCGCGATCACGCCAAACACCATACCAAACGCCACGCCCATAAACAGGCACATATAGACCTTGAGCGGCAGCTTGACACGGGAAAATGCCAGCGCCACACCCGCTCGCTCGCTGCGGCGGATGCGGAACAGCCAGAGCGCCAGCGCGGTCGCCAGCACCGCCACGACCAGATAAGCCAGCAGCAGGCCGCCTGCGGAAGGTACTTCCATGCCTATCCGAGAAGTGAATAAGAAGTTAAACGAAAAACCGTTGATATCATACATCTCAACCAACGGCGACAGCCGTACCGTCTGCTGTATATTCTCGGTTGACATCGCAAAGTAATAGGTGCTGTAAAATTTTTCGCACAGCCCGGCGAACAGAAACCGTGCCAGCATCGGCGACAGATGCACCCACGCAAGCAGCAGAAGCGAAATTACTGTATTGCCACATATAACCGTAGTCAGGACACTAAGCGCATAGATGGTAAGGAACAAAATCATCTGGCTTACCAGCGCACTGATAACCGCCGCGCCGTCAAACGCCGCGCTAAAACCCATGCCGAACGTGCAGGCAACTGCTATCACGAGCATCACCAGATACGGCAGCAGCGTCAGCAAGATACCGGTCAGGAAGTTATTGACGAACAGCCGCGTGCGCGAAATCGGCAGGCTGTGGTAAAAATCCACCTTCTGCCGGGAATGCAGATAGGCGAACATCACAACGCCGCACACGATTGCCATGACAACCAGCGCGGTTTTGACAAAAAAGTTGCCGCCGCCCAGCAGGGCTGCAACCTGCTCCAGCGCCCTCTGCCAATCATAGTCAACCAGTTCCGGAAATTCCTTCAGGTTCTGGGTACGGTTTTCCAGCGCCCGCTGCATCGTCATCAGAAGTGGCAACAACAGAGACAGGAAGAACCCCACGCCGCCCAGCACAAAGCCCCACAGATTGCGGCGCAGGCTGTCACATAGCAGCCCCTTAGAAGAGAAGTTTCTTGAGGTCATAGCCAGCCACCTCCGTTTCATTGATAAAGATTTCCTCGAGCGTCAGCGGCAAAAGCTCGCAGAACGTCGGCTGCATCGCGTTAACGCGTTCGAGCAGCTCCTCGCGACTGCCGCGCGCGGTCAGTGTGTAGAGCGAGCCGCGGCGGTCAAGATGCAGCAGATCGAAACCTGCCCACGCATTTTCCGGCAGTTCATTGGTGAAAATGCACTGCATTTTGAACATACCGAGCTTCATCTCGTCAAGGTCGCGCGAGAACAGGATGCCGCCGCGATGCAACAGGCCAATATGATCGCAGATATCCTCCAGCTCACGCAGGTTGTGCGAAGCGATAACCGGGGTCAGGCCGCGGTTTTCCACATCCTCGGCGAACAGGCTCTTGACCGTCTGCCGCACCACCGGGTCAAGCCCGTCGAACGTCTCGTCGCAAAACAGGTAGTCCGTACCCGCACAGATACCACAGATCACCGAAACCTGCTTTTTCATGCCCTTGGAGAACGTACGGATCTTGCGGTTCTCGTCCAGCCCGAAGCCGTCCATCAGCTTGCGGTAGCGATCCTCGTCGAAACGGCTGTAAAACCGCTTGTAGTAGTTCTTCATATCCGCCGGCGTACCGTTCGGGAAAAAGAACTGCTCATCAGAAATGAAGAAAAGCCTTTCTTTTAGTGCCACATTTTCAAATATGTCCGCGCCGTCGATGCGCACTGCACCCTCGTCCGGCCGCAGAATGCCGGACAACATGCGCAAAAACGTCGATTTGCCCGCGCCATTCGAACCGATCAGCCCATAAACCGAGCCATCGCGTACTTCAGCGCACACATGGTCGACCGCTGTAACGCTGTCAAACCGCTTGGTTGCGTTTTCCGCCATAATCATGCCTGATCCTCCCCTTTCCTCACTATCCAGCTTTGCAGCTGCGCTTCATCCGCGCCCAGCGCGCGCGCCTGTTCTGCCAAGGTGCCAATCTGCGCGCCGATCTCGTCCAACCGCCGCGTGCGCAACACCGCCATATCGTCCGAGATAAAGTTGCCGCGCCCCTTTGCCGCGTAGATTACACCGCGCCGCTCCAGCTCGGCATACGCCCGCTGGATGGTATTCGGGTTGATCGAAAGCTCGACGGCCAGCTGCCGCACGCTGGGCAGCTGGCTGCCCGACGGCAGCGCGCCACGCAGCGCGAGCGCTTCTACCTGATCGACGACCTGCTCGTAAATCGGGCGGCCATCCCGATAATCAATACGGATCACCTGTGCGCCTCCTTCCCTATGTCTTATCTGTATTATGTGTCTTAATACACTTACAGTATACAAACAGAAAGGGCATCTGTCAATAGCATTTTGGCAGAATCTATGCTATACTGGAAACAAACACATGCAGGAGGGCGTTATGGTACATCTGGGAAATGATTGGGATGAGATTTTGGCGGAGGAATTCCAGCAGGACTATTACAAGCGCATCCGCTACTGGCTGAAAAAGGAATATGCGGAACAAACCATCTATCCGCCGATGAACGATATTTTTAACGCACTGCGCTATACGGCGTATGCAGATGTCAAAGCGGTATTGTTGGGGCAGGACCCCTACCATGGCCCCGGACAAGCGCACGGACTCTGTTTTTCTGTACAGCCGGGCGTTGTGCCGCCGCCCAGCCTGCAAAACATTTTCAAAGAACTGCAAAGCGACTTGGGCATCGACCCACCGCAAGGCGGCACGTTGACGCCATGGGCTAAGCATGGCGTACTGCTGCTCAACACAGTGCTGACTGTACGGCGCGGACAAGCCAACAGCCATAAAAATATCGGCTGGACAACCTTTACCGACCATGTCATAGAAAAATTAAATGATCGCGAGCAGCCGGTCGTGTTCCTGCTATGGGGTGGCAATGCGCGCTCCAAAAAGAAGCTGATCACTGCGCCGCAGCATCTGGTGCTCGAATGCCCGCACCCCTCCCCCCTTTCGGCGTATAATGGCTTTTTTGGCTGCCACCATTTTTCCAAATGTAATGCATTTCTCGAGCAGCACGGCATTGAGCCGATTGATTGGGATCTGAATCACGCACAGTAAGCAGACATAACTGTCCCCACTGATCAAACGCTGCTTTTCACGATATTCCCCTACGCCCAACGAGCCTACCTTTCCTGCACTCTACGCAACGTAGGTTGCCCGACAGCAGGCAACATGGTATGCTGCTGGAAGAAAGGGGCGAAACACATGGATCACTATATCACAGGCGCAACCATTAAGCGGCTGCGCGAAGCAAAACGCATGACGCAGGCTCAGCTGGCAGAGAAGTTGTGCGTCAGCGATAAAACCATCTCCAAGTGGGAAACTGCAAAGGGTTTTCCCGACATTTCACTACTCGAACCACTGGCGAACATATTGCACGTCTCGCTGCCCGAACTGCTCAGCGGTGAACAGGTCATTAACACCAATCGTGCTGCCAATCTGCTGCGCTCTAACCTATACGTCTGCCCTATCTGCGGCAACGTGCTGCACTCAACCGGCCCGGCTGTGATTTCCTGCTGTGGGCTGACACTGCCGCCGTTGGAGGCCGAGGAACCGGACGAAGCGCACGCCGTACAGTGCGAAGTCATCGAACATGAGCACTATGTCACCATCGACCATCCAATGACCAAGGGACATTATATTTCCTTTCTCGCATGCGTCACGGGCGACCGTTTCAACCTCGTCAAACTCTACCCGGAGGGCAATGCGCAGGCGCGCTTTTTCATCCGCGGCCACGGCATGCTGTACTGGTACTGCAATCACCATGGCCTGTTCCGCCAGCGCATCTGAGCCAAGCCCGTCGTCACTCGACAAAAGCCCGGTTTTGTGGTACCATAATATTGCAAAACCGCCAAACGCTTCTGATTTGAGCTGCGCACCCGCGCGGTAAACAAAAGCGCCCTGCCGGGCGCTTTCTCTTTTGGAAAGGAACAACCGCTATGATCCCCTATGAACACAAGGTACAGTATTACGAAACCGATGGCATGGGCATCGTCCATCACTCCAACTACATCCGCTGGTTTGAGGAAGCCCGCGTCGACCTGCTCCAACAACTCGGTTTTGGTTATGATCGCATTGAATCCGAGGGCTTCAGCAGCCCGGTGCTTGAAGTACACTGCCAATACAAAACCATGGCGCGCTTTGGTGATACGGTCACGATTTCAGCGCAGATCACAGGCTACAACGGCGTGCGCATGACGTTGCACTATGAGATTCGCGATGCCCAAACCGATGCGCTACGCTGCGAAGGCGAAAGCAAACATTGCTTTATGGGACAAGACGGTCGACCGGTATCGCTCCGACGCAGTTGGCCTGCGCTTGACCGCACCTTTACCGCCCAATTGACACCGGAACCGACCGAAAACACATCTTGCTAACGCAAGATCAATAAAGGGAGGAAAAGAGATGAGAAAAAGGCTTTGCTCTGCGGTGCTATTGGCCGCGCTGTTCACCGGCATACACGCCGCTGCGTGGGACAATACATCTGTCCAAATGAGCGCATGGGCGACAGGTGAAGTGCAAAACGCTTACG
>OEQS01000032.1_pt1 | contig 27413 bp, 28 predicted proteins | sample 1539731 | NCBI WGS metagenome assembly OEQS01 (sample SAMEA3891890, study PRJEB23780) | metagenome | biome: terrestrial biome; feature: animal house; material: Caecal content | place: Italy | collected 2015-05-05 | reverse complement strand
AGAGATCTGCAAACCATGTCTTCTTTTATTTTTGCGAAACTTATTCTACCTGACCCCCTACCCTATCTGCATGTTACCGCAGTGTTTCACATGCTTTTATTTTTATTGTACCACAACTGCAAAGGACGGTAAAGGAGACACGTTTTGCTTCGTGCTGTCAAATCCAACAAAAAAGCATGCTTCACACGCATCTGGATTCAGCAATTCCTTTATGACACAAAGAAGCGCCGTCATGGAAGTCGGAAACTTCCATGACGGCGCCCCTATATAGACCTTATACCAAAATAGATATCCAGCCCATATCACACCCGGGCCGCTCATCCTGATCAATTACCCTTCCGCACCGCTCAGCAGCCGGTGCAATGCCGACAATTCCATCGGACGGTAATAATAAAACCCTTGGATCATATCGCAGCCGGTGTCGCGGATAATGGTATTCTGATCCTCCCGCTCGACACCCTCCATGCATACCTTTTTGCCAAACTGATGGCATGCATACACAATACTGCCGATAAAATGCATTTTCTCGTCCGACTCTGTGATCTCCTGCAACAGCGATCGGTCCAGTTTGATAATGCTGGACGGATATTGCAGCAGCATCCGAAGCGACGAATAGCCGCTACCGAAATCATCCAACGCGATCCGCATACCCAGATTGCTACAATGCGCAACCAACTGTTCCAGCTTTTCCGGCTGCTCGTCCAGACAGCTTTCTGTCAATTCTGCAACCAGATGCGAACCGGGCAGATGGTATTTCTCCAGCGTTTGCTGCATAAAGCCCAGTAATTCAGTATCGGATAGCTGATGCAGGCTGATATTAAACGTGAGATAAAAATCCGGATTGTAGGTCAGCATCTGCAAGCAGTTGCGCACTGCCTGCTCAAAAACCCATCGTCCTGCAATATGGATCATCCCGTTTTTCTCCAAAACCGGAATGAACAGTCCGGGCGAAATATCCTTTCCTTCAAACTGCCAGCGCAGCAGCACTTCCCCGCCAATGACCTTGCCGGTCTGTGCCGCCACAACAGGCTGCACCACAACACGGAAATTCTCCATGTTGTGCATCACATCTTCGCCCAGCGCCAGCGCCATGTTGGACATCTTTTTGATCCGCTTGAGGTTATCCACAGAATACTCCATAAACGGTTGGTCAGCGTCCTGCTTCGCAATACGAATCAGTGCAATGAGGTTTTCCACCACATCCTCCGGCGTCATATCCTCACAAGGATATTCCAAAACGCCAAAGGAACAGGCATTGCGAACCGAAATGCCCATTGCTTCATAGCCTTCTTCAACAATCTCCCGGATCTGTTGCACAACATCTTCCTTCGGTTCCATGCACATGGCATTGACAACCGCCATACAGCGCATACCTTCCAGACGATGGAAGCTCATCTTCCACGACAGCATTTCCGTCAGCTTATCGGCAATATTTTTCAGCAGACGGTCCGCGTAGGCCCGCCCCTTGGTGCTGTTAATCTCGGTGATGCTGTTGAGGCTGAAGCCAACCACCACTGTTTTCTCACCTTTATGTTGCAAATCGTTCAGTTGACCGAACGCCGCATACTCATGTGGAAAATTCGTCACCGGGTCAACAACAAAATTATTATCCTGATGTAAAATGCGGCCAGAGAAGAACAGCGGCTTAGTCCTGTCCTCTGTCCATTTCATAATGCCATAGCAGTGAACCCACTTATTATTCCCGTTGACATCACGCACCTGATAGCGCAGGTCGTGGGACTCGCGCTTTTCACGCAGCATCGCGGAAATATCCTGCCAAAAGATATCCTGAAACTCCGGCGTGCTGATCCGCTGCGACCACAGCCGGAATAATCCGTTGACGACATTGCTCTGGAACCCGAAATCATCCCGCATATTATCCGAGATGTAAAACATGTCCTTCTGCATATCGCCAAAATAAAAGTAACTGGAAGAGTTCTGCTGCGACATAGATTGGAATACGAATTCCATATCATAATAGGTGTTTTCCAAAAACTTTTGAAATTCGCTTTTTTCCTCCATCGCTTCTAAATGCTCTGGTTGAGACATATGATTTCGCCCGTCCTCCTTCGTTATACGCTGCCACGCGTAAAAGTCACGTTTATTTTCGTACATATTGCTATCTGCCTGCTCGATCAGTTTTTCCAAGTGCAGCGGCTGACGATCTGACCACACCGATCCAATCGCAATGTGATAATCATCTTGACGAACTAGCTTTTGCAACAGCTGCACCTGTTTACGAAAATCCTGCTGAGGGCAGTTTGGATATAAAATGACAAATTCATCGCCGCCGATGCGATAGATCAGGTCGGTTTCCAGCTTATCGCTGATCAACTGGTAGCAATGCTGGATCATCCGATCCCCTTCCATGTGCCCCAACACATCATTGACGCGTTTGAGCCCTGTAATATCGCAATAAATAACGCCTACCATATGCATTGGCGTCTGTTCACAATATTCTACCAGCGCGTTGCGGTTGTATGCGCCTGTAAGCTGATCGTGAAAGCTCATTTCCCGCAAACGGCCAATCATGGCACGCCGCTTGAGCAGTGACGCGACAAAATAACCGATAACCTCCAACAACGGCTGGAGCAACCCCATCATATCTTTGTTCGGCTCATCCACTCCGACATAGCCTATAATCTTTCCATCGCTCCGGATTGGTCCGGCTGCAAAGGAAGATATCTGCAAAGATTTCATAAAAGCGTATTCCGCAGGGCTGGTGGAACTGATTTCATCGGCGGACCGCACAACAGCTACACGGTCTTCTTCCAGCATTGGTAGAAAGCATGCCACACTGTCCGTCGACACATTCTGAAGCATGTGTTTTTGCGGTTCTACGCCTTTGGCACACCATTCATAGGTATTATCCATCCATTGTGCATTGCGCAGTTCAAAAATATAGACGCGATCACACAACAGGGTATTCCCAATATAGGCCAACATCCTCATCAGGGCCTCCTCTGGGCTGGTTGTAGCAAATACCTGCTGCAAACATCCGTTGAGAATTTCTCCGCTGCGTGCTGTAAAAACCGTCGTCTGCTTTTCTTCCGCTCCATCCCAATCCATCGCAATCTCAACGCGGTACTGCGTTCCATCCGATTCGATCAGGCAATCCTTGATCAAAGAACTGCGCTCCAGTAAGGGGTTTTTATAAACCCGCGTGATGTATTCTCCTGTCCGCAATTCCTGATTGTTACAAAAAGGGCAGGGTTCCTTCTTTCCATATAATACATGGTAACACTTTTCACCGCAATACCCTTCGTCAGACTGATAGCCCAGCGACTGTCGCAAGCTGGCATTCATATAGACCAGCTCGTTAGTCTCTACCTCCGACACATATACCCGTTCTCCCAGTTCCTCAAAGAACTCCCAGACCGCTCCCATACGCAACCATCCCTTTTCCCTTGTGGCCTCTATCTCATTCCAAAGCAGCGCTTTCGACATGCTCTCCCGAAGCATTAACTCCCCGTCTGCCCCAAATCTAACAGGCGGTAATATTCCTCATAAACCTGCTCAAACGCGCCGGCCGTATGCAAACCTTCCTGCAAAATCGACTGATAAATTTTCTGTTGGTTTTTCTCTAACACACCAAGCACATATGGACATAATTTACCGGCCTGCCCCATATCGCGAAGAATCTGCATCACTTCCTCCAGCGGAAACGACGGCTTATAGCTCCGCTGCTCCGATAACGCACTAACGATATCGCCCACCGCCACGATGCGCTGTGGCAATGTCAAGTCATCTGCGCACAAACCGCGTGGATATCCCGATCCGTCTAGCCTCTCGTGATGGCGCACGGCGATCTGTAAGATTTCATCACTGACATACCCCTTCAGAATATCTTCCGTGAGCATCACATGGGATTGCATAATCTCCCACAGACGGCCATCCAGCTTGCCCGGCGCCTCTAAAATCAGCACGGGAATCGCAATTTTTCCGAGATCGTGCAAAATTGCGCCAATATGCACATTATACCGGTCGTGTTGATTCAAGCCACAATATTCCGCTAGCATGTCACTTGCATGTACCATAATGGTACAGTGCAGCGCTGTGTAGTGGCTCCGGAAGTCCATTGCACATACCAACGTCCGCAAAAGTGCCTGACATTCTAAATCGGACAACGGCATCTGCATCAGCCGTGCTTTCACATACTCGTGGCATGTCTCCGTATTGTCAGGCACCGCTGCCTGTAATACCGCATCAGGCATTGCATGCAAACCAAACATTTCAAGCTGCTGTCGGTAAAACGCGAGGATTTCCTGTTTGGTACACTTAGGAAACTTCACGCGATGCAGGTCCGTCGCATCTACACATCGCAGATATTTAACAGCCTGTTTGATCTGGCCGCAAAACGGCGCTTGCTCCACCACGCTTTCACTTGCATGATGATATCGGACAATCGGCGTATAATGGGAAAATGGGAAAAAAGTTTTTAAGAACACAAAGCCATACAGGGCATGCGTATCCCGCGGGTCATTTTCCATTAACTCCAGGCTCCATGTATCCGTCCTGCGAAAACTCCCGATATCATGAAAAAGAACCGTCCATATGATCTGGCAGATATCTTGTTGTGAAAACCTCCCATCCTGATCCAATAAGGCCATCACACCATAAGCAACCCGTTCGCCATGCCCCACCAACAAATCATTGACACGGTTTAACGACCGGGTGAGGATTTCAAATAATTCTCCACCAGGTAACGCTAACATATTGCTTTTCCTCTTTCATGTCCGTGCTTTTTCTACATTTTAAAATAGGGCGGCAAGGCCTCTGCTATGTCCCTTGCCGCCGCCATTACATTACATGTAGCCGGTCTTTTGCCCTGTTTTCTTGCCGTTACTGTGGGTCGTTATGCATTGCCACATCGACCAGTTCTTCCTTTGATGCGACTGGCGACGGGTTGAGCATCTGTTCCCAAATCCGGTTAACTTCTTCCATGCAATTGAAGTAGATCGTCGACAACTGCGCCGAAGGAATACCCAGCGCTTCCGCATTTTCCGTGATCTTCTTCCAGTCGGCCTTTTCATAGCTGATGACAAGTTCAAGCAGCATACCGCCCGACCCCTCACGGTTGAGCAACGCATTCTTCAATTCGTCCACCATCGGGATATCCGCAATGATCTCCGTCATCGGTGCATCGATCAGATATTCAAGCGTGGAGAACATGCCAAGCAGGTATGCCTCGGAACGAGTCAACACTGGGTGCTTAACATACTTTTGCAGCTCACTTGCAAAGCTTGCGCGCATGAAAGAAATCTTGATGAACTCTTCCGAATCCTGCAAGTGCGAATCATCGGTATCGCCCGCACTGAGCAGGTATACCCAGCGCTTGAGTTGGCTTAAACCCAGCGTAACAATTGCCTGCTGGATGGACGTTGTCTGCGTCCGCCGCGCAAAGTACGCGGAGTTTGCAATCTTGACCAAGCTGTACGACAGCGTAACATCCGTCGAAACAATCTGCTCGATCTCGTGGATATCGGGTTCCTCACGCGTTACCGCAACCACAAGGCGGAAGAAATTGCTGCGCAAGTAGCTGCTCTGATGCACCTTATTAGCCAACTGATCGGCAATATACTGTCCCTGCATGCCATGCACGCCCAGACTGATTGCGACATCGCGCTGCTGCTGAGAATCTACGCCGGTTGCAATCACCTTTTTATGCATGCTATGCGCCACACGCATAATGTTCTCCGCTGCACTGGCACTCATCTGCGACAAATCAATTTTGATGTAGGATAAGTACTCCATCAGCGCCAGATAGCGCGGCATAAACTGAAAATCATTGGCCGCGATCTCATAACCTTCCTTGACATACTGCTGCACCAGATGCATCGCAAACGGATGGATGATAACACTGTCGTCGATCTGGATAACCAGATCCTTATTTTTAAACAAATGCGGCGTTCTTTTCGCTAACAGGGAGCTGGTAAACGTCATAAACGTTCTGGAATCACGGAGCGCCTTTTCCGAATTCTGCATCAGAAAATTATAGATTGTTTCCGCTGCCGAAACATCGTTGCCACTCTCTCCGCCATAGGCTTCGTTGCCGGAATATTTGATCTCGTAACCAAGGATATGGTTATCCGCATCCTTGATTGCTTGTCTTACGATATATCTACTTCTTTCCATGATTGCCGCCCCCTGTGTTTAGTTCGCTCCGTTTCCCTGACGTGCCAGCAGGCCATCCATCACATCTACCAGATGGCCAATTTCCGGTTTGGACAGCTGTTCATCGGCACCAAGCTGCTTGCCCTTGATGCGCATTTCCTCCGTAACCAACGAAGAGAAGATAATAACCGGAATTTTCTTAAGCACCTTATCGGACTTGATCAGCTTGGTCAAACGGTGCCCATCCATGCTCGGCATCTCGATATCCGTAATAACCATAGCCGCCTTCTGCGGCAGCACTTCGGGATAGCTGGCCAGCGGATGGAGGTAATCCCACAGCTCCTGCCCGTTCGCAAACATAGTCAGGTTGGTAAATCCAGCTTTCTGCAATGCCTCCTGAATCATACGAGAAAGCAGGATGGAATCCTCAGCAACCAGAACAGGGCAGTCGTGGCTGATACGGTTGCCCATCTTTTCGATTTCCCGCATCTGGATGGTGGTCTCCGGCGCGATCTCCGCGACGATCTTCTCAAAATCCAGCACGGTAACAAGCTGATCGTCGCACTGCGCGATGCCGGTTGCCACGCCCTCTTCCCCGCCGGAAATCGTCTTATCCGGCTTCTGGATAGCTGTCCACGAGATACGGCTGATGCCGACTACCGTGTGTACACGGAAGGCTATGTACATCTTGTTAAAATTCGTGACGATAAACAGCTGCTTCGGATCCGGCTCGGACTTCTTACCCGTCAGATAGAACGGCAGGTCGACCACGGTCAGCACCGTGTCGCGCGGCTTGAAAATACCCTCGACAGCCGGGTGCGCGTGCGGCATCGACTTTACCGGCGCGCTCATCATAATTTCTCTGACCTTTGCCACATTGATGCCATACAGGTTGTCGTCGATTGTAAACTGCATGATCTCGATCTCATTGGTACCCGATTCGAGCAAGATCTTTCCACGTTCGTTATCTTGCATGATATTCACTCCTTCTTCACTCGCTATCACAAAAAGCGTTCCGCTTTGCCATATATCTTAATGCAGCCTTCTCCAGTGGCGACGTCGAACAGCAATGTACGCGCGGTAGAGCCGCCCACGTCCTCCTTCAGCAGGCGAATACGTTCCTGCTGCAGCACATGATGCACGCTTTCGATATTGCGCTGGCCGATGTTGCCCAGGCTGCCGTTCCCTGCTACATCAAACATTTTCGCACCGCCCGCAATCTTTGCGACAATGCGCGCGCGCTTTGCGCCCATCTGCTCCATTTTGCTTAAAGTCAGCCGGATGCCGGTATCTGCATATTTCAGCGGCGACGTCCGGTTCGTCTCCATGTTAAGCGGCAGCATGATATGAACCAAAGCACCCAAACGGATGAAGGGGTCATACAGGCAAACACCGATGCAGGAGCCCAATGCATAGGTAATCAGTACCCCTTCCCCTTTTGCCATTTTCATATCTGCAATGCCAATCGTCAGTTTGTTCATTCCAATATCCCCAATCTGTGCAACAGATAATTCAGGGACCGCATATCCGGCGCAAGCAATAGCCTGCACGGCACTTCCTTGTGCTCCACCAAGAAGCTGCCGCCGATCAGCATGATATAATCCGACTGACTACCATAAGCCGCCATCGGCACTGTAATGATCGCACCCTGCATATCAATGGAGATCTGCGGCACCGACGGCGTGATCCGCACGCCGGACAGGCCAGAAAGCGCATTGATGAACGAAGAAATCAGGATATTACCGATTTCAATAATCGCCGAATTTTCGATCTCAGTCAATTCATCGTAGTCCTTGATCTTTTTGCCCATCATCTTGCCCAGCAGCAGGTTGATCGCATCCAGCTGGAACAGCGCCAGCATCAGACCGTTGATCTCGCCACGCAGATCGGAAATAATACCTGCGGAAATCGTCTCAAAGCCACCCAGCTTTTCCACCGCCGCGTTAAACTCCAGAATCTGCACCTCAGGCAGCGGAATACGCACTTCCATACCCAGCATACTGGACAGTGCCGTAGCGGCGTTGCCCGTGCCGATACTGCCGATCTCGCGCAGTGCGTCGATCTGTAAGGAGTTCATGTCCTCATATTTTCGCAAATCCAAAGATTACACTTCCTTTATCCATTCCGCAGACCATTGATGGTCGATTCGATTTCGTCCTGTGTCTGAACCATCTTCAGCGCATACGAATACGAACGCTGCGCCTCGATCACCTTGGCAAACTCCGTGCCGACATCCGCGTTGGAAGCCTCCAGCATCCCGTGAATCACCGTGCCGGTACCCTCCATCACCGCGCCGTTCTTTGCCACCGGTGCAAAGCGGTTGCTGCCCAGATGCAACATGCCGTCGGTATTGGCGAAATCAAACACACCCACCGGATAGTCCGCTTCGCTGTCCTCACCCAGCGGAATCGGCTGCCCCGCCTGATTGAGTACATAGTAGCCATCCGGATCGCATAGGTAAAACACCGTGCCATCCTGCTGCTGCACGCTGCCCCAGTGGAAATTGCCCGACCGGGTGTAGCTTACCTCGCCAGTCTCGGGATTGCGCAGGGCAAAAAAACCGTCGCCGCTGATTGCGTAATTCTGCCCTTCATTTTTTTGCATCAGAGCGCCTTGGGCAAAATCGGTCGTGGTCTGGATCATGCGGCTGCCCGAACCGCGCGGCAACTGGACGTCATCCGGCCCAGTCCAATTGCGGTACAGCAAGTCGGAAAAGTTGGCCTGTTCTGCCTTAAAGCCCGCTGTGTTGACGTTTGCCAGATTGTTCGCCGTTACATTCATACGCTGCTGCTGCTGTGATGCCGCTACCGCGGCAGCATAAAAGGATTGGTTCACTGGGGTGTACTCCTTTCCACCGGTTTATACACGGCCGATCTCGGTCGCGGTTTTGCTCATCAGCTGATCGTACATTTTGCTCAACTGCGACGCGCTTTGCAACGCCCGCTGGCAGGTGATCAGTTCAGTCATCTGCTGCACCAGATCCGTGTTGGCGCGTTCGATCATTTCATGATGCACCACGGTATTGTCCGACAGCTGCGGCTGCCCGGCCGCCGTGAACATGCCCTCATCCGCCTTCTGCAAATCCTGCGCCGGGTCAGCAAAGGTGAAAAGGCCAAGCTGGCCAAGCATCTGACCGTCTTCGGTATAGATAGTGCCATCCGTCGATGCGGTGATCTTATCCGTACCCAGATAAATCGCCTGACCATTACGTCCCAGCACACGCCCCTGCCCAGCTAAGGACAGGTAGCCTTGATCGTCCAACATAAACGAGCCGTTCCGGGTGTAAAGACGCCCGCCCTCGGCCTGTATGGCAAAGTATCCATCGCCCTCCAAGCCGAAATCCAGCGGCAGGCCGGTCGACTGAAGCGCGCCCTGCGAATGGTCGGTATAAACCTCATCGAGCGCCGTGATATAGCTGGTGGTTGTGCCAAGCTCCTGCGGCTGCTTTTCCTTGTTGCCGATCTGGCTGCGCATCACTTCGTCAAACGTTGTGTCCGCATACCGGTCGGCCTTGTAGCCGGTAGTCGCCGTGTTGCTCATGTTGTTGCCAACCACATCCAGATTTCTGGTCTGTGTCAGCATAGCGGAACTCAAATCATAAAACCCTTTAAACATATTGCACTCCCCTCAGCCTTATGTACCACAAATGTATTTCTGCATGGCCATCCGCAGCTTGCGGATGGCATTGGAATGAATCTGCGAAACCCGCGGCTCACTTACGCCGAGCACCTGCGCGATCTCCTTCATCTGGTAGGCTTTCTGATAATATAATGACAACACCAACTGCTCGTTTTCACGCAGCTCGCTGATGCTGGTTTTCAGCACCTCATACATTTCTTTCTTCTGGAAATGTTCCTCCGGCTGGGCATCGGCATCGGTTTGCGGCAAATGCTTCGCCGGCAGGTCGGAATCCCGTTCATCCAGCAGCATATCGAGCGACATCACATTACACAGCGCCGTTTTCGCCAGCTCTTCCTGATAACGTGCTTCCGTCAGTCCCAAACTGGCCGCGATTTCCTTATCGGTCGGCGAGCGCCCCAACTTGGTAAACAACTCGTTGGTCGCTGTATCGATTTCGCGCATTCGCTTGCGTACCGAACGCGGCAGCCAGTCCTGTCTGCGTGCCAGATCAATGATCATACCGCGCAGTCGTTTGGAGACAAAGGTCTCGAACTTGACGTTCTGGCTCAGGTCAAATTTATCCAGCGCTCCCATAAGCAGGATGATGCCCTCATTTATCATATCATCAACTTGCGCAAAACTCAAATAAACTCCACGTAATTTTAACGCAATATTTTTTACAAGATAGACATAGCGCATCACCAGCACTTTTTTCAGTTCCGGGTCGCCCGTCTGCTTGTATTCTTCGAGAAGCGCCTCATTGGGCATCTCCTCCCATTCTTTTTGCGATGCCAAGGCGTTCCCCCCTCATATAAGCCTTACGACAGTGTGATATTGCCCAGCGCCTGGATCTGTACGCTTGTGATCACCTCGTTAAACGAAAGCACGATCAGTTCCGGATAGAATTGATCCAGCAACCGGCTGAGATAAATACGGATGATATGGCTGGTCAGCAAAATTGGCTTTTGCGACAGCTCGGAAAATTTCTTCAGATGTTCGTTAAGCTGACCCAACAGACGCTGCATCAGTTCAGGCCCCAGCGCCAGATACACGCCTTGGTCGTTCTTGGTCAGGCTTGCAACGATCTTCTTCTCTACCTCGGCGTCCAGCGTAATCACGCTCAGGCGGCCGTCCTCGCAGAAGCGGTGTGTGATCGTGCGCTTCAGCTGCGCACGCACGCTTTCCGTAATCAGATCAACGTCACGCGTGATCGCGAGCGCATCCACCGTGGTTTCGACGATCGTGCCCATATCCTTGATCGGAATGCCCTCTTTGAGCAGGTTACACAGGATTTTCTCCAGCATGGCATACGACACCACATTGGGGAATGCTTCCTCTACCAGCTGCGGTGCAGTGCGCTTGAGGTTTTCCACCAACTGGATGGTTTCCGCACGGTTGAGCAATTCATAGGTATGCTTTTTCACCGTTTCGGACAGGTGCGTGAGCATAACCGAAAGCGGGTCGATGACAGTATAACCATAGATTTCCGCCATTTCCTTGTTCTCCGGCAGAATCCAACGGGACGGGATACCGTATGCCGGTTCGATCGTCTCAATACCTTCAATCTCACCGGCAGGATTGGCTGGTTCAAGCGCCAGATAATAGTCGAGCAGGATCTCGCCGCGCGCGACCTCTTCGCCCTTGATCTTGATCACATACTGGTTTGTGCCCAGCATAGACGCGTCGCGCAAACGAATCGAAGGCACGACAAAGCCCATCTCCTGCGCATACTGTCGACGGAAAATAACGATACGGCTGATCAGCTTGCCGCCACGGGACTCGTCCACCAACGGAATCAGGCTGTAACCAAATTCCATTTCGATTGGCTCTACGTTAATCAGAGAATAGATGTTGTTAACATCCTTGTAGTATTCCATTTCGGTCTGCTGCGCTTCGGCCTGCTTTTTGGCCTGCTCCTGTGCGGCCGGCAGGGCTTCCTTTTCACGCTGCAATGCCAGCATGTTCGCTGTAACTCGACGGCTGGTGAAAAACAGCGCCGCGGCAATCAAAATCAGCTGGATATGCGGGGTGCCCGGCAGAATCGCAAACACACCTAGAATCACTGCGGCAATCATCAACGACTGCGGCTGCGCCAAGAACTGCTTGATAACATCCTTGTTCAGGCTGTCCTCGGATACCGCACGGGTAACAATCATGCCCGTTGCCGTTGAAATCATCAGTGCCGGTAGCTGGGAAACCAGACCGTCACCGATGGTGGCAATCGAGTAAACGCTGAGCACCTCGCTCAGCTCCATACCCGACTGCACAATGCCGATGATTGAACCTGCGATAAAGTTGATCGACGTGATAATGATCGACATAATCGCGTCGCCCTTGACGATCTTGGTAGCACCATCCATGGCGCCGTAGAAATCCGCTTCACGCTGAATCTTATAGCGGCGCTGCTTAGCCTCCTGCTCATCTATCAGACCAGAGGACAGGTCGGCGTCGATCGCCATTTGTTTGCCGGGCATCGAATCGAGCGTAAAGCGAGCGGCAACCTCAGCCACGCGCTCGGCGCCCTTGGTGATAACGATGAACTGCATCAAAACGATGATCAGGAAGATGATAATACCGATGACCACGTTGCCCTGAATAACAAATTCACCGAACACCTGAATGACCTGACCTGCCTGTCCGCCCTCAGAGAGGATCAGACGGGTGGACGATACATTCAAACCCAAGCGGAACAGCGTTGTAATCAACAACAGGGATGGGAAAATCGAAAACTCCAGCGGCTCATGGATATTCATGGTGATCAACAAAATGATCAGCGCCAGAGAGATGTTGATGATAAAGAATACGTCCAGCAGGAACGGCGGCAGTGGGATCAGTAGGAACAACACGATGACCACGACAAAAACCGATATCACGTTGTCAAAAAGTCGTTTCATAACTCCACCATTTCTATCACCGTTTTAGATCTATTTCGGAAGGCTACGGTGATTGAGCTTGTAAATATAAACCAGAACCTCCGCGACCGGGCCATACTGGTCGGGTGGGATCATCTGCCCCACCTCCGCGCTGGCATACAGCGCGCGAGCCAACGGCCTGTTTTCGATCACGGTCACGCCGCTTTCCTCCGCAACTGCAACAATGCGGAGCGCCAACGCGTCCTGTCCCTTTGCCACAACCACCGGCGCGGCATCCTTGCCCGGCTTGTACCGCAATGCGACGGCATAATGCGTCGGGTTACGGATGACAACATCCGCGCCCGGCACCGCCTGCATCATACGGGACTGCGCGATCTTGCGCTGCGCTTCCTTGATCTTACCCTTGATTTTCGGGTCGCCTTCTGTCTGCTTGTATTCTTCCTTAACCTCTTCCTTGGTCATCCTGAGCTGACGCTCAAAATTCCAACGTTGATACAGGAAATCGAAAAAAGCAAGCACCAGAAAAGCAACGCCGACCTCAAGGATCAGCTGAAAAGCCAAATCGCGCATTGATACCAACGCCACAGCCAAATCAGAATCTATATAGCGGGAAAACGTCAGCAGCGAGCCGGTGACAAACCGGTAAATCAAGAACAGCAAGATCGAGATCTTGAGCACGCCCTTAAGCGCTTCTACGATGCTTTTCAAAGAAAACAGGCGTTTGATACCCTCGAGTGGGTTCATCCGGCTGAATTTCGGCCGCAGGGCCTCAAATGTGACCAACAGCCTCGTCTGTGCAAAGGTCGCCACGACGGCTGCAAGCACCGTCGCCAGCAACGGGATTGCAACCGACTGCGCCAACGCCATCGTCGTACGGGCCATCATCTCCGTCCCGATGGCGCTCGCGCCGCCGGTTGGCACGCTGCCAACCAGACTGATGCAATACTTCACCACGCTTGCCATGGCGTCTACCATAAGAGAAAGGCCAAACCGCAGCGCAACATAGCTGGCAAACAGCGTTGCCACCGCCACGGCGTCCTGACTCATCATGACATTACCTTTTTTTCGTTCGTCACGCCGTTTTTTTGGTGTAGCTTTTTCTGTTTTTTCGCCTGCGCCACCCGGCATGGTACATTCCCCCCTTTATAACGCCTTTTATCAGGCTCCGGCTATCACCTTCATCGACTGCTCAATCGCAACCAACATCTGCTTTTCCATACCCAGTACAAACTCACCCATCAAAGGCAGGAGCAGCAGCACCATAGCCATGCCCAAAATAATCTTTAATTCAAAATTGATCGCAAATACATTGATCTGCGGGATGACCTTCATCAAAATACCCATTCCCAGTTGGCCAAGCAATTCCGCCGCCAAAATCGGCATACACAGTTTAAGCGCCAGCACAACACAGGATGCAAACATCTCCAGCACATAGGTTGCAGCCGCTGTACCGAGCGAAACTGTCCCGAACGGGATAATCTCCCCTGAACCAAGCAGGATGCGCAACAGCGTGATATGTCCACCCGCCGTGAAGAAAATGAGCACCATCATGATATTGAGCATCGTGCCCGTCATCGACGTATTGGTGCCCATAGTTGGGTCATACGTTTCCGACATGTTCATGCCCATCTGGGCGTCAATCATCTGGCCCGCCTGCAAAACCACATAAAAAAAGAAGTGAACCAGTACTGCGACAAGATACCCCAACGCCAGTTCAAGCAATGCGCGAACCGCAAACTCTATCACCGTGGTCGGCACCGCAGGCTGCGCAGGGTCGGTCAAAGAAAAAACCGCCACCGCCAGAACCATGGTCATGCCCGCTTTGATCAAAGCCGGGATATCGGTACGCCCGCCTAACAGCGGGTTAAACACCACAAATCCCGTCATACGCATCAGGATATACAGGAACAGCGTCAGCTCTGCTTCATCGATCATCCTGCTCGCTGTCCCCTCCTCGTCAACTTATCATCTGGGTAAATATCATTCGTGTAAAATCCTGCATACTCGACAGCATCCAACTGCCGGCCAGCAGGAAAAAGGCCACAATGAGCAGCAGTTTCGGGATGAACGCCAGCGTCTGCTCATGGATCTGCGTCGCTGCCTGGAAAATCGCCACCAGCACGCCAACCGCCATACTAAGCACCAGCATCGGCCCGCTGATCTTAAGTGCGACCCAGATCCCTTCCCGCAGGATATCAATAATCTGATTTTGATCCAAGGCTCAACCTCCCTATCTGCTACCGGAATCCCTGGGCCAGCGTTGAAAACAGAAGCTGCCAGCCATCCACCGTAATAAACAGTAAAAGCTTAAACGGCATGGAAATCATTGCCGGCGGCAGCATGATCATGCCCATACTCATCAGAGTGGACGAAACCACGATATCGATCAGCATGAAAGGGATATACAGGAAGAAACCAATCTGAAACGCCGCTTTGAGTTCGCTTGTCATATAAGACGGAATCACCACACGCAGCGGCAGCTCCATGGCCGCCTCATCAGTGGCCGGTTCGTCTACGCCCGCAAGGTCACAAAATAGCGTCAATGCAGAAGACTCAGTATTGCGCAGCATAAAATTCTTGAGCGGCACCTGCGCCCGATCCAACGCTTCTTCCTGCGTGATCTCCTGCCGGGTATACGGCTCATATGCTTCCTGCTGAATCTGCGTCAGCACTGGATTCATAATGAACAACGTCAAAAAAAGCGCAATGCCAATCAGCACCATATTGGGTGGATTCTGCTGCGTGCCCAGCGCAGTACGCAAAAAGGAAAGCGAGATGATGATACGCGAAAAGGACGTCATCATCACAAGCATGGAAGGCAGCAGCGTAATGACTGTGGTCAGGAACAATATCTCCAGCGTTTGCACGCTGTCGCCATTTACATTGATCAGGCCTTCCGCCATTACTCGTCCCCTCCCTGCTGCTTGTCATGCTTTTTGCCACGCAGGGCATCTGAAAGAATATCTGCAAAGCGGGGAGGCGCAGCCTTCTCGCCGACCTGTCTGGGCTGCCGCCAGATCCGCGACTCCTCTTCAGAAAGCTCAGTAACGAGCGTAATCTGCCCGTCTGCCACGCCAAGCACTAGCCACCGCACGCCAACACGCACGATCACCAGCGATTTATTCTGCCCCAGTACCAGCCGGTCATAGACCCGGATGTTGTTGCCTGCCGCGCCGGCCCCTGCCCCGCTTCCCATAGCCACGCGCCGCGTAACCCAGTATGCCAAATAGAGGATAACAACGACACTCAGCAGCATGCCGAGCAGTGGAAGCACATCTCCCATCGCTTACGGTGCGCCGACAATCGAGCTGACGGTCTTGATGATACGGTCCGGCTTGAAGGGCTTGACGATAAAGTCCTTTGCGCCCGACTTGATCGCTTCAATAACCATGGCTTCCTGACCCATAGCAGAACACATAACAACCGACGCATTCGGGTCTGCCTTGCGGATCGCCTTGAGTGCTTCCAGACCATCCATATTCGGCATGGTGATGTCCATGATGACCAAGTCCGGCTGCAACTCCGCATACTTGTTCACGGCTTCCGCACCGTCGCTCGCTTCGTAAGTATCGGTGTAGCCGTTTTCGTTCAGCGTGTTCTTGACCATCATTCGCATAAACGCCGCATCATCTACCAATAAAATCTTAGCCATTGTTTTACCATCCTTTTCAATTTCAAAATATTATCAAATTATATTGTTTACTGGATTAAAGGTCTTCCAACGCAAGCGGTTCTACGATCTCCGCAATACGCAGGCCGAAGTTGTCATCCACGACAACGATATCACCCTTGGCAATGCACTTTCCATTTACATACAGATCCGCCCGGTCTCCTGCCAGACGGTCAAGCACGACAAGCGAGCCCTTGGTGTAGTTGAGGATATCCTTTACGCGACGGCGGGTACGGCCGATCTCGACTGCCACATCCACCGGCACCGACATCAACAGGTCGAGGTTGCCCTCCTGTTCTTCGTTCAGGCTTGCTGCCCTTTCCTCAAACTTGGGCATCGACGGCTTGCTGGTTTTAATTGTCTTGGGTTCCGCGGGCGCAGGTGCCGGTGCTTGCTGCGGCGGCATATAGTACATCGGCGGGTACGGCATCTGCATACCATAAGGCGGATACGGCATGCCGGCATAAGCCTGCTGCATGTCTTGCGTCATAGGCGGCATACCTTGCATTGGCGGCATACCCTGCTGCATCTGCGATGCCTGCTGCGGCGCTGCGGGTTGCGCGGCCGGTACCGGTTGTGTAGCTGCCGGCTGCGGTGCAGGCTGCTGCTCCGGCGGCGAAGCCGGCTGTTCAGCCGCCATGTTTTGCGCCATCAGTTTTTCGATCTCTTCCTGACTAAGGGCCGCCCCGCTATCCTTGGCCGGCTCCGGTGTCATCACCGGCTGGGGCGCCGCAGCCTGCTCAGACGCAAAATTCTGCGCCATCAGCTTTTCGATCTCTTCCTGACTGAGAGCCGCGCCACTATCCTTAGCCGGTTCCGGCTGCGGTGCCGCAGCTTCCTCCTGCTGGTCATCCCCAAGACCTACATCTGCACCGCCGATGCCAAAGCCTTGCAACAGGTCGCGTGCCAGATCGGTACTCAGCGCACTCATGAATTCGCTTTCTACTGCGTCTTCAATGCCAAACTTGAACCGGACAACGACCAAAGTACCGTTGGCTGGGAAATACTCATCGACAAATTCCTGTAAGCTTGCGATCTCAAACGCCTGCGGTGTCGAGATATTGACCATACGGCTGAGGAAATCCGACATCGCGGTCGAAGCCGCGCCCATCATCTGGTTCATAACTTCGCAGATCGCGCTCATGTTAAGCTCATTGATCTCGAAATCCTCGTCCTTGGTCGTGGTTCCCATCAGGATATCTACGATTGCACGGACATCGCTCCGCTTGAGCAGCATAATATTGCTGCCGCTCAAGCCAGCCACATAATCAATCTTAACACCAATAGCCGGCTGCAGGTCCCCCAGCGTGAAATCCTTGGCAGAAACAACGCTGACCGTTGGCGTGGTGATGTCCACGCGCCGCGCAAGCATGTTGGAAACTGCGGTTGCAGAGGAACCCAGACTGATATTAAAGATTTCTCCAATCGCATCCATTGCCATTGGGCTAAATATACTCGATCCCATTCTTACTGCCTCTCTCCTTCATCCTGCGTATTTTCCATTTCGGACAGCACATATGTTTTATCTATCCGAACCGCCTTGTTTTTCTGAAATACACCCAATTTGCCATCGAACCAGCGCTTTCCTCCAATGTTCAAGAAGATATTGGAGTCTTTTGGCTGATCCAGAAAGATCACATCACCGACATGCAGATGATAGATATCTTCCAGCCGCAAGGTTGTATGTTGAAATTCCGCTGTGATTTCCAAGTCGGATACGCGCAGGAAATCCATGATTTCTTCGCTATCGCGCTGGCTTGCCTGGCGGACACTGGCCGTTTCTCGGTTCATCAGACCAAACACGTCGCTCAGCATCGTCCCCGGGAGCACGATACTAAACCTCCCCCGGCTTACCGGTGTCCGGATGGTGATGCCTACGATCACGACCGCTTCTTCCAGCCCGATGAGCTGCACCAAAGTTGGGTTTACCTCAACCCTCTGGTATTTAAAATTGATATCAATATAATTCTTCCATGCATTGGACAGGCTGTCAACCAAACTGCTCATGAAATCCTTGTACAGCCGTAATTCAATATCCGTATACTGATAATCCGAATTAATTTCGCTCTCTACGTCGCCGTCTCCGCCCAGCATCCGATCCATCATGCTCAGCATGATGCCGGTTGTCACATGGAACAAGATCGGCTCTTTCTCAACTGCGTCATCAAATGAATCTTCTGCCAATGTAAGAACATCCCGTTCTGACAACGCGTTGGAAAATTCGAAATACCGCTGTTCCTCCACCGAATCTACTTCCAACTCACAGGACATATGCAACATGGCATTCAGCCGGGAGGATAATATCCGAACATAGCTCTCAAATACGCTACTGATCATCTTCAGACGGTCACGCGTAAATTTTTTCGGGCTATAGAAATCGTACTTGGGGTACCGTTTTTCTTCGGATTTATCTTTCTCGGCCGTCCCCATGTCCATGTCACCGTTCCGTGCGGCGGCAAGCAGGGCATCGATTTGGCTTTGTGATAAAACTTCAGACATTATAACAAATCCTTCTACTTAATGAACTCTACTCGGCTCCGCCCTCACGGATCGTGAAGTATTTCTCCACGCTATTCTCCGCACTGTCCGGATTCAATCCGGTGATCAAAATCTCCACCCGGCGGTTTTTCGCCCGTTCCTCATCGGTATCGAACCCGGCAATCGGACGCCACTGGCCATAACCTACGCTAACCAGCTTATCCGGATCGATCACGTTCTTTTCCTGTAGGTATACCGTTACCGTCGCCGCGCGATTGGACGCGAGGAAACGGTCAACCGTCGGATTGTTCGCCTTGTTGGGGTCGCCCTGCGAGGTGTGGCCCATCACACGCAGTTCATCAATCAGATCATTTTGCGGTGCGATCGCCTGTGCTACCTGATCAAGCATTTGCTTGCCTGCGTCAAGGAGTTCCCAACTATCTCCCGTAAAGAATACTGCGTCCTGAAAGGTAATGAAAACATAATCCGCGCCCTGTGTAATGGACATCTGCTGCTCCAGATTATTCTTATCACTGTAATCATTGAGCGCCATGGCGATCTGATCCAACGCCGCTGAAACATCTTCCTGCGTGGCTTCTTCTGTATCGCTCTGGTCGTCCTCCAGACCAGTTCCCTTTCCAGGTGTTCCCATGGTTTCTGATGTCGTATCACGCTTGAAACTCTGCACAATCATCGCCCATTTGGTTTCATTGATGGTCGACATACTATACAGCAGAACGAAGAAGCAGAGGAGCAGCGTAACCATATCGCCGTATGTATCCATCCAGCTGGCACCGCCGCCACCTTTTTTTACCCGTTTCATGTCCTACCTCTTTTCCATCATTCCTCGTTTTGCGCAGCCTTACCACGCTTACCGCCCTTGCCGCCTTTTTCATTGGTAGCCGTCTGCTCCAGATAGCCCTCCAACTTTTCACGGATAAACTTGGGGTTTTCACCTGACTGGATGGACATCACGCCATCTACAATAATCTGCAAGCACAGGCATTCTTCCTCGTCTCGCGTGCGCAGGTTATTGGCAATCGGGTTGAAGATCAAGTGCGCCAGAATACAGCCGTAGAACGTAGTAATCAGCGCAACACCCATATCCTTACCGATTGAGGAACTGCCACTCGACACATCCATACCGCTGAGCATGTTGATCAAGCCAATCAACGTACCAATCATACCGAATGCAGGCGCCGCAGACGAGGCTTTTTCGTACATCGAAGCAACGTCGTCATGGCGGGTGCTCAACTGGTCAATGTCGCTCTGCAACATCTCGCGTACCTTATCTGCATCGTTACCATCTACAATGAGCATGATGCTCTTCTGGAAAAACGGATTATTTTCCATCTGATTTGCGCGCTCTTCCAATGCCAGCAGGCCGTTTTTACGGGCGATCTGCGCCAATTCAACGACTTCGTCAATGATCGCCTTGGGATCAAAGCGCTTCTGGTTCAGGATAATGCCTAAATGCTTGGGGAACTTCATCAGCGCACGTGGCGGATTGCCCGCGATCATGGTCGACAACGTACCGCCGATAACGATCAGGACACTGGATGCGTCAACAAAACGAATGAGCTGTGTGAAATTCAAGTTGATCAGCGAACCGTCGATGACAATACCATATATGATCATGCCCAGACCAAAGAGAATGCCAATAATAAATGTTATATTTATTTTCATGTTATTCTCGCTTCCTGTCTGTTAATTTGCTACGTCTATGTTTAGTCCCCGCGCTTGTCGGAGATCGTGATTTCACGGTAAATATCCCGCACACGGGCGGTATAATTTTCGATTTGGCGGACAACCGCCTCCGGTGTTTCCCTTACGATATAATAGTCATGATTCATCATAATAATCTTAGTTTCGGGAATCATTTCGATTGTTTCAATCTGCATGTGGTTGAGCAGAAAAACTTCCCTGTTCAGTTTTGTTAACCGAATCATGTTATATCACCTTTCCCATTCCCTTTTGGTTCAAGCCACCGGGGACGCATGGCGTCCCCGGCCGCCTGCTCTCTATCTGCCTATTGTTTCACCTACGCTGTTATCAGCGCTTCATGCTGACCAAGTCGGACAGCATTTCGTCGGTTACCGTGATAATTTTGGTATTGGCCTGAAAACCGCGCTGCGTGGTGATCAGGTCAGCAAACTCGGTCGCGATGTCGGTCTTGGAAGATTCCAGACCGCCGGACAGGATCTCTGTCGTGCCCGCACCTGTAATGCCCTGATATGCCGCATCATCTACATCATCCAAATTATTTAACCCACCAGTGATGACACCGCCACAGGTGCCAACTACGACCTCACCAGCATTGTTACCCGCCTTGTAATAGCCATCGCTTTCCTTAGTCAGGCCGTTCGGGTTTACCACGCTGCCAATCGGGATGATGCCTACCGTCACCGCAATATTCCCCTGTGTAACCGCCGTGATTACACCGTTCTGATCAACACTCAGGTTTACGCTTTGCAGGTCGACACGCTTTTCTACATCTACATCCACACCAGCAACATCATCCGGATACTCCAGCGCATTGGTACCATCATCTGAAACCTGCGGATAAAGTGCGCCGCCCTCTTTCAGGTCAGTATTTTGGGGGTCGCTCGCCGGCGACATCACCGGAATCCGGATCGGACGCAGGCAAGTATCCCAAACAACATTATCGCCATCCATGCGAATTGTACCGTTTTCATTGCCCTGCGGCATGAAGCCGTAGACGCAATAACCGTTATTGTCAACCAAATAACCGTCCGAATCAAGGAAGAAATTGCCGACACGCTTAAGCGTCAGGTCATTGGGATCTGATACATAACCAATCGTCTCATCCGGCTTCGGGCCAACCATAAAGTAGCCGTTGCCATCAAGATACAGATGCGAGTTGATGCCAGTCGGCGCATAAGTACCGCCGGTCATGTTCAGGTCGATCGAAGCCACCTGAGAACCGTAACCAATCTGCGAAGCGTTCGTACCGCCATACTGCGTGCCGCCCTCAGTACTATTGCTGATCGAGGTGTACATGGACTCACTAAACGATGTAACACCCGGCTTAAAACCATATGTATTGGCATTTGCGATGTTATTGCCAATAACATTCATCTTCTGCATATGGGTCTGCAAACCCGCAATTGCAGCGTACATTGAACCTGTCATAAGTTAAATTTGCTCCTTCTAATCCGCACGGTACTGTCAGAGCCGGTCAAACGGACCGCACTCCAAAGCACCCTAAAAAGGACCTGCCTTCTTACTTTAAAAGAACAGCACCGTCAATATTGGTAAACACGTTATCCTGCATTTCCTCTTGTGAGATCGCGGTGATCACACGGTTTTGCGGCACGTTAACGATAAAGGCACGGCTTGCGTCAAAGACCAGGATGTTTTTCGCACCCTTTTCCTGTGCTTTTTCCACTGAATTTGCCAGCTGCGTCATCAGGTCGTCGGTCATTTCGATCCCACGCTCCTCCGCGCGCTGCTGTGCATGCTTGGAAAACTCTACCGACGGTGTAGCATGCTGGCCTGCGCCAAGCTGCTCCATGCGCTGCCGCAGTAAGTCACCGAAAGTACTCGTAGAGGTCTGCGTTGTCTGTTGTAATGGTTGGCCTATCGAACTGTTTCCACTAATTCGGTCAATCATTTTCTATCGCCATCTTTCTTACCCAGATTCACTCCGAACCCAAAGGATCCGGCATCGGTTTATCTGGATCAACCCCGAAATCAGGATCCGGATTATCCGGGTCAGACACATCCGTGTCTCCCTCTTCTTCATCTGGCAGTTCGCCAACCGCCATGATCGAGCTGAGCTTATAGCTCTTGCCGTTGACAAAGATGACTTGCTCGCCATCATAGGTACCTGTACCGGTCACCACACCAACAATCTCTTTCAGTCCCTGCCCGCTGCTATACTCACCGATGGTCACCGTCTTGCCAACCAGAGAGGCGGCATAGGTCATAGTGGTAGCATCGGTCATCGTAGCCATGGCCTGAATGGTGGACATCTGCATCAGCTGGTTCAGCATATCGCTCGTCGAGGCAGGATTGTCAATATCCTGATTCTGGAACTGTGCAATCATCAGCTGCAGAAAATCTTCCATTGTCAGCGTCAGGTTCTCCGCGCTGCTATCAGTCAGGTAACCGATATTCTTATCGTCCGCCGTTTTCGAGGTCGATTGGGTGCTATTGGTATAAGTATTTTGATTGGACGACCTCGCAATCGTCGGCATAAATAAATCGCTCATCCGCTTTCACTCCTTTCCTCAAAGTGATTCCAGCTGGGTCAAGCCCAAGCGAAGCTGCCCCAAAAAGCTATCCTGCTCAGCCTTGCTTTGCTGCGGGTGCTGTTGCTGTTCCTGCTGCTGTTCCTGCTGGTTGTGGCCGTCGTACTGCGGCTGCGGCTGCTGTTCCTGCTGCTGCACCTGAACCTGTACGATCTGACCGCTGCGATCCTCCAGTAATGCACACAGATTACCCGCATGCTGCGCTAGCAACGAAGTCGTCTTAGTGCTTTCTGCATAGATCACCAAACCGAGTTTACCCTCATGCTGCACCATCTCGATCGTGATGCGGCCAAGGTTCTCCGGCTCCAGCTGAACTTCCACCTTATCGCCTGCGTTTTTCAAGTTAGCTTCAATGGTATCTGCCAGCTGTTTCTCCATGTCTGGTGCTTCGGTGTTGATCTTGGGCGTCGTTTCACCAACCTTGACCGGCACGGTTTCCACTTCGCCAAACAGCGGCTGCTCCTGCTGCGCCACCGATACGGACGGTTCTTCCGTCTTTTTCGCACCGGCGGTATCCATTGCGGAGTTTTCTTCACCTGTGGATTGCTGCTGCGGGTTCTGCTGCGTCTGTGCTTCCTGTACGACCTGCGGCTGCACGTTATCCTGCTGGAGGACGGCCGTCGGCTCAGCCGACTGTTCCTGCCCCGGCACAACCTGCTGTGCGGTCTGTACGGTAGCACCGGCCACTTCCGTCTGCGGGACAGCAGCTTCCGGCGTTGTCTGCACCGTTGCCACCAACTCCTGCGCGGATGCCTGCTGCACTGCTGCCTCAGCCATCGGAACGGCTGCCACAGTTTCCACAGCCACTGGTTGCGCCTCGATATTCTCCTGCGGTACATACTGCTGGAAAATCATCGCCGCCAGTAACTGACGCACCTCATCAGACACCTCGCTTGCGCCGGTGTCAGCCGCCTCGCCGGGCTGCTGCACCGGTTCTTCCTGCGTAGCTTCAGAGTTTGTCGGTTGCTGCTTGGAAGGCTCCTTCTGCGTAGACGAAGCAACGTCCTGCTTCTGGTTTATCATATCCTGAAACGAACTGTCCGAATCCTTGCCGGAAGACGCCCCGGATACCTGACCCTGCTGCATCACCATCTGCGCCATCATGTTGATCTGCTCCATGTTCACGTTTCCACCTCCTTTCCCTATTGGAATGGGCAGGCGCGGCGTGCAAAAGCACAAACGCCCGCGGTTTCTCTTAGTGGATCGCCGCGCCTGCCATCACACGGGCGTTGGATACAAATTCATCAATAAACTGTTCTTCGCTCTTCTGAACGGCCTTCTGATATAGCTGATACTTTTTCTCTTTCAGCTTCTCAATGGTCGCCTTATCGGTCTTGGCATGGATGACTTCCTTGCGCTTGCTCTCTTCTGCGCGCTTACGCACACGGAGCTCGTCATTCGCTTTTTCGATTTCCTTCTCCTGCACCCGGAGCATCAGGTCATAACCGACGGCATCTGCAATCGTCATACCCTGCTGTTTCCGGTCCCGGTACTCTGCGTTGACCTCGTCAAACTGTTGCTGCAATGTCTGCACAACCGCTTCCTGCTCACGCACACGGGCAATCGCCGCAGCGTGCTCGATGCGCAAGGAGTCCAGAAGCTGTTCCCGATAATGCAGTACAGTTTCCATGGAAAAACGGAATTTCTTCATCGGAACCATCCCCTTTGCCTTGATTTATACTTCTTTGCGTTATTGTAAGATAGCTTCCAGTTCCTTGAGACTTTCTTCGTAGCTGAACGCCTCATCGATGCCCTGCATCAGGAAGCCATTGATCTGGTCGATTTTAGAGACCGCATAATCCAAACGGGGATTGGTGCCTGATTTATATGCACCGATCGCCAACAGGTCTTCATTCTTTTCGTAGACACTCAGGATATCACGCAGCTTTCCGGCCAGCGCCCGATGCTTGGGCGACACGATCTCAACCATCAGACGGGAAATACTCGCTGAAACGTCGATCGCCGGGAAGTGGTTTGCGTTGGCCAGCTTACGCGATAACACGATATGTCCGTCCAGAATACCACGCACGGTATCCGCAATTGGTTCGTTGGTATCGTCGCCCTCAACCAGTACGGTATATACACCAGTGATTGAGCCGTGCTCAAAATTGCCGCTGCGCTCAAGCAGTTTCGGCAACTCAGCGTAAATGGAAGGCGTATAGCCGCGCGCTACCGGAGGCTCACCGACCGCAAGACCGATCTCGCGCTGCGCCATGGCAAAACGTGTCAGTGAATCCATCATCAGCAGCACGTCCTTACCCTGATCGCGGAAATACTCTGCAATGGCAGTCGCCACCGAAGGGCACTTCATGCGCAGCATGGCGGGCTGGTCGGATGTTGCTACGACCAAGATTGACCGCCGCATGCCCTCCTCGCCTAAATCCTTCTGGACAAATTCCAAAACCTCACGTCCACGCTCGCCTACAAGCGCAATGACGTTAATGTCTGTTTTTACGTTTTTCGCAATCATGCCCATCAGCGTGGATTTACCAACACCGGAACCGGCGAAAATGCCGATACGCTGTCCCTTACCAATGGTCAGCGTCGAGTCGATCGCCCGCACGCCAAAGTCGACGCGCTCACGGATCGGCGGACGGCTAAGCGGGTTGATATAGGGGCTGTCGACAAAGTAGCTATCCCCTTCCGGAAAAGGGGCTAGCCCGTCTATCGGCTTACCCATCGCGTTGATGATGCGCCCGCGCAGGAAGTCGCCTACCTGCAACCGCAGCCGTCGTCCGGTATTGCGGACAAAACTGCCGGGCGCCAGACCATTCATATTCTGATACGGCATGAGCAGCATCCGGTCGCTTTTGAAGCCAACCACCTCGGCTAAGATCTGGCTGTTGGACTCTGCGGAATAAATGCGGCAGATATCCCCAATAGCGCCCCGGCCGCCCGATGCTTCTATCGACATACCGACGATATTCTCAATCTTGCCGGTGCGGCTCAGCGTATCCGTATCCTTGATCTGTTGAATGACTTGCTCAAACATGCTGTTCTCCCCAGATGGGCCTTAGGAATAATTCTCGTGGATGACTGACCGGATATTCTCAAGCTGGGTCGACGCGCTCGCGTCAATGATCTCATCCGGCATTTCGACAATGCAGGTGCCTGGCTCGGCATCCTTCATCGGTACGATCTTAATATGGTCGGACAGGCTGGATAGCGCCGCGGCCAGCGAGGGGTCGCTCTGCGCCACACCCTTCACGTCGCAGTCGGCTACATAAATCTGCACCCACTGGCGACGCTTGAGTTTTTCCGTTGCCGTGATGATCATGCGTTTGATGATCTCCTCACTGCTTTTCAGGCTGACGTGGATCACCTTTTCCGCCACCGCGATGCTCAGGTCGCACAGTTCATCCTGCGTGCTGGCGAGCAGGTCCTCCCGGGCCTGGGTCGCCTGCTCCAGAAAGTCTTTGACCTGAACGGCCTGCTGCTGCATCTGTTCCTCCAGCCGGGCCTGGCCCTCCACCTGCGCCTTGCGCTGGCCGTCCTCGTAGCCCTGGCGGAAACCCTGCTGACGGGCGTCCTCCTGGATCTCCTCGGCTTCCAGCCGGGCCTGCCGGCGGGCTTCTTCCAGGATCTCCTCGCTCTGGCGGCGGGCCTCCGCAACAATGGCGTCGGCCTGCACCCTTGCGTAGGAGAACATCGCCGCCGCGCCCTGGCCCGGGTCGGAATCGGACGTTTCACCGTCCGGCTGTTCCTTGGCCGCGGGCTGCTCGTCTTCGGGCGGCGCCTCCTGGGGCGGAGGGGAGGCGTGCTCCTCCTCCACCTGGATCTCATCGGCCGGCGGGAAGGCGTAGGTGTCCACCTGCGGCCGCAGGAAGTTTTTAAAGATGTTAGGCAATGATATCGTCCTTTCCGCCCTTGAGGATGATCAGTTCGTTCTTCTCCTCCAGGTCCCGGATCACGCCCACGATGCGCTGCTGCGCCGCCTCCACGTCGCGGATGCGGACGTTGACAGTGACTTCCAGATCGTCCCGGATGCTCTGGGCCATACGGGTGGAAACATTGCTGAAGATCTTGTTGGCCACCTCTTCGTTGGCGCCCTTGAGGGCAAGCACCAGGTCCTTGGGGTCGCAGTCGCGCACGAAGCGCTGGACCGACCGGTCGTCCATGGTGACGATGTCCTCGAAGACGAACATCCGCTTGCGGATCTCGTCGGCCAATTCGGCGTTGTGGGTGGACAGGCGGTCGAAGATGCTCTTTTCGCTTGCGCGGTCCAGATTGTTCATCACATCGGCCACATAATCCACGCCGCCCACCTTCACGTTGTTGGTGGTCATGATGCTGGAGAACTGCTTTTCCATCTCCGCCTCGATGATCTTTACCGCGGCGGGCGAGGCGCTCTCCATATTGGCGATGCTCTCCACCACCTTCACC
>OEQS01000030.1_pt1 | contig 28400 bp, 52 predicted proteins | sample 1539731 | NCBI WGS metagenome assembly OEQS01 (sample SAMEA3891890, study PRJEB23780) | metagenome | biome: terrestrial biome; feature: animal house; material: Caecal content | place: Italy | collected 2015-05-05 | reverse complement strand
GGATGGTAGGGGGGGATTGTTAGTATTTTTTATTTTTTGCTTTTTCCGGATGCGCTTTGTTGTGGCACGCCGCGCACAAGCTGATAAGATTATCATCAACAAACGCAAGTTCCGGAAACTCGTCGGCGTGTTTGATGTGATGCACGACTACCGCTTCGCGGTGTTTGCCGTACCGCTTGCACCATTGGCATTGATATCCGTCGCGCCGTTTGATCTTCTCGGCCTTTCTTTTCCACCGAGTACTTTTATAATCAAATTCCATGAATTTCGCCGTTGCACATTGCAGCAAAATCTTTTTTGTCCATTTCAACTAAATACATTGTTCTTCGCTGCCGATCAAATACTTTTTCAAAAACTCTAAAATCATCATCTTTGTATCGTGCATGGTTTTTATCTGTTGTAAGCACACAAACAGAATCAATTTCTAGGCTTGTGATTTCACCGTTTTCGATCTGCTTTCCTAAGCAGTGATCGCATTGTTCCCGATCGCAAAGATATAAAATTTTTACATGATCCATAGTAACACCCATAAGACTATTTACAATAAAACAAAAGCACCCGAAAGTTTTCGGATGCTTGAAGATGTCTCACGGCTTGCACCGTGTTGATGGATGGTTAGGCTCTCACAGCCACGCTTGCGCGTTGGTGGATGGACTTACCCCGCCCATCCAAAGGGTTGTTGAAAGGAGATCAAATAAACATGGCTTTCTGTATGCTTGTTTACAGCTTAATTATATCATAAGATCAGGTGGGCTTTTTAGGGCGATTTTATGGATGGCATCACCAACAATTCTTCTGATCCATCGTTCATCTAAATGTTCTTTTTGCTCAATCTCTTCCCACGTCATTCCATCGATGTACTTCATACGCAGCAGCGTTCGTTCTTTCGGGCTTTCAAGCAAAGATAAAAAAGATTCAATTTCCGCTCTTTGTTCCTTGAGTTGTTTTATTTGTCCAGATACAAGTTCCTCAATTTGAATTATTTTCTCTGTGCTTGTCTCCAGCCTTGTCCCGTCTGCAAAACCTCCTTTTGGAGAGTCTGAAAGAGCTTTTGTTGTACATTCCATCAAAGATCGAATTCTTTCTTTTTCGTCTTCTAAATGTTTAATCTCTCGAAGAAGCCAACGGTATCGCCTAAATTTTTCAACGATTATTTTTTCTTTCGTCATGCTACCTCCTAAAATCAATTTGAATTTTGTATTCTTCTTCCAGTGTTTTACGAACATCATCAAACGTCAACCGACCTTCGCAGATCGACGAAAACGTTTTAAACGATTTTGCAATCATACGCTCGACCGTGTTTTTGCAAAGGCCGGAATCCGCAGCCGCCAGAGCAAGAGCCGCCACCGCGCTTTCGATGGAGGATTTGATCCCGTACCGCTTGCCTTTTTCAAATGCCTCCCGCTCCATTCTTGATAATGCGTTCATCTTCCAGTACTCCCAAACCCGTTATCTCCTCTTTTGGTTTTCTTCAACTTATCCACTTTTTTAAAATCAGCGTGTAAAAACGGCAAAATAACAAGCTGTGCAATTTTATCCCCAGCTTTAAATACATGTGTCCTGAAAGAATGATTGTAAAGTTTTACAACAATAGACCCGGTGTAACCGCTGTCAATTACTCCTTCATTCAAAATACCATAGTTTACATTTAATCCGCTTTTTGATTTTAAGAAACCAACATAGCCTTCTGGTATTTCTAAATGAACACCAGTGTCAACTTTTGCACTTTCTCCGTAGTAAACTGTAACATCAAAAGGTGTTCTCAGGTCCGCTCCGGCATCTGCATCGTGTGCGTATTCTGGCATATATGCACCAGGATCAAGTTTAACTTTAATTTTCATTTCTTTTCATCCTCCGCCAGTTTGGCGTGATACCAACCGGTGCATTCATGCGCTTTGGCTGTGAAGCTCGTTTTTCCTTGATCCCAGGCATATACCACGCCGTTTTCAATCTTTGCAAAGTGCCGCTTGATCCACCCATCGTTTTCGGTATCGCTGACCAAAATGGGTGTGTCCACCGCAACCTTTGACCAGTCGGTTTCCGGTTCTTGGTATTCTTCGTTTAAAAAAATAGTCGTCGCAGCATAACATTTACCGCAATGAATATCTCCACACTTTAAGCCGTATTTTTTGAGTACAAAAGGTTTTACAAACTCGTCGCAAAAAAGATTTGTGCTTAAAATCAAATCCTTGTACTTTTCACCGTTTGTCATTTTATTTCCTCCTTAATCAATCGTATCAATATCCATTGGTGCACCGCAGTGTGGGCAAAATCTATAATCGTTCTTGCAGTAGCTGTATAAATTAAAATCACATCCGCAGCTTTCGCAATAATGAACTTGTGAGTTATCTAACTGAATCCATTTTGATTTTGTTTTTTCCTCTAGTTGGGTTTCTTTTTGATATCTCGGAAATCTTGCATAAGCAAGTACTTCTATTTTTTGCCCTTCATCCCAATCGTTTTCAGTATCCCAAAAATTGTCCAAATAACTTCCACAAGGAGTTGCTCTATCGACAGAGTACCGCCAAGACGCTCCATTGTTATAATTGTCTTCCCGTAGAAAAATTAAAAAATCTTCATCAGGATTCAGATCTTTTGGTGGATTATTTCTGTCAAAAGGAATCCATTTTATTTTTGGTATTTTCATATTTTATCCTTTCTCCAACTCCATCAGCTTTTCCATGTACCATTCCGCTTTTTTGATGTCTTCCTCTCCGTTCTTCCGATCGGCTCGGAATCGGTATTTGTACACATTGCATCGGCAAAAGTCCTTGACCGCCCGAACGCCAAACAGCGCGATCATTTCGTCAATGCATTCGTATTTCCCTTGATAGTGCTTCGGATGGTTGACGGCGTCACTCCATCCTGTCGATTTTGCTATCTCCTCCCAGCAGTCGATATAACCAGACCCGTTATTTTCGAGGGTGCACATTTTTGAAATAAGACAATCCATGCAGTTAACATATCCGTCTTCTTCGTCTCCAAATTTTTCTTTTGCTTCTTCCGGTGTCATTTTTATTCTCCTTTCGTCAAACGGTACCCATAATCATATAAATCAGTTGCAAATTTTCTTAAATCTACAGATATACAATATTTCTCTGGTACCTGGTATAAAGCGGTTGAATAAAAAAGAGTTGATCCAAATACTGGATAGCATAAAATTGCATCAGTTGTTTTCAGTGTTTTTATAAGAACATCGATAATTTCTTGAATTTCTTGTTTTGTTTGCTCGTTTTTTGATCTAAATCCATTCCGCATCTTTTTCAACCCTCCTGTTCTATGCTTCGATTGCTTGCAGAATAAATTCCCCATTTAATTCATTGTCATAAAACCAATCAGATGAAGAATTGCAGCTTTTGCAAATAACCATTGCCTTTGATAACCTCGGGACAGACGTTGTAATTCCTGCGCGGATATGTGCTTCACCACCACAAAACGGGCACGGTTTCAGTTTATCCATTTTTGGTATCCTCTCTTTCTTAATATCCAACACCGATATAATCAAGCACCCTTGCCCAACCAAATTTTTCACCGGTTTGCGGGTCAGTACAGCATTTATACATCCAATATTCCCATTCTTTTGGATTACGTTCTTTCAGTTGGTCAAACCTGTGTGGTCTTTTTTCAAGATGAATGCCAAAACCACACATAGAACAACCTGTTCTTTGCGCTTTCGTTGTATAAAGAGTCCCATCATCTTTTCTTTCAATCGTTCCATAAATTTCAGGGATAGGAACATTCAAATCAAGGGCAAGCTGCAAAAGGTCTTGTCTGCTGAAAATTGCAAACGGGGCTGACCTGATAGTTGATTTGCCAAAATAATTACATCCGTTTAATCTTAAAGACTTCGCTCTTCTTCCGCCTTCGGAAGCCATAAGCCCAAGATAAGGAACGCTATTATGTTCTTTTGCCCAATCATCACACGGCTTTTCTTTAAGGTAATAGCAACATTTTGACGAAACTTTGAAATCAGGTATTTGATAATCTGTTCCTTCATACTCATTTGCATAACCACCGAATTTTTCAAGCCATTTTTGTGACATTTTCATTCTGCTGTTGGTTTGATACCCACCATAAGCGCCTGTTTCACCTGTAACAATAGCGTGTCGAACAGTACGGTTTCTTTCTGTTGGATTAGCAAGTGTTTCAATTTTTGCAGCAATTTCTTTAGATAAAACCGGAAATCCAAATTCCTGAATTATTTCAGGCTTAGTCCATCGGTGTTCTTTTCCATCTTCATCAACATATTTCACAGAAGATTTCAGTCGTTCAATTCCAAGCTGTTTGTGGACATCCTGAATGCTTTTATCTTCCAGATAAGAAACACTGATCCCGGGCGCATCAATATGAATAGATTTCAAGAATAGAAAAAGAGTAATGCTATCAAGTCCGCCAACTGAAACATGATAATTAAGCCCCCTATTATCACATTCTCTTGCAAATTCTCTTGCCCGGATTTCTGCATGGCTTACTTTGAAATCATAAGGCATCTTTTCCTTAACCATAAAATCAGAAATCTTTCTTTTTCCGTCAATTCGTTCCATCCGATCTAAACAGTTTTCCATTTTATGTATCCTCCAGTTTGGTATTTCCTTTACAAATAAAGTTCGTCTTTCCCTTATTGACTCACCCTGTCTTCCGATCATTCAATGCCATTTGCAAAATAGCCTGATAGTGCGTTTTTCTCTTGTAGTGCTTCCCGCGTCGTTCGTTATCAGCCACGACAGCACAATATTTTTCAAACTCCTCCAAGGAAAGCTTGTCCAATAAGTCATCCATTTGCGCATCGCTCAGCATCACAAACCCTTGAAACAATTCGCCGAAGCGGGTCACCACCTTTTCGCGTTCAGAGTTTTCAACATCGTTTTCAACATTTTTGGAATGATCGAATGATTGATCTTCTTCATTCATTCTCTCATTCTTTATCTTATTCTTATTCTTTTCTTCTTCTTCTTCTGCATTATCACTTTCTGTCTCTGTAGAATCTACCGTAGAATCTACCGTAGATTTGTTGCGTTGTTTTTCTCTCCATCTTGCCTGTGCAAGCCGTTTGTTCTCTCTGATCTTATCCATTCCGTCAATGTTCTGGTGCTCTTCCCAACCGGAAATCAAGAGAAACGCGCCGTCAAATTCGATCATGTCAAAACGCTGCAATGCTTCCAGCGCAAGCTTAACGGTGTTTTCTTCAAAATCCAGCTCGTCCGCCAACATTTTCGAATCGTACGGAATGCGCTCCGTTAAGTAAATACGGCCACCGGCATTGCATTTCCCGGCAATCGTCAAAAGCATCAGCCAAATCAAAACGATACTGTCGCCGTCCGGCAGCTTCCGAAGATGACGGATTTTCCTATTGTCAAAAATGTTAGTCGTAAGCTTGATCCACTGTACTTCTGCCATGTGTCAAACCTCCTTGATCTCAATGCCGTACAGCCAACGCATCATCTTGCGTTTAATTTTGTAGGATTCTGTGCGGATTCCTTTGGTGTCTTCGACCACCTGCTCGCCGTTTTCGTTGTAAACAAAATCAGCGACATACGAGCACGCCCGCTCCACGACTTTCCCGTTTTTCTTCTGCGTAGGGATCAACTCAAATTTGACCTGACGTTCCAAATTGTCGATCTCTCCGGCGCGCTCCATCAAACACAGTTCGCGGTAACGGCGGTATTCTTTTCTGGAGTCAAACGTGATCCCGTCCACCGTTATTTTTTGGTTGTAGTATTTTGACATCTTCAATCTTCCTCATCGTAAATTTTGATGTTTAATTTTTCTCCAAGCCAATCAAGACCGCTTCTTGTCAGCCAAAACATAACGCCGCCTCTTTCTGTTTTACTGGATTTTGCATATCCAACCGATTCAAGAGTGTCCCAATATTGAAAATCATCACATTGAATTGCGGTCGAAAAATAGTTTCGATAAGGCTTATAAAAGCGTTTCCCGTGCCGTGTATACGGTTTTTTATGATCGAGTCCGATCGCGTGAGCGGCTAAATCGACATATACGTTTTTATTTTCCATATCGCCCTCCATCAAAACGGCAGATCGCCGTCGTCGTCCGTCAATTCTTCATAATCTGCAGCATCAAATCCGCCCATGGAAAACCCGCTTCCTTGATTCATACCAGAAACGCTGTCAGCGCTTGAGGATTTCGTTTTTTCGGCTTGTTTGCTGTCTGCGAAGTAAAGATGGTCTGCGACGATTTCAACCGCTTTTCGCTTGTTTCCGTCCTTGTCTGTGTAAACGCGTGTTTGCAGTCTGCCGGACGCCGCAACCGCGCGACCTTTTGCAAAATACTTGCAGACAAATTCTGCCGTCTGCCGCCAGCACACCACGTCGATCCAGTCGGTTTGCTTCTCGCCGTCCTGCCCCTTAAAATCACGATCCACCGCAAGGGTAAACTGCGTGACGGATACGCCAGACGGCGTGGTTTTAAGGATAGGGTCGGCGGTAAACCGACCCATGACTGTGCATTGATTAAGCGCCATTTTTCTTTCCTCCGTTTTTCTTTTTAAATTCTTCATCCTGCCAAACAAAGACCGTTTTACCTGTCGTTTGGTTTTTGATTGCCAATGCTTTGATTTTTTTGTTTTCAATCACGATTTTCTGGATGCAAAAAGAATCGGTGCACGCCCATCCGCCGGACTGCCTTTTGCTTAAATTTTTGCACTCATTTGCCGGAATCCAAATGACAGGAGCGCTCAAAAGCTCTCGACCGATTCCCCAGTTCACGCAGGCGCGCTTGAAGCTGTCGCTTGCAATCCCTTTTTCTTTTTCGGCATTGCTCGTGGTTCCGGTGTCCTCTTTCGGCACCCATTGCTTTTTGTCGTCGTCCCAAATCGAGACGATACAGTTTGCATTGTCTCTGGTGTGCAGACGCTGCCAATTCATAGCGCCGACGGTTTCGTCCAGAATCGCTTGTGCGCACCTGGCGTCGATGTACAACAGCAAAATGCATCCGTTTTGCTTTGCTTGTCCAACACGGCAGCTGATCTCGTCCGCCGTTAAATCACGAAAAATCAAGTCATATCCCTCCAATTTTCCCATGCAATCTATCATTGCCGATTTTGTTTCTAACTTTTTCGAAAGGAAGACCTAAAGTTTTTGCAATGTCTTTGTATTTCATTCCAGACAAATAAAGCCTGTGCATCTCTCTTATTTGATCGGTCGAAAAATAATATTTTTTACCAATAATCGCTTGTCTTTGATTGACAGAAGCGGGTACTTCCTGCCCGCTTCTCTGCACGATTTCGATCAATGCAGTAATAGGAAATCCGGTCAAATCGTGAAGAATTGACAGCTGCTTTTTCTTGTCTTTCGCGATTTTATAAAGATTCACAATCTCTTCGACCGTGTAAGCTGATTCATCATCCACTTGCAAAATCTCCTTTCATCTGCTAAAATCATCTTGTATATTTTCGTCCGGACTTGTCCGGCTGCCCTGATCCGTGCCCGCGGGTCAGGGCTTTTATTTTTGAAAAATAACCACCATAGACGGAAATGGAGCTGAGTTTTTAGACTCTCCAAATTTCAGTCTTCCTTTTAAAAATCTTATCTCAGCTTTGTTATATATAAATTCGTGGAACCACTTTGTGTCTGTCCTAGCTGGTAAAAGCATCACAACAGTAGAACCATCTAAAAAAGATTTATAGGCTTTTTCAACCCAAAAAGATATTTGCCGCCCATAAGGAGGATTACACCAAACAGTCCCGTCCCATTTTTGTTTAAGACCGTCATCTTCTTTTGTGTAATATTTATCAACCTTTGCATTTTCTTTTGTTGCACATACATCTACATCAAACGAAAATTCAAGGTTTAGTTCGTCAAAAATATATTGCGGCGTGCTCCACATATCCGTTTTACTAGAAAACATCCCACTATTCAAAAATTAACCCTCCTCAACTGCTGAATCTTCGCCCGAAATTCGGCGGTGTTGCCGCTTCTTTTGGGCACCGATGTTTGATCAATCGGCTGCCACTTTGCCCAGTCAAACGGTTGTTGCTCCGGTTCTTTTCGAAGGATCACCCGATGCCCTTGTGCGCATCCGCGGCGCTTGATCGCCAGCAGATACCAAACGGCGCTCCATGCTTTCAACAGATTGGTTTTCATCGTATTCCTCCCATTAAAAGCTCGTCAGAAAATCCATGCTGTTGTATTTTTGCCCAAGATCAACGATGAGTTGGATGTCTTCTTCTTCATCTCGACCTAAACCAAGGCCAATATAATATTTATGCCGGACTTCGATCTCATCAAATGTTTTTACGACACCAACCGGGTGATTTGTGGTAGTACAAAGCCACATCACTTTTTCTACTTTCATCTTCGTTTGCTTCTCCTTTCTCTTCGTTCGATCCGCTGATGCACGGATTTGATGTATTCACACTGTTCACGAGCAACGGAAACCCGATTCCAGCGTTTTTCCCGCTCCGCCTGACGCTTTGCCAAAAATGCGGCGTATTTCTCGCACTGACTATGACAGCCGACGAAGCGGGCGGCGCATCCCTTGCATACGCATTGTGTTTGCATATGTATCACCTCAAATTCTATAAGCATTCTCCGCAACCGGACGTCCGTATCGCATAAAGTACAAAAAGCCGTCCTTTGGGATGCGGATGCGCGTGCCGATGACGATCACCGGAAAACCAAGCTTTTCGGCGCTGGCCTGCGCCTGTGAACGAAGGCTCTGCGCGTTGGTGCCGATAAGCTCGGCGACGTCCTCACACGTCAAAATCTCCCGGTCGATTTGCTCGATGTCTTTCAAAGTCATGCTTGATCTCCTTTCTTTCATCCGATGAGAAGAAGTGCTGCAATCAGCACGCCGGCGGCAATCAGCCAATCATCAACGCCGCTTCTCATCGTCTTTCACCGCTTTCGTGACATAATTGATCATCGACGCCAAAAGTTTTACGACAAGAAGCACCCACGCCACAACAAAAATGGACTGCGGAATGCATCCGAAAATCGATTGCAGCGCATAAAGCAAAATCAAAGTACCAGCCATTCATTTATCTCCTTTTAAAAATAAATCAAATTCATCCATGCACAAAGGGCAAAGACTAAAAACGCTACATTCAGTTATTTCCTCTGAAATCGTTTCTCTATAAGTTAAGATTTTATTCTTTTTCCCTTTTGGTGGATCAGCAGAAAACCATTTATTGCATCTAACACAATATCTTAACATGATAGATACACCAGCCATTTTCACCACTCCTTCAAGCCGTTTTTTCTTTCTTCATGTTTCCGATGAGAAGCCCCATCTGGATCGCGCCGAAGATGTAGGCGCGCTGCTGGTCGTCGAGCTGTTCCAGCATTTCGCGCATCTGCTCCATGTCTTCCACTTTTTCCGGGCAAATCTGCCGGATCACGCTTGCGTTTTTATTCTTTTTCATCGACATCCTCCTTTTCTTCGGTTTCTTCATGCATCCCAAGAAACTCTTCTTTAAAAGCAGCATAACATCCAGGGCACAATTCAAATAAGTCAGGGAAACAATCCATGTTAAACAAAGAAGTTGAGTTTTTTGTTCTAGACTCAATCTGTTCGTAACGTGTAAACGTTTTCTTACACCTGTCACAAATAATCGCCTTCATCACGCCACCTCCTTACAAATAAATATCAAAAGTCCATGTTCCGTCGTCTGATAATTCCACCTCTCGGATAGATGCGTTTTCAAATTTAACGGGTTCCAAAACCGTTTTGCATCCGTATCTTTTAAGCCACTTTTTTCGGATTCTTTTCTTTTTGTGCGTTCTTCTAGGCACTTGCTTTTCTTTCAGGTACTCAAGTGTAAACTTTCCGATTTTAGAACCACAAAAAAGATCGAAAAAAGAAGGATCGATATCAATGTTTGCAGAAAGTTGATATTCACTGTTCAAACCCATCACGCCACCTCGTTTCTCTGATCCGCTGCCGGGATGATCCCGCGCGCCTTTAAAATCTCGTGGATCATCAGGCGGCCTTTTTGCGTCCACTGCGTCTGCATGCGGCTGTCGCGCCGGCCGTCGGAGTGCGTAAACTGAAACGTTTTGGACTTGGTGTATCCCTGTCCCATATACGACTTGTACAAAATCCACTGGCCGTTGACTTTGCGCTGCACCCGCTCCTCGTGCAGAATCTTGTTGAGCTTCTGCGGAGTGATGTCGTAGTCGGCAGCGATCTGCGCGGTACTCATCGTGCCGGGGCTTTCGAGAATCGTGTCCACATAGGTGCGGATGGGTTCAAAGTCCGCGATAATCTGATCTTTCAGTTCGTTTTGCGCCTGCAAGGACTGGATGCGCTTTTCCCGCTCCGCGATGGTGTTCTGCGCCATCAGCAACGCCCGCGCCATCAGTTCTTCGTTGCTCATGCTTTCCTGCCCAGCCAGATACCCGCCGTTTTTGCGGATGCTCGGCAGCACCTCGCTCGTGACCCAGCGTTTAAACTTCTTCGCATTCGGCAGCTTGCTGGACAGTACCAAAGAGTACAAGCCGGATTCGTTGATGACAACCATCGACTGAGTACCACCAAGGGTGCCCTGAATCCGGGCGTCCTTTTTGTCTTCTTCGTCTACGTGTACGCCGATTGCGTTTCGCTCTTTCGAGTACCCCAAAGCCGCCGCCACGTCTTTGCCGACAAACCACGGCGCGCCGTCCTGCTCGATCGTGCGGATCGTGCCAAACTCTTCGTTTTGAAAAATCTGCAATTCGTTCATCTTTTCACTCTCCTTTTTAAATCTTTTTGTTACCCATCATTTTTATTTTATAGCTTTTTCTTTTCATTAAAGGATATGATGGAGTGCGATCAGAATCATAATAAGCAGAAGCTATAAAATAAAAGCTACGACTTGCACAAAAAGCAGCTTCGCCAACCTTCGAAAAGCAAGAAGAAAAAGATTCATAGGACTTTTTCATGCTTTCATCCACTTTGTTCACTCTCCTTTCATTTTGCGCTCCATCCGTTTGCAAATGTCACGATATCGACAGCAGACAACAATAGCATTTTCGCGGTCCTCGTGTTTTGCAATCTCACGAACAGAAAAAGAAGCATTTTGATCGAAATGTCGAGAACCACCAATATAATCAATATTAAGAACCTTTTCCGGCTCAAAATACAGGCATCCTTCGCAGTATGGCATGAGATCAAATTCCACTTTGTTCATCTCCTTCTTCTTCAAGAATCTGCAATTTAGCCAATTCTGCAGCCAATTTATAGGTACGACCGTGTTTTGTATCACCATGGGTCTGTTTCACTTTTTCCAAAAACTCTTCAATGTTTCCAGAAAAACAACCGCATTTGACTGAAATTCCGTTGTTTTTGTTCTTGTAAAAAGTAACAAAATCATTTCTACTTCCAATGAGTCCAATTATAAAGAGGTCTTCAATTTTACTAATTAAAGCGTTTCCATAGACCCGAGCGTCTCCATAGACCCAAGCGTTTCCATAGACCCGAGCGTCTCCATAGACCCAAGCGTCTCCATAGACCTGAGCGTCTCCATAGACCACAGACTTTTTACCGACCCAAGAAAGACCATTTTGCGAAAGATTTTTTTCTTTTTCGATAAAACCGCCAATCTGACCATTCTTAACGTCCCCGAAATCTTTGGTTGCGCGAATCTGGTTCAAGGTCACAAATTTTCCGTCAATCCATTCTCTTTTCTGCAAACCTGTGAATTCATATTTTTTCATTTTCTTCAATCTCCTTTCTTTCATCTATCCCGCTTCCATGCTATAATAAGCACGAAAGGACGTGGTCAAATGGACAAAAACTGTAAAATCGTACTAAACAAAATTCTAAAAACAGAAAACCCGGAAGAATACAAGCTCTATTTTTTTGATGACAATTTAAAAAAAGAAGCAGAAAAATTCGGGTTTTCTGTCGATGAATTTTCAAACATTCTGCATCAGCTGGAAGATGACCGTTTTGCCAAAATAAATCCTCGATGCTTTTACTTGACGCAAAAAGGCGTTCATTATCATGAGTTTTTGAGAACAAAAACCATGAAATGGATCTTATCAAGTATCATCGTTCCTATTTTTGTTTCGGTTTCCTGTTCGGTCATCACATACATCATCATGGAAAAATGCTTTTAATAAGAACTGTCGTAAAAATGGCTGCTACCGCTGATACTAGAATGGTTATCCAGTATTCCTGGATAAAATTTTTCATCTTGCATCCCCCCTCTCAATCACTTCATAAACCTGTTGGCGCTGTTCGTCCGATAACGCCAGCATCATTTGTTTGACTGCTTCAAAAAGATTGTTTTGTTCCATGGTTTTGATCTCCTTCCTTTACTGTGTCTATATTATATCATCACAGTGTCATCATGTCAATAGTTTTTCATAAATAAATGTTGACACAGTATATATTTTGTGATACAATCAAATTGTCAAAGGTGGTGATTAGTTGAACGAAAGAATTAAACAAATAAGAAAAAGAGTTGGTCTGACACAAGCAGAATTCGCTGATAAATTAGGAATAAAGCCAAATACGGTTACTTGCTACGAAACAGGCATTCGAATTCCATCTGACGCAATTATTAAGTCAATTTCAAAAAACTTTAACGTTTCTGAATATTGGCTTCGAACTGGCGAAGGTGAAATGATTATTCCTATTACTGAGGATGAAAAACTTCTGGAAGTTTTAGCCGATCTGCAAGTGGATGAATCGAACCCGATTCGGGATTTGCTTGTTTGTTACTGGCAGCTGGAAGAAGAAGAAAAAGACGTTATCAAAAAACTTTTGAGAAAAATGTTGGGAAAAGAAAAAACCGGGCAGTAAAAACCGCCCGGCCGTCTCGGAAGAAAATCATTTTTGCATTCGCTTTTCAAGCGCCAGCGCATACGCCAGAAGCTTTCGCAGGAATGCGATGTCGTTTCTTTGAATGATTGCTTGTAATTCGTTTTCTGCTTGTTTTTCTTCCATGCTTCTTTGAACCTCCATCGTATAGAACAAATGTTCTTTTTCATAAGTATAGCACAATAACGGACAGAATCAAGGTATAAAATTACTGTCTGTTTGTGAAATATTACTAAGCTTGAAAGGGGGATCGTTTTTTCGTTTTTTGTCATCACGTGAACACAGTTTGAAAGGGGTAAAACATTATGAAAATTTGGAAAATTGTATCGGGTGTATTGTCCATCGTCCTGTCGTTTTTGGTCTTGATGCAGTCTTGCGCTGCTCTGCTCGGTGAAGCACTGGACAGCAGCTTTTCCGGCGGTGGAAGCGGGCTGATGGTCTTCTTGCTGATGCTCACCGGCGGCATTGTGTCCATCTGCCTTAGAAACGGCGACGGCTTAAAAGGAAATCTTGCGATTATCATCATCTACGGCCTTGCGGCTCTGATCGGCATTGTCGGTGCTGGTAGCTACGCGGACCTTGTGATCTGGGGCGTATGGTGCGCGATTTGCGCCATTGTCGCGGCGATTTGTGCAGTAATCAGCACGCCGAAAGCGAATAAACAATAAAAAAGAAAAGCCCGCTCCCCTGTTGCATCAGAGAAGCGGGCGCGCAAACCGGAGGCTTGCATATATTTTGTCCGTAAAACAGTATAACACAAGCCTCCGAAAAAATCAAGATCGGAGGCTTTTATGCTTTGTAAAAAATGCAGCCGGGAAATCCCGGAAAATTCCGCTTTTTGTTGCTACTGTGGTAAAGCCCAGCAGGAAAAGCCGCGGAAGAAACGCACCCGCGGCAACGGCTTCGGGACGGTGTACCAAAGGGCGAATGGAAAATGGCAAGCAGAATGCACAATTGCTTATGTAAACGGAAAGCGGATCAGCCGTACGAAATACGGTTTTGCAACCAAAAAAGAAGCGCTGCTCTATCTTCCGATCCTAAAAGAACAAAAAGAAAAGCCAAAAGTCAAGACGCTTTTGGAAGTGTACGAAGAATGGTCTCGGTCGCATTACGAAAAGATCAGCGCTTCAAAGACCTCACAGTACGAAAGAGCGTGGAAGCGTTTGAAACCGCTGCACCTGTACGCAATGGAGAGCTTGCGCGTAGCGGACTTTCAGCCGGTTATCGACGAAATACCGGGCGATTACTATCCAAAGCACGACGCAAAGGTTCTGTTGAATCTGCTTTACAAATACGCCATGATGAACAGCTATTGTGAAAAAAACTATGCGGAGTTTATTTCTTTGCCGAAACTCAAGAAGCCGGACAAGGACGCATTCAGCGCGTCAGAAATAGCCCGTATTTGGGACGCGTGGAATCAAGGGGAAATGATTGCCGGATATGTTTTGATTATGATTTATACGGGAATGCGTCCCGGTGAGCTGCGCACGCTGGAAGTATCGAACATTCACTTAAATGACCGGTACATGATCGGCGGCATTAAGACCGAAGCGGGCAAAAACCGCCAAATCCTGATTGCGGAAAAGATTGCGCCGGTGATTGCAAAGCTGTGCCCAAAAAATGGTGAACGCTTGTTTTTCGAGATTGCCAAAAATGATTTGAACAAGCAGTTTAACGCTTTGACGGAAAAGCTCGGTATTCGGCATCTTACGCCGCACTGCTGCCGACACACCTGTGCAACGGCGCTGGCTCAGGAAAACATCCCGCCGGCAGTTATCAAGGAAATTATGGGACACACGAACTATCAAACCACGCTCGGCTATACGCACATCAATCTGGACACCAAGCTGGACGCGATCAATAGTATTTAATCTATTACTTACGCGTTACTGACATACTTTTAAAAAATGGCTTTATTGCGTGATTTTTACGCCCCTGCTAAGGGCGTAGGTCGGGAAACCGGCGCGAGGGTTCGAGTCCCTCCTTCTCCGCCAGAAAGCCAAAAATCCCGTATTTACGGTGATTTTTGGCTTTTTCTTTTGCCTGTTTTGAGCAATACAAAAGATGATAAAAATCTTGTGGAATACTGTAAAATATTCTCCTACTACTGACAGCGTTACTTACAAAAAAATAAATAAAAAACAGGCAAGGAAAAATATCCTTGCCTGTTTTTTAAAATCATGTCTGCTTTGGGACACATGCAAATATGCCTAGGTGCAAGCAGTCCTGTTCTTTTTATTATAACTAAAATAAAGCATATTGTCAACGCTTATTATGTCATTTTAAAAGTGCTTTCCACGTGTTGGGTCCGATAATTCCATCGACAACCAACCCTTTGGACGCCTGGAAGTTTTTCACTTCTTTGTTGGTATTTGTTCCGAAGATTCCGTCTTCAGTAAGCTTTGCGCCGGCCAGATTCAAGAGCCGCTGCGCGTCTTTGACATCCTGTCCGCTGCTGCCGGTGCGGATCGTCGGCAGATGGGTGCTAACCTTCGTTTCGCTCTGGTTCTTCCAAAGGAATTCACTGGTGCGGCTGTCCACATGAACAAATAAATCGTCGTAATAGCATCCGACGCCTTTCATGCCGCGCGCTTCAAAGAATTTTGCCAGCAAGGACGGAGACTGGCCGGAAATGTAGCAGTCCACCGCCTTCCCTTTGGTATGCAGCGAGCCATACGCACCGCCGATTTTGGTGTTATAGGCCGTGGTGCGGTAGGCGCTGGAAATGACCAGCGGTTTGTCAAAGAAACGCCGAGCCGCTTCCAGTGCATTCACCACGTACCAGTCAAATTTGATGGTGTCGCTGCCGTCGTTGCACCGAAATTCGTGTAACTTAAAATGATCGGTCAGTTGAACGTCTCCGTATTTTTTGTAAGATACGGTTTTGACCTTGCTTGCTTTCGGGTTCGGATTTTTCAGAGTTGCCACGGTTTCTTCCTCCTGTTCTTCTTTCTCTTTTGTTTTAAAAATGGATGCATCGTAGCATTCGTTCATATCGACGTTGCCGGAAACGCCGGAAATACTGCCTTTACTGGTGTACTGCCAGAGCACTTTTTTGCCATCATAATCGCAGGTATCGTTGTACTGCGCCACCCATACTTTATAGTTTTTATCGAGCCAGTCTTCGCCGATTTTCTGCAAAAAGTACAAGTAGCTGTACACCCCGACTTCCCAGCCTTCTTTTTGCAGCTCGTCGGCGTAAGCGTCAATCAGTGCGCGGATTTTCGTCTGCGACAAATGGTACTGGCTTTTTTCTTCGACATCATAGAACACCAGCTTGCGGTCAAAGGACTTTCCTTCCGCCCATCGTAAGAAGCACTGCGCTTCTTTCTTGGCTCCGGCCGTGTCGGTCGCATAGCTGTAATGATAGAGCAAAAATGGGATACCTGCCGCCTGACAGCCTTTGACATTGCCGTCAAAGGTGCTGTCCTTCTGGCTGGTTTCGCGGCCGTATCCGATGCGGAGAACCGCACCGGACACGCCGGAAGATTTGACCTTTTTCCAGTCGATGGATTTGCACTGGAAATAAGAGACATCAATGACTTTCATCGTCACGATCCTCCTTTTTGAAGGTTTCAAACAAAGCGGCAATCTTCCCGCCCTGCAATTCCGGGTTGATTTCCAAGATATTTTCCGCGATGGACGAAATTTCCATCAGCACGATGTACACGCAGATCGTCGCCGCTACCGGCAGACTGATCCCCAGCGAAAGATACCCCTGTGCGTAATCGATGAGTACCCCCAGCACCACGCACAAAACCAGCCCTACTTTATGATACAGCCCTTGCCGCATTTTTGTGCTGGTAAAGGATTTGGTACCAAAAGCTTTCACCAATCCCGTGATAAAGTCGAGCGCCACAAAAGCGCCGGTAAATGCATAGATCATATAAAAATACCTCCAAAAAAATCACAAAGAAGCCAAATATACGCCGCTCAAAAACGTTGAAAAATTTTTGGTGCTTCCATCTGGAACGGAAACGCTCAAAACACCGGTAGAAGAAATGGTTCCAGCGGCAATTACCGCAGCATTTGGGCCGGACGCCGCTTTTACATGATACCCTTCAATCCAAGAAACGAGACCGATCGGCACCGGAAATCCAGATAAAGCATCCTCTTTATTTGTCAAAGAAGTTGACCACGTTCCATCTTTGCTGACGCTCAATTCCACAAACACAAGGTTTCCGGCCATTACATAACCGCCGGAATTTAAAGTAATCCCGCTTTTTACGGGCGTTGGTTTTTGGTAATCGGTAAACGTCAGAGGAACCGTTCCGCCGCCTCCTAAATTCACATAAGGCACCAGAAGCTCAACGGATTCAATATTTAACCCGTCGTAATGGAGCGCATAGACCGGGCAGTCGTCCACCAAATCGCCGTTTTGCATGTTTCCTTCGGTGTACGCTGGAGCGACAGGCGTTCCGGAAGTTTCTTCCCCTTGAATGACTACCCACGCGGCAGATTCGGTATTTTGATCGGCGTCTTTTGTGTAGCGCGCGACAATCAAGTCGATTCTTTTCATGCCCTGCGTACCGTTTTGGTATTGCACTTCGTCAATGCTTCCGTTTGGTACAAGAAACACGCCGCCGTGATGAATCAAAATGCCACTTTGAATTTGAATGGTGTTGCTCGGCGCAATGGTATACGCAAATTTGTCATACACCTCTGCCAAATAGCTGTCCACACCGAAAACGCTTTCCATAATCCCACGAAATTGCTGAGATGTGACGTGCGGTGTTCCGGTGCGGCCGGTTACCAGTTCCATCAGCTTTCCTCCTTCTGTGTTTTGTATTCTTTGGTAAGTTCATCGTTTTTGTACTGATAAACGATGTTTGTGATTTTTTGTTTGATTTCCTGTCCGCTCAAGTAATCATAACCGCCGATAATATCGCCGATTTTTGCATCAAGGCGCAAATCCAGAATGGATAAATCCAAATCCGTGCTGTTTGCAACGCCTAAAAGGTATTCCTTTGCTTTGTCCCGTACTTCTGATGCAGCAGAAGATCCACTGGAATAAAATTCTTCGATTTCATCAATCCCAAAATAATATTGCGTCGTTCCGATTTTTCCATCCGGCTGTACATAAAGGTCAAGTGTTGTTTGCGACGTGTTTGGATCTTCATTCCCAATGATTAAATGATTGACGCCGTTTTGGATGTCTTCCGAAATATAGGAAAGCTGGTCATCTCCGGATATTTCAATCTCATTGGAAAAGTCCACAATCGGCACAGCTGTCAAAACAACGTTTCCAACGTCGTTCGGTTCCCCAACCCGATAAACCAAATTGATCTTATAATTGACCGAGGAAAAAACAGCGTCCAATGCTTCCAGAACAGTACAGAACCGATCCAGTTGAAAATTCGTAACCGAAACGCCGCAATCTTCTTCCGGAACCTGAATGATTCCGCCAAACCGGTCGTTTACCAGATCTCTTGCAACTGCGTGCAAATCTCCGTTGCACATATAGTACTCTTGGCCGGAGGGTGGGGAAACAATCTTTTTTTGCAAAAGTCCGCGCCAGGTGTAACCGGTAAGCGACACCGTGTCCAAGCTGCTGTCCGCCGACCGTCTGCCGATGATTCCGCCGATTTCCGTGTCAGGAATAAAAAATTGACAGCCGAACGCAATCCGGCTGTCAAAATTTCGAATATCCAAATACAAATCAAAATCACGGTCCCCGTCGTTTAGCTCGCAGTCAAATTCGACGGAAAGCATCTGCAAAATCTGGTGCCCGCTTTTGTCTGCAATGATTAAATCCATTCCGGTTCCCCTCTTTCCTTGTATGCCGTGAGTGTAAATCCAAACGATCCGTCCCAAATGACCGGTACTGCCGACCCCGGGATTTTGTCAAATACCGATGGAAACATCTGGCGGGAATTATAGATATTGGTTTGCGTTCCGGTGTTGGTGTACTTGTAAACGGTTTTGTTTTTGCTGTTCAGGATCATATATTCGGTAGACGCCAGCGTGGTAAACACTTGATACGGATGACCGTTAATCAAAACGCGCGGACTGACCGCAGGACCGTATACAATCAGTTCAAAATCGCACGGAACATAATGGTCGGCGTTAAAGGTGGAATAGCCGGACGTTTCTCCGGCAAAATCAAACGGAAAATCAAACGGAAAATCCAGCCCGTCATCCGCGGCATACGTGGAAGAAACCTTGTAAAAGTTTGTCGTTTTTGTCTGAATCCAAAATGGATATGGAGCAAAAACAAGAATGTCGTTGACGGTGGTAAAATCGTCTTCGGAAGGATAGGTGCTGGTTTCCGTAATGTAGCACTCCAAATAGAAATCATTCCACCAGAGTTTACCGGGCGTCAAATTGATGACGTCATAAGCCGCTGCCTCGTGAAAAGAATTCAAAAATGTTTTTCTTTGCTCCATTGTCCCCTTTACACAAAGCTCCACTTCGTATTCGTACGGGTTCTTTTGAAAAGATGAAACGTTGACGCCAAACTGTCGTTCCAATCCGCTGTACTTCCACGCGTATTTGTGGAAGTTTGCAGTTTTTACACGGGAAACGGAGGAAGCCAAAAACTGAAAGGTTTTTTGCTGAGAATTTACGTATTGAAGCGTTATCACTGGAATACAACCCCCATTCCCCGCAAAGCTCTTTTAAAAGATTTTTCGTCCATATAAATGGCCGTTTTTGCGTCTTGTGAGCCAGAACGAACAGCGGAATAAATGGCGTTTGGATCAATCAATTGAGTATTTGCCATCACCATTTCCGGATAGCTGATGGTTTTTGCCAGTGTGTTTGCCGCCGATTGGATGATCGGCAGGCTGTCATAAATGCCGGAAGCCAGTCCTTTGACAAAGTCCGGCATCCACTCTTCGTATTCATGCAGCGGCCCCACGTCCGGGCGGGAAAAGTGAAGATAGGATTTGATCTTGCTCGCAATCCCACTCACGGCACTAATGACAGAATTGATTTTTGACTTAATCCCGTTGACAAGGCCATTTACAAAGTCTTTACCCCATTTAAGTGCCTGACCGGGCAAGGCTTTGATGTATTGAATTGCTCCAGTAAATGCGCTTTTTACTGTGCCGGTAATGGTGCTGAATTTGGTCCTGATCCCGGAAATAAAGTTTGAACCGATCGTTTTTGCGGAAGAAATCACAGAAGACCCAAACTGCAAAACGGAAGAAATAGCTCCTTGCAGTGCTTGCCAAATACTTGCTGCTGATTGAGAAAAACCAGGGAAAATGCTATTAAGAAACTGCATGCCAACATTTAAGGCCGCTTGACCCACCTGCAAAGCAAAGTTCCCAATATTGGACAGAATTGTTCCAATCGCACCAAGTAATCCTTGACCGATCGCAAGATTGATTTGAACAGATGCTTGCGCAATGGATGTGTAAAGCTCAGGATTTGTCAAAAGCTGAATAAACGCTGCGTTGATTGACGTGCTTGCGCTTAAAATTCCATCGATTAACGACTGTGTGATCTGCGGGGCGTTCTCCGCCAAAGTCTGGGCAGCCTGCGGCAACGATTCGACCAAACTCATAAACAGCTCGCCAGCTGCTTCAATGAGCTGCGGCCCTCCTTCGGCAAGACCGGTTGAAAAATCGGTAATCAGCGTCGGAAGATTTTCAATAAGTTGCTGAGAAACCTCTGGAATCGCGCTTACCAATCCGGAAAGCATTTCAATTCCTGCCGTTTGAATATCGATTGCAGAACTCACCAAAGTAGATGCAATATCCGGAACCACCTCAACAAACGAAGAAACAATGGTCGGAAGATTCTCTTCAATCCCCTGATAAAGACTTGCAACGACCGTACCGGCCGCAGAAATCAAATCCGGAGCAGAAGAAATCAATCCGGAAGCGACGCTTGCGATAATCTCCGTGCCAAGGCTAACCACATCCGGCGCAAGGTCTTCAATCGTCTGCGCAGCTCCGCTCACAATATCCTCGACCGCTGCGGACAATTCTTCTGCGCCGTCTTCCGATCCGCTGGCCATGTCTCCAAACGCATCGACAACACTCTGAATGCTGGGTGTCAAATCTTCCAAAAGAGAAGCGCCAAACGAAGAAGCCGCCGCAACCGCCGGATAAAAAACACGGCCAAGCTCAGCCGTCGCCGCGCTAAGCTCTGCCGTGGATTTCCTCACGGCGATCAAATCGCCGTTGGTTTCTTCATATTCTTTTGCAGCGTCCGCATAGATGCCGGTAAGAGTATCGGTGATTAGCTGTGCGCGTTCCTGCTCGTCGTTGCATGCGGCCAGCGATTCATTGAATTCATCCTCGCTGATTCCAGCCCAGTTAAGAGCATCCGCAAGCGGTCCGGTTACTTCACCAACTTTTGCAGTTTCGTTTGCCGCTTCGGTAAGCCCTTCCAGCGGAAGAGAGTCCCCAAACTTTGCATAAACACCGGTTGCAATGGTCGTCCATTTGGACAAGTCTTCTTCGGCGATAGCCATTTCTGCCAGATGGTTTGCGGCTTCGACCGCCTGATCGGTTTCGCCCAAAAGGCCGACGAAATCCCCGAAGGTTTCGCGCCCGGCTTCCACCGATTTGTTGGACGTTTTAAAGGCAGTATCGAGCTTGCCCATGTCTTCCACGGTTTCCTGTGTTTCCGTGATAAGACTCGAAAGGCTGTCTACTAATAGGTCAATCCCTTGTGTAACAAGGTTTGCTGCAACGCCTTTGACAACGGAAAATCCGTCTGAAAGACCGGAGAAGTCTTTTTCGGCATTCTCTGCCGAATCCCCGGCGTCGTCCACTTTTCTGGAAAGCTGGCGCATGTCGTCGCCGGTGTCATCTGATGCTTTTCCGGTGTCTTTTTGCTGATTTTCCAGACCCTTTAAGTCAAGCTCTGTTTTGATGATTTCCCGTTGTAAACGGTTGTACTGTTCCGGGCTGATCGGATTTCCGAATTCTTCCCGGACGTCTTTGGCTTCTTTGTTTAAAGCCGTCAGACGTTTGGACGCTTCCTGCGCTTCGCTTTTCAGCTTTTGGTACTGCTCGGTGTCGATTTGCCCGGAATCTTCCATCTGCTTCATGGCGGTGCGCATTTCCGTCAGCTTTTTCTTGGTGTCGTCGATCTCGTTTTGAATCGGATCAAACTTTGCTTTGAAAGCGTCGTAATTCTCAGCGCTTTTGGCTGCCTGTTCGCTTGCGGTTTTCAGCGTTTTCAGCCGTTCCGAAACGTCGCTGATTTCTTTTGCAAGGAGCTGCTGTTTTTGACGCAAAAGCTCGGTGTTTTCCGGGTCAAGCTTTAACAGCTTTTCGACCTCTTTCAGCTCTCCTTGCGTGGTTTTAATGCTTTTATCAACGCTATCCAGCGCTTTGTCAAGCCCGGTGACGTCGCCGCCGATTTCAATGGTAATGCCCTTGATATTTTTTCTTGCCGTTTTCCTCACCTCCCAGCATCAAAGCGCGTCAATGTCTGCCTGCGTCGCCAGCACAGGATAGTCGTACTCGTCGTTTTGCCGTTCCACAAACATGTCATTGACAAGCCCGATGCTCAGCAAATCCAAGTCCGAAATGGCTATCCCGCACTGCGCGCAGCGAAGCAGAAAAAGAGCCGTCGTCATTCTTCGGTCAATGGCTCGTCCTTTTTTTTTGCAGTTACCGTCTGCTTGTTTTCTTCCGTCCACATTTCCATGACGTCCGGAAGGATTTTATAAACCGAAAACGCATTGCTGAATTGTTCCAGCCATTCTTCGATGGTGTCCGGCTGAGACGGATCGGCGTGCTTTGCCATGAGATAAGCGATATTCTCAAAGATTTCCATCAGGGAAGCAGGCAAAACGCTTTGATCGTCTTCTTTCTTTGCATCTTTCTGGATCTTGTAAAAATCCGAAAACAAATCGCGTCCAAACTTGAAGCGATAGATGCGCGGAAGAGCCGCAGAGCTTTTCAATTTGATTTCTTTTCCTTCGATCAAGACCGTTTTTTCCATAATTCCTCCTTATTCGTCCGCTTTCTTGTAAACAGCGGTATACCAACCGGAAACCGTTGCCGGAGACGTTTCCGACGTGGTTTTTGCTCTTACAATCCCGTTGGAAGCCGGCGCACAGGAAATGGTGATGGAGTCCGTCTGCGGTTCTTTGGTGTCTTCGTTGGTCTGTGCGCTGACACCAGGACGGGACGCCGTGCAGTTGTAAAACCAGAAGCTGGTCGTGCTCTGGTCACCGTCCACATCAAAGCCAAGCGCAAACGGAATGGTCTGCACGTTTGCATCTTCGAAAAGGACGTTGTTGGCGTCCTGAATTTCATTCAAGATTGCTTCGCGGAATTCGTCCGGAATCAATGCCACTTCCAGATCGCCTTCATAACCGCCGTTTGCGCTGGCGGTATAATAGACAATGCCGTCGGCATAAAACGGCGTCAATTCGCCCTGCGCTTCGAGCGTCAGGCTGACAGCACCAGGAAGTGCTACCGGCGTGTCGTAAGTATCGGCCGCGGTCTGCACCGCATAGTGCACATTATGAATGTTGAATTTTACTTTGTTTGCCATTTTCACACCTCGAATTCATACGCCACTTGATAGCAGCGCTCGTCGTCGATATAGGTTTCTGATTTCTCCCAAAAAAGAGAAGACAAGGCGGATTCCACCTTGTCTTCTGATTCGTGATCTTTTAATTTGCTGTAAAGTTCCACGATGATGCGGTCAATCGGCTGATACACCACGCCGTCCGCTGCAAAGTTGTTGCTGTAAAGAACGCGGTACGCAATCCACGGAAGAGGCGGCGCAGATCCTTCTTCCCAAGCCAGATAAACCACCGGAAGCCCGGTGGATTCCAGCATGGTTTTGATTTGTTCAAGATCCATTTTTGATGATTTCCTCCACCTTCTCCAAAATTTTGTCGTTGGACTCTTCTTCCACCGGTTTGATGTGTTGAATTCCAGGAACAAAACCGCCGTTTACGCTTGCATGTCCGTTTTCCAAAAGATGGGTAAGACCTGGTCGGTCTTTGTTATATATTACAACATCATAAACCGAGGAATTGTTTTCCAACACTTTATAAGTCCATCCTGGTCCGTATTTTCCGTTTCTTTTTGGAGAAGTTGCTTTTAACTCTCGAACGTCAGCAGTCGCTTGCTTTTTTATCGCTTTTCGAACATCTTCGTTTATTTCATCCCGATAATCAGAAAGCGCTTCCATTACCGCATCTCTAAGCTGTTCGCTTGTGATTTTTGTTGCCATTACACACCAACTTTCTTTTCGAGATACAGCTCTACTTCGTCCGAATCATAAGCGTGATAAGTGCGGTACACCGCGTACCTTTGCGCGCTGTCTCCGGTTCCCATCTGGACAATGGTTTCCCCGCTGTAATTGACAAAAGCGGTGATTGCAACATAAGCGCCTTGCAGCCCTTTTTCCCCGGCCTGCATCCATTCGCTTCTGGTCAGGGACTGGATTCTTGCAAAAACAGGAATCAGCGTTTCCTGCGGCACTTGCTGATTGATGTTGTCGGTCGTGTAGGTTTGCTGTACCAAATAAATCAAATCATCCATTGGTATCACCTTTTTGCGAAAACAGACGGTTATTCAATGCCCAGCGAAGCATGCGAGGCATGGCCGCTGTTTCTTCTCTTCTTTTCCGGTAAAGATAAGCCGCATACATTTCCAGCAGCGTGCCGTCGGAAGAAGACGAATCATCCAGCACAATTCCTTCTTGAGCAATGAACGTCCTTGAGGAAGTAATCAGCTGCTGAAGATATGCATCAAGTGCTGTGGAAGAAATACCGAGATCAATTTTCAAAATGGACAGGATTTCAAAATCCGTCAAGAACGTTCACCCCCTAATAAATTGAAATTATGCGGATTTCGTAACCATCACGGTGTACACATGGACGGCATTGCCGTTGGTCACCGTAACCGTCAGCGGATGCGCCGTGCCGTCCGCAGCCCAAGTCACCGTACCGCCGTTTCGAACGTTTGCGCCGTTGTAGTTGATGGCAATCTTTGCGCCAGCCTGTGCAGCGGTCGCTTCGATCTTGTCGCTTGCGTTCGAAGCCGTTGCAATCGTGTAAGAGTAGGTCGTCGAAGCAAACACAGGCGAAAGTGTTTCCGTTCCGACGGACAGCGCCGAAAGAAGCGCGTCGTTTGCGGTATCTGCGGCAAAGTTCATCGCGGTCGTGACGCTGGTGTTGTTGATGTTGATCGCCACGAATGCCGACGGGATGACCGGCATACCGTCCGCGCGCTGTTTGCCCTTGAACACGGTGTTATCCTGAATGAACTGCACTTCACGGCTGGATTCAATCGTCATGCCGGAACGAATGGCAAGCAGATACAGATCGCCATAGCCACCGATGATGTCGCCGTCCGGGATAAATTCCAGCACGTCCACATCACCGTCAATGATCGGCATCACGCCGCTGAATCTTGCAAGCAGATCACCGGATGCCGCAAAGGTAATCAGTTTGGATTTAAGCTTCGCAAGGGTTTTGCTGTTCATTGCCCAGAACTGCGTGCCTCGTGCGTAGGGCGTGTATGTATTGCCAGCGGCAACGGCCAAAGCTGCCCAGAAGGTTACCGCATCCTGCGAAGAATCCACCTTCAAAATATTGGTTTCGTGCAGGTCTACCCAAGCAGGAGCGTTTGCCGGATAGCCGGCCGGCTGTGCGGTCTGCGCCAGTCTGGTGACAATACCAAGCGGCATTTTGCTTGCAGAACCTTTGCCGTACAGGAGCGCTTTGTCCATGGCGTAGCCGATGGCTTCGGAAATCATTTCGACAATCCAACCGGCAAGACCAACGTCGTTGTCTTCCAAGATGGAATTGCAGACCGGAACAAAACCGGCGACTTTGTAACCGTCAAGGGTGACCTGGTTGAAGTTAAAAGTCAGCTCATTGATCGCGCCGCACATTTCCGTCCAAATAGCTTCCATAGAGGTTCCTGCGATGGTCTGTCTTGCTTCTCCGTTGACGGTTCTTACGCGCACGCGGTTCAAGAGTTTCGAGTAGCGGAACATATTTTCCGCAATCAGATCGAGGAACACCACCGGAATGTCGAGTTCTGCGCCGGTCACCGCGCGGCTCTGGCCTTTCATTTCGCGCAGTCTGGTCAAAAACTGCTTGACGTCTTCGCGCTGGGTGATCGCGGTTCTCTGTTCGTCGCTCAGCGCATCAAATGCAAGCTTACTAAGCGGAAGCGACCGGATATTTACGTTTTTCATGTGCATTTCAGTCCTTTCTCGTTTCGGTTCTTTTTCAGACGAGCGCGCCGGAGCTTCCTTTTCGATTTCGGTCAGCTCTTCTTCCATGCGGGTAATGGCTTCTTCCGCTTCTCTTTTCGCTCGTTCGTGGTCTTCTTTTTCGCCGTTGTATTTGTCGATTTCTTCGGAAACAGCCTGTTCCGCTTCTTCCGTTTCGGCTTCTGCGATTGCCGTTTCAAGCTCTGCTTCACGCTTTGCAAAATCGGCATCCTTTGCCCGAAGTTCTTCCAGCAAAGATTTTTTCTTTTCAATGCTGTGACGCAGCATAATTGCTTTAAGTGCCACTTGCATTCCCTCCTTTGAGTTTTTGAATCATGGATCTTTTCCATTGATTTTTTCTTTTTTCTTTTGCTTCTTTTAACTGCTCTTTTGCTCTTTCAAGCTGTTCTTTGGCCCTTGCGGAAATGTTGGTCTGCGTGTAAGCCGGGAAGGTGCATGGACTCACTTCATAAAGCGGGAACACCTCCAAAATTCTGGTTCGGTAGGTTCCGTCATCGTCCCAGCTTTCTTCCATTCTGGAAATATCAAAGCCAAAGCTGCATCCGGTGACGTCTCCGCGACTCACGCGCGCATAGCCGTCTTTTGCCGCTTGATCCTCTTCGTTGATTTCCACATCCCCTGGCAATCCAATCTCGTCTTGCCACAATCTAGCGGTTCGGTTTGCGGTGCTTCCCATGACAATGTCCGTGTTGTGGTTCCATAAGACCTTGATGTCTTGACCAGACGAAAGCGCACGGTCAAAAGCGCCTGGCGCAATCGTTTCAATCCACCCGGGAAACACTTCATAAGGCTCATTGAAAACAGCAAAATGACCGTTTAAATAACGCTTTCCGTTTTCTTCTCGGATTTTCATGTTTTTCATGTGTAGCGTTCTATGTTCCACTCTGTTCACCTCCATTCAGCTTGTTTTGCTGTCCGATCATGCCAACCGGAATGTAGTTTTCAAGGATGACCAGTTCATTTAATCCGGGCAGCGGAGAAAGCCCGATCCAGTCTCGCACTTCGTTCCCGGTCATAATCCCTCGGATGTACTGGTCATCTGCTACCGCCGCCATATCTTTCAGATCGTAGTTGTAAAGGCTGCGGCTGGAAAACCGGAAGAACCTTGTCGGACTGTACAAAAGCTTTTTGGTCAGCTCTTGCTCCATCATCCGCGCAATGGGCATGATCTTGGAATTGATAAAGTTGTTCCATTCGTCGCGCTTAAAATCGCCGACACCTAAAACAAAAGGCGGCACTCCCAAAATGGATGCCACCGTTTTCTTATCCAGGCTTACCATGTCCGCCAACGCCAAATCGGAAAGCGTCAGCGGTTTGACCTGTTCTACTGCGAATTGTTCCGCCGGGATGATCCAAGGCGCGCCCGGCGTTTGCGTGTCCAAATAACTGTCAATCAGTTTTTGCCGCCCTTCCGGGCTGGAAAACTCATCAACCAAAGCGTCCACTTTGACGATTAACGACGGTTTCCACTTGGACTGCATGAATCCCTTCTCAGTTTCTGCCGCCTGCTTTAAGTTGTTTGCCACGTCGCTTAACGCGACGCGGTAACCGTCGCCCTTCCACGGATAATAGCTTCCGGGGTTTAAAACAAAGTGCAGCACTTCATCCGGATCGTACTCTTTGCCGTTGACAATCACCCGATAGCCCCAACCGTCTGGAACAAAGGAAGTCATGCTCGGCGGAATTGGCACAAGGTTTCGCAGGATTCCTCGTCTGGTGTCCGGCCACACGACCACGTTCCCGTTGCCTTCCAAAAAGAGTTCTTTGACGATCCAGTGAATGAAGTTGCTTCGCGTCATGTAGTCATTCGGATTGATGTCCACTTTTCGCGCAAGCTCGTCTTTGATGCGGATATCTCCGTCCTCTGCATTCTCCATCAAATGGATGGTCATGCTTCCAATCAATCGCGCAATAGTGTCCACCGCCGCAACAATTTCCGGGTTTTGTGCCAGGCTGGAATATCCCATGCAAATCAAAGAATCCCAGTCGGACGAGGTCACAAAAGCGATGCTTCTTTTCTGCTGCGGTTCAGCTCTGGCCTGTGGTCTTGTGCGTTTTTGTTTTTTACTCATCGGTGTTCACCTCGTTTAACTGATCAATGATTTTTAATTCTCTTTCAGAAAGCATCCATGTAACAGGAGATTCTTCTTTTGCTGCTTTTGCTTCTTTTGCTGCTTTTGCTTCTTTTGCTTCTTTTGCTGCTTTTGCTGCTTGTTTGTGTCTTTTTGCGGCATTGTCTGAAAGCAAAAGACCACTGCCAAATATCGCTTTATTTTTTACTTTTTGATCGTCTAATTTTGAGATTTGAACGCATTCTGATTTTTTTACTTTAAAATCAATTCCGTGAGCACTGTATTTTTGCATCATAGCTGCTGTTAAAACGTTAAAAGGATAATCGTATTTTGGTAAACGCTTTGTTTTTTCTTCTTTTTTCTTTGCCATGGTATATCTTCAGTCCTTCT
>OEQS01000029.1_pt1 | contig 30714 bp, 26 predicted proteins | sample 1539731 | NCBI WGS metagenome assembly OEQS01 (sample SAMEA3891890, study PRJEB23780) | metagenome | biome: terrestrial biome; feature: animal house; material: Caecal content | place: Italy | collected 2015-05-05 | reverse complement strand
AAACGGGCAGAAGCTGTTTGCTTACTCCCTTCGTGATCGGGTACAGACGCGTGCCAGTACCCCCCGCCAATACGATGCCTTTCATAACCCGCTATTCTCTTTCCTGCACCCGGTCCATCCGGCGTTGCAGCCACAGAACCAGACCCGTACGTTCGACATGCGTCCAATGTCCCAGACGGTGCAGCCGGCGGCGCAGCCGGCTCGCAGGAGACAGTCCCGAGACCGTGTAGTACAGACCCGTCGTGATCAGAACGCAAAGACCCAGAACGACGTACAGCTGAAGATCGATGGACGCACCGCCCCGATAAAGCAACCACCAGCACAGCACGACGAGGAAATTCAGGGTCAGGATCACCACCGTGGTCCCCGCATGGGAGAAACCCAGACCGATGAACAGGTGGTGAAGGTGCGTCTTGTCCGGCTGGAACGGAGACACACCGCGGACGATACGAGCGCTCATCACGCGCAGCGTGTCGAATACCGGGACGGCAAGAACCGACAGCGTGAAGGGAACGAGCCCGAGATTCGGAAGCCCGAGCTCCCCGCAGAGCGTATCGTGCCGGAGTGTCCGGATGACGAACACCGAGATGACGACGCCCAGCACGAGCGTGCCGCCGTCCCCGATGAACATCTTGGACCGTTGCCCGTACACGTTATGAAGAAAGAACGGAACAAGAGAACCCGCGCAGACCGAAGCGAGAATGGTCATGCTACTGTCGCCCGAAAGGTAGAACAATGCCCCGAACAGCACGCACGCAAGAATGCAGTAACCCGACGAAAGCCCGTCCACGCCGTCGATCAGGTTGATCGCGTTGATGATGCCAACCGACGCGAAAACAGTAAGCGGCACAGAAATCCAGACCGGAATGACTCCCAGACCCCACAGACCGTGGAAATCGTCGATACGGTAATGCCCTATAACGATCAGAAGAACCACGGTAGCGATCTCGATCATGAAACGAACCCTTGGCGTGAGACCCAGAATGTCGTCCATCGTTCCCGTGTAAAGCATCACGGTCATAGCCATCACAACCACGAAAAGCTCCGAACCGTCTCCGAAAACACTCGTACTGCCGAGACCTACAACCGCACCCAGAAATACGCAAACTCCGCCCAAAATTGGAACAGGACGCCGCTGAAGCTTCCGGCTCGACGGCTCGTCCACGATGTCCTTCAGCTCCGCGATACGAACCATCCACGGATGGACGTACCATACGCACAACAACCCCAACGAAAACGGCAACAAAATCTCCCCGATCACCAAATATAATGTATCCATGGCCAATGATTGTACATTTCGAAAGATTCACGGTCTGTATTCCCCGACCTTCTTCCGGTACCAGCGTCGGTATTCGTCGAATGAGAGCTCCGGAACGGCGAGGATTGTGTATTCGGGTCCCGGGGAGCGGAGGATATGGCGCCGGACGTATTCGCGCAGCCTGTCGTCCTCCACGGAGGCCATCACCACGGGAAATGGGAACTCCCGGAACCGGAACACGGCCGTCTCGCTCTGCGGAAACAGCCGGCACATCTGGCAGGCGGAGCGTTCGAATGCCACCCAATAGGCTCCTGCCCCGTAAAGGTGCACGGACGCCGTGTTGTCCTTTTCCCGGTCGAGAATCTCTCTCCCGTGCGCCGCCAGAAAGGACATCAGCCTCAGTCCCACCGGCTCCGCAGATCGTCTTTCGCGCGTGTCGTACATGCTTGTCGTCCTGAATGGTTCGGGGGAATCAGCGGACCTCCCGCCGTGCGTCTTCACCCAGCCAGCGGTCGAAGTCCTCCAGCCAGCGCATGAGCCGCCGTTTGCTTTTCCGCGGCGCCGGCTCCTTCCGCCAGCCGTCGATGATGGCGTGCGCCCGGTCGCAGCAGTCCCGACTGCCCGTACAGCCGTAGAGGGTGACGAGCAGCAGGGCGCGGGACTGCTCCGCCTTCACGTGCGAAAGCTGCTCCCGGACCGTTCCGAGCAGGCGCTCCAGCGCCTCTTTCTCCACGAGGATCGTATAGGCCGGCAGCAGCAGCGCCTGGAGCTTGCTGCGCAGCACGTCGCTCTCCGTCCGCAGCCCTCCGCAGAGCCGCAGCGCCTCGCCGGCCAGCGCCCTGTCGTCGTCCGTCGCTCCCTCCGGGCCGTGGTGGCGTCCCAGCGCCCCGTGCAGCCCTTCGAGCAGGCGGTCGTTGTCCAGACTCTCATAGACGCGCTTGCCCGCTTCGTGCAGTCCGATGACTTCGTACTCTCCGGGGCGGACGTGCAGCAGGGGAACCCACATCCAGTTCTCCACGCATACCACGATCTCCCTGCGTCCGCCCCCGGGCCGGACGGCCACACGCGCCTCGACGCCCTTGAAACGCCCCGACGTGATACGCACCCGGTCGCCCTTCACGGGCTGCGGCGCTTCCGGAACATAGACGGGAAGCTCGTCGGAATAGGCCCGCGCCACCCATTGAAGATTCCGCATCGCCTCGTCGGACAGATAGGGGTAGTATTCCTCCCTGCCGTCACGCACGCGGGGCAGGAAGTTGTATTGGGGCAACTGACGCTTCAGCCGGAACAGCTCGTTTTCCGACGAGCGGATGAAGACGTAGTTGTAGAGCAGGGGACGGCGCGTATTGACCGGACGGCCGTTTTCGTGACGCACCTCCACATAGGAGGGGGCGAAGAACTCGAACGGCGGTTCGCCGCTCCGCAGACGCCGTTCCTGTTCCTGCCGGAGCCCCGGAGCGGGCCCCCGGTGACACACCGGAAGCGTCAGCACGTACCACCGGACGACCCGGCTGTTCTTCCGCGCTGCGAGCTGTCCGGAAAGCGGGGCGGGAAAACTCCCGTCGCAATGCCCGGACAAAAGGTCCGTTCCGCTCTTGTCACACATCTCTTTCTCTCGGATTCAGATACTTCGAAGCCATATCGGCATACGGTCGTTGTATGCTGATAATTAATTATTTACAAGAATTCGTGATGACATTCCCGAAAATTTGTGTCCTGCACCGACCCGTCTCCTCCGGAATACGGCTCTCCGAAGCCGCATACCGTCTCTATATAAGAAACGGTACTTTTCCACGGCGAAAGTAGGTACTTTTTTATAAATAACCAAATATTGCGGCTCGTTTTTCAGGCGAAAATCCCCCCCCCTCAAAAGAATATATTTGAAAATCAGAATATTATATACACAGGCCGACCGGAGGCATCCGACAGTTCCGATCCGGTCACGAATCGGTCCCGATCTGCTCTGCGATCGGGATTTTTTACGCCGTATTTACCGGGAACAGACCGCCTCATGAATACGTAATATATTGGTTGTAAACATGTTGTTCCCTCCGTACCGTTTCTTATATAGAGACGGTACTTTTTTCGGTATCCGTATTTCGATAACGACGACGTATTTACGACGAGGGAAACGGGCGTTTTTCCGGTATTCTCGCGGGAGAACCGACGTATCCGGGTCGATATTATCCCGGCAGGGTGTTATCGCAATCTCTTCGCAACCTGCCGGCTAAAGTCAGGAATCCCGATGTCCGGCGAACGTCCGAGACGCTCCGGTTCCAATGCTCCGGCCCGATTTGGCAGCGGCTGTGGATTTCGGCCGGAGGGAGAGGGCGAAGCGGTGATACGGGCACAGACGGGCGCTTGGCCCTTCCTGGAAATCGGGGGCTTCCTGCAAAAAAACGGAAATTATCGTTCGAAGCAGGGCTGCACGACTCGGAATGGTCGAACGTATGCAGCATGGAGAACTATTGAATGCATAACGATGGAATCCAACGCATCGTCCGCAATTCGCGTCCTCTTCCCGGACCGGGACGAACGGGGCCGGATCGAGAAGAGGACAACCCGATTCCGAATACACTATGCCCCGAAAACAAAAAACCTTACGTATCATTGATACATAAGGTTTTTGCTTCTTGTCTCCTTTTCTTTCAAAGGTTCTCCGAGCGGAAAACGGGATTGGTTGAGTAATTGGATGCAAAATGCAGCTAATTAATTGATTGTTTGAAGAATATGCGCTTTGTTGCCATATCCTGCAATTCGGAGATTTAGCGGTTTTAGGCAACGAAATGCAGGCGTTGAGTTAACAAATCGTTAACGGCGGTTGTTAACCGGCTACCCCGCTGTCCAGTTTGCTTGTTTCTTCGTAATATATTCTTTTTCATTGCATTGCGCCATTTTTCATCTTGACAAGGGACTCATAACAAACTAATTTTGCAACCCTTAAAGTTACGTGTTATGAGAAGTACCTTTCGGATTCTGTTTTACGTCAACAAACAACGCGCAAAGGACGGCCGTGTCCCGATCTATGTCCAGCTTACGGTCAACGGCAAAAGCACTTTCATATCGTCGCGCCTGACTATCCCGCTCGCCTTGTGGGATTTTGCCGCGAACAAGGCCGCCGGTAAGAGTGCCGAAGCCCGGAATGTCAATGCCGAGTTGGAACGCATTCGGGCCAAACTGCTCCACCACTATCAACGTATCTCCGACCGCGACGCCTATGTCACGGCCGAACGGGTGAAGTCCGCCTATCTCGGTATGGGCGAGGAGTACGAAACCCTGTTGGAAGCCTTAGACAAATTCAACCGCGATTTCAAACAGCACGTCGGCGTAGATCGGGCGCAGTCCACTTACCGCAAGTATGACAACGTGCGTAAACGGTTAGCCGAGTTTCTTTCCGAGAAACTGCATCGTGAGGATATTCCGTTGAAAGAGTTGACCGAAACTTTCATTACCGATTACGACCTTTATCTGCGAAGCGAGAAGGGTCTTACTCCCTCGTGTGTCTGCATCTACACCAAGCCATTGAAGATGGTCGTAACGAAAGCCCACAACGCCGGGCTTATCCTGCGCAATCCTTTCTCGGAATATCACCCCAAGAAAATCACCAAAGACCGGGGTTACCTCATCGAATCGGAGTTGCAACAGTTGATGAATCATAAATTCACGTTCGAGGGTTACGGCAAGGTGCGCGATATGTTCGTCTTTTCCTGTTTCACGGGCATGGCGCATGCCGACGTAAAAGGGCTGACAAAGGATATGCTTCAAAAGTCATTCGACGGGGACTTGTGGATCGTCAAAAAGAGGCAGAAGACCAATACACCTTTCAAAATCAAATTATGCGGCATTACAAAACGCATTATCGACAAGTACAGGCGTGAGGTTGCAGGAACGAACCTCGTACTGCCTGTGCCCGACATCGCCTACTGTAACAGGGTATTGAAGAAAATTGCAGCGGAGGTCGGCATCGACAAGACGATAACCTATCATATGGCCCGCCACACGTTCGCCACAACCAACGCGCTGGCGCAAGGTATCCGCATCGAAGTCGTCAGCCGCATGTTGGGGCATACCAATATCAAGACCACCCAGATTTACGCCAAAGTCACGGACGATATGCTGGCAAAGGGTTTCGACGAAATGGCTGGTATCTATTCCGAAAAGTACAGCCTCGCACAATGAAATAAGGAATAACAGTAGGATAGATTCAGCCCTTCCGCCCCAATGCACCCTGCGAGATTAGATGGGATCTCTCCGGGCACAAAGGGGCGGCGGGCAGCCGAGCATCGTCGCTCTTTTCACTGTTCATCCTGCCGCCGAATATCGGTTGGTTGTAATGCTCCCGGAGTTTGCAGACGGATAAGTCGCCGGCACCGTCACCCACAGATCGGCCGCTTCGCGCCCGCGCCTTTTTACAAAAGGCATAGCCTATTAGGGCATTTTCTTTCCGCATTGCTCCGCAACGCTGAAAATGCCCCAATAGTCCAAAGGGGCCGCGGCCCCTCTGGACACCCCTTGCGGCGGCAACTCCGCGCTCCGGACAGCGGATGCTCGTTCCTCAGCCCGATGGTCGGGACAACTCCGAATCCTCGTCCGCTTCGCTCTGACGCCGCCGAGAACAGATTATCCAAACCACCTAAAACTATACCGCTATGGGCTATGTCGTATTGCATATCGAAAAGGCGGCCGGAACGGACGCCGCCATGTCGGGACACGTCGAGCGGAGAATAACACCCGCCAATGTCATAACGACACTTACCTACCTGAACCAAGAGTTAATCGAATTTCCCAAAGGAGTTGCCAGCCGCACCGAAGCGATCCAGCACCGGCTGGACAATGCCGGACTGGAGCGCAAGATCGGAAAGAACCAAGTGCGGGCGTTGCGCGTCGTAATGTCCGGAAGCCCCGAAGATATGAAGCGTATCCGGCAGGCCGGGCAGTTGGATGCTTGGGCCAAGGATTCCTGCGGCTGGCTGCAAAAGACCTTCGGAAAGGAAAACGTCGTGTCGGCAGTCCTGCATCTGGACGAGAAAACGCCCCATATCCACGCGACCGTCGTACCCATCGTCCGGGGAGAGCGGCGGAAAGCCAAGTTGGAACGGGTGAAGAACGCCCGAAGCGGAAAGAGAACTTACCGAACAAAGAAAGACCGTTCGCGCCTATGTGCCGATGATGTGATGGCGAGGGACAAACTCAAAGCCTATCAGACCACCTATGCCGAAGCGATGGCCAAATACGGACTGCGACGCGGCGTCGAGGGATCGGAAGCCAAACACATATCTACCCAACAATATTACCGCGAGGTATTCGTCCGCAAGAACGAAATCGCCGAGCAGGTCGAGAATCTCAAAGAGCAGCGACAAACCCTAACGGTCGATATTGCCGCTTTGCAGGCACAGCGGGAGGCCGCACGGTCGGAACTGACGCAGACCCGGCGGGAGATCAAAACCGACAAACTCAAAGGCGTGGCGGTTGATGCCACGACAAAGGCAGTCGAACGGATCGGGGCATTGTTCCACGACCCGAAGCCTACGAGGTATGAGAAGCAGATTGCAGATTTACGGGACGTGATAGAGGGCAAAGATAAAGATATAAAGAGCCTGCAACGGGAAATAGAGACGAACAGGCCGGGCACGATAAAGAGGTGGCCAACCTTAAACAAGAAGCACAGCAGGTTGTGAAAGCCCTGATGCGTGTCGATGATCTGTGCCCCTATGTAAAGGGACTGTTGAAATGGGAAAACTATTGCAAGAACGTCGGACTGGACAAGGAGGGGATAAGAGCGTTATTTACGATGCAACCTTACCGATACACGGGAAAACTGCATTCGATAAGGTACAATCATACGTTTCGGACAAACGATATTGTCCTGCAACTCAAACCCGACGAGGACGGCCCGGCGGATTCCGGTTCACCATAAACGGAGAAGACTGCGATGTGTGGCTCAAACAGCAAGGAAAGGAGTTCTATCAGAAAATCGGGATAAATATCGAACCAAGGCAAAACAAAGGAAATAAATATAGCGTTGGAAATTAAATATATTTGGCCTATGCAATAATTTGGCATACCAATTTGCTATCTTTGGCAGAGGAATTAAAAAGTATGGCATCGGATCTTTTCAAAAAGTACATTTGGTTGGCCGACACGATCCGTCGGGCTGGGTCGATTACGTTCGCTGAAATCAACGAACGCTGGCAGCGCAGTACGCTGTCGGGCGGAAAACGGTTTGCGTTACGAACATTTCACAACCACCGCGAGGCGATCGAAGAACTATTCGGCATTCGCATCGCCTGCGACGAACGAACGAATCGCTACTACATCACCGACAGCGACGATCTGCAACGCGACAGCATGGCGAATTGGTTGCTCGACAGTTTCTCGGTTAGCAACATGTTGCGTGATACCCAATCGCTGCGCAGCCGCATACTGATAGAGAATATCCCCTCATCGAAAAGTTTTCTGACCTATATTTTGGAGGCGATGCGCGAGAACCGGCAGATCGGCGTTACCTACCAGCCTTTTTACGGGGACACACCGTTTGAGTTGACGCTCCGCCCGCTTTTCGTCAAACTCTACGAACGCCGCTGGTATCTCTATGCCGATAAACCGCATGAAGCGAAAATCAAACTCTACGCACTCGATCGGATGCAGGCGGTTCGGTTGACCGAAAAACGTTTTACGCCGCCCGCCGATCTCGATCCCGGGGATTATCTGTCCGACGCCTTCGGCGTGGCTGTTTACGATGACATCAAACCCTGTACGATCCGAATCCGCGCCTACGGCGACGGGCCGAAATACTTGCGGACACTGCCTCTGCACGATTCGCAACAGGAGATCGAAACGACGGCCGATTATGCCGATTTCGAATATCGGGTCGCTCCTACTTACGAATTTTACCGGGCCGTATTGGCACAGCACATCGATATTGAGGTACTGTCGCCGATCGCCGTGCGAAATGAAACAGAGCAGATCATCGACGAGATGAATCTTCTCTATTCACGGCATAAGCGGCGTATGATCTTTCTCGATTTCGATGGCGTACTCAACACCGGGCGGCATATTGCCGCGCTGAAAAGAGCCGGCAAACCGTTGTCGGATAAATACGGCTATCTGTTCGATCCCGAGTCAGTCGCCAATTTGGGCACGATCATCGACGCGACAGGGGCATCGGTCGTTATCTCCTCCTCGTGGAAATTCGAAGGAGCGGAACGTATGGCGGAGATGTGGCGCGAACGCTGTTTGCCCGGCCGAATGATCGACATCACGGAAGAGTGTATGACAGCCGAGGAAATCCGGGCAATAAACCCCGACTTCGACGATCCCGAAATGTTTATCGGCAAAGGCAACGAGATCAAGCATTGGCTGCTTGAGCATACGGCCGAAGGATACCGCTACGTCATTCTGGATGACGAACCGGATATTTTATCCGAACAGCGACCGAATTTTATCCGGATCGATCCCGAGCGCGGCATCACGGAAGAGGATGCGCGGCGAGCGATTGAGATTTTGAATCATTAAATTAAAGAGATGACTGCAAAAACGAACCGGCAAAAACCGGCTGAGGCAGCGATTGCCGTTCCGATCGTCCGATACGACGGGAGTGAATACACGTTGCAAAACGAAGAGCGGTTGCAGGTTTGCGTCCACAGGTCGCTGATTACCGACAACGGGCTGACTTTCGACTTGCAAAACCGCCTGCTCATCCCGGAGAGTCTTTACGACATCTGGTTCGGACGCGCGCGCGAAGCGCAGCGGTGTAAGGCGGAAAAACATCGGTGGAAGGTCTACTCGGAGCATATTCCTCTCTTCTGGCATCATCGGGAACAGATTCTTTCCGACCCTAAGCTCTTCTTTACCGAAACGCCGCTTAGGGTCTATGGTTTCGGAGAAATTTGCCTGGGAATACTTGTTAAGGCATGGATAGACTATCCGAACACTTTTTACAAACCATGCCCGAAATGTAAGGGGCGATCGCTTGTCTTCAGTTTCAGCGGTTCGCCCATGAGCGGAATGAGTTCCCACTCGGTACACTGCCTCGATTGCGGTACGGTTACCTCCGGAATAAGTGGCGGTGAGTTCGGAGCCTTCCGCGCAGCAATAAGATACATTATCCAAGCAAATCCCGTATCAGACTACTCAAGTACATTATCATTAAACGACATAATTACTTGGTTAGCTTCTTATTAATAAAAATTTTATATTCTAAGTTTGGAGGGTAATGACTGATTCATTATATTTAGAAACCTAAAAATAAGTAATAAAATGGATAAAAAGACTTTTCTACAATCGTTACGGAATATACAGCGGCTTCCATCAAAAATAGACATCAACTTCGATGAAAGCCGAAAGATCCTATACATAGGAGTCGATTCTCTCTCAGTATGCAAGAATATGCAAGAAGACGCATCGGCGTTTGAAGGTTGGATATTTTGCATCTATGCTAATAGAAAAAGGGGAATTGAGCGTGTTATATTGTCATGGGATATACCTCTGATAAAAAACTTACATTATAAGCGGTTTTTGTATCGTGTATTAAAAATGCAGGAACATTTTTTTTGGTTCGCACCTTCTGAAAATAATGTGGCGGACATCATGGATTTCAAAGATTCAGTTTACACAGCCGGAAATCTGTTCCTAAATTATCCTCAGAATGATAGTAAAACAGAGAATATCAAAGAAAAAACCGAAGCATATTTCGAAAGAGCTTTTTTAGATCCCGAAAACCTTTTCCTCAATACATCTTTCGATGTATGTAATCATCAATTGCCCGTAGGTATTTTTAGAGATAAGGTTGATAAAGAACATGGATTATTCCCATATGGAAAAAGTGCGATAGATTTATGGGCTATAAAAGCCGATGAATTATGGATATTCGAGTTAAAATATAACAATAAAAAAGTCGGTATTATCTCCGAACTACTTTTTTATCTTTGGATTATGGAAGACTTATGTTTTCATCATCGAATCAGATATGATTTACAGAAAAAAGAGATTCCATCAATACGCGATTTTGATAAATTCTATTATTCAGCGGTACAGAAAAATATATCAACTATCTACGGAGTACTTTTAGTCGATGATTTACACCCGGCAATTACTTCTGAGCTAATCGATTTTATCAATCAGGAGAATTGCAATAAACAGATTATAGTCAAAACACAGAAATACAAACCGCATATTACTGTAAAACTATTATGACTATCACCATCCACCGCGGCATCGACCAGATTGGCGGGTGCATCACCGAAATCCGGACCGCCCGGTCGAAAATTCTGATCGATCTCGGACATAACCTTCCCAAAGGCAACGGCCCGTCGGAAGACCGGTTCGACAATGCCGGGGTCATTGCACAACTGTGCGAGGGATGCGATGCGGTATTCTACACGCACTACCACGGCGATCACGTGGATTTATTCCGGCATGTGCCGGAGCGGGTCGATCAATATATCGGGCCGTTAGCCAAAGCCGTAATGCGCATCCGGCTGGAACACCTGACGCATGTTCCGGGCGAGAAAGAGCGACGAGAGGCCGATCTGACAGCCTTCGAGCGATTCAAGACCTACGAACCCGCCCGTTGTATACGGGTCGGAAAAGATATTCGGATTACGCCCTATTTCGTCAGTCACTCGGCAGCCGACGCCTATATGTTTCTCGTCGAGGCCGACGGCAAACGGATTCTGCATACGGGCGATTTCCGGCAGCACGGCTATTTGGGGAAAGGACTGCTGCCGACGCTCGAAAAATACATCGCACCGCAAGGTATCGACGTATTGATTACCGAGGGAACGATGCTCGACCGCAACGAGAAGAAAATCGTCCATGAGAACGACCTGAAACGACAGGCCATCGAGTTGATGAAACGCTACAAAAACGTCTTCCTACTCTGCTCCTCGACGGATATGGATCGGTTAGCGACTTTTCACCGGGCAAATCGGGAAATGCGCAACCGTCCGTTCGTATGCGATGCCTATCAACAGCGGATTCTGGAATTATTCGCCGGCCATGCCGGGGTGAAAAGCCCGCTTTTCAAATTCGATCACAAGGTTTACGGTTCCGACGAACGGAACGAAAAACTGCGGAAATGGATGTTGGATACGGGATTCACGATGTTGCTGCGCACCAGCCCCAAGTATCGGCGGTGGGTCGACACGTTGCTACCGGAACTGAATCCGGATGAAACCCTATTGATTTACTCGATGTTCCGCGGCTATATTCTTCCGACGCACGAAGCCTATAATCCGGATCTGAAGGCATTCGTCGCCCGGTTTCCGCACTCTGAATACGTGCATACATCGGGACATGCGACAACCGATACGCTGGCCGCCGTTTGCCGCACGGTCCCTCCGCGTACAGCAATCATTCCAATCCATCGGGATAAAGGCTCCGATTTCGCCTCGCTCGACATCGGCGACGAACTGCGGTCGAAAATCGTTACGGCTTCACAAACGATCGACGGGATAGATTTCCTCGTGAAATAGTCGGGCCGAATCCGTTTTTACACTCCGCTGTGCAACTTTTCCGCACAGCGGTTTTTTTATTTTGCAGTAAAAAGAAACGACATGCTGGATATTTACTGTAAAGGAGGGAAAATGGGTTTTCAGACCGAACAGGGCGTGCATCTCACAACGGCCCGGTGGCGATATGCGGAACGGCTCGACGACCGGACGGGAATCGTTTGCGATGTGGCCTGGTATGCTCTGTTACGAATCCATCCCCGACGTCTGATTCCTCTCGACTGCGAATGTGCGGATCGGTACGGTACCGGTCTGGTACGAATTCGCCGCAACGGGAAATACGGATTACTCGACCGGGACGGGCAAATCATTATTCCGGTTGAATACGATATGCTGACCCGCCATTACGGACAATTCAACATCATCTGCCGGCAACGAAAATACGGATTGCTGAACCGACTCGGCGAATGGGTGCGGCCGCTCGTTTACGATGCGATCCTGCCCATAAACCAGCGGGGCAATAACCGTTTCGCTTGTATTCGCCGCGGCAAAACCGAATTTTTATAGTCGGTTATGCTTTGGAACAGTTACAAAAAGAGTTGCATGCACAACTGCCCATGCCATTTTTTCGCATATCACACCCCTAACTTTGCCGAAAAGCAATGGAATTATGGAAGAACGGACTTTGATGCAGGATATCTGCGAAGTGGTGCAGTTGGCAAATGGTTCGCACTTATCGGACGATTTCTGGGGCAACGCGACACCTCTCCTTGAGCGCTTGGGACGGCGACTCGATCTGACGCCCGTGCAGACGATGTTGTTCGCCGTATTGATTGAGTTGTCGGACGACCGAAAGATCGTATTGAAGCAGCTTGCCGAGTTTCTCGGCTGCCGCAAAGTCGAGTTGCTGAACCATGCGGCCGATTTCGAGGAATTAATCCGTCGACAGCTTATTCGCCGACGGCGTAGCGGATCGGCCGAACCGGATACCTATCGCATCCCGAAAATGGTACTCGAAGCGTTGCAGGCCGGAAAGATATTCACTCCGCCCCCAATCTGCGGCCTTACGATCGACCAATTTTTCGTGCGACTGGGGAAATTAATCAGCTACACATCCCAACAGGAGATGTCACAAACGGAACTCGCCGAAGAGTTGCAACAATTAATCGACCGAAACCAGCAGTTGGAATTTTGCTGCCGTTTTCGGGAAATTGCACAGTCTCTCCATATTTGGGATACGCTTGTCTTTGCACAATGCTGCAATCTCTATGTAAATAATCGGGACGACCATATCGGCTGGCATGATATAGAGGTACTTTTTGATGACGAATGGGCTGCACGTTGCGAGAAAGACGCGTTGCTGGCCCGTTATAGCGAGCTGTTCGACCTAAACATCCTGGAAAATGCCCCGGACAGCGGCATGTTCGGCAACCGCGAAGCGTTCCGCCTGACCGACAAAGCGAAAACAACTCTCTTTTCCGAAATCCTGATCCAATTACAGTCTCCGCGCAGCCGGAAAGAGTTGATTATAGCTTCCAGCCTTACTCCGAAAAAACTCTGGTTCAATCCCGGGGAGCAGGCGAAAATCGACCGGCTGGGACTTTTACTCGAAGCAGAGCGGTTCAATGCCGTCAGGCAGCAGCTATGGCAAAACGGTATGCGTCAGGGTTTTGCCTGCCTGTTTTACGGTTCGCCCGGCACGGGGAAAACCGAGTCGGTTTATCAATTAGCACGGCAAAGCGGCCGGGATATTATGCAGGTCGATATTTCGGAAATAAAAAGCATGTGGTTCGGCGAAAGCGAGAAACGCCTCAAAGAGATTTTCGACCGCTATCGCGGCTATGTGCGCGACTGCGACCCAGCTCCGATTCTGTTGTTCAACGAAGCGGATGCCGTATTGGGCCGCCGACGTACGACGATGGGCGGTTCTCTCGACCAAACCGAAAATGCAATGCAGAATATCCTATTGCAGGAGATCGAACGACTCGACGGCATCCTGATCGCTACCACCAATTTGACACAAAACCTTGACCAGGCTTTCGAGCGCCGATTCCTCTACAAAATCAAATTCTGTCGCCCGACGTTTGAGACCCGTCGTGCTATCTGGCAAACGATGCTGCCGTCGTTAAAGATCTCCGAAGTCGAAGAACTGTCCCGCATGTTCGACTTGAGCGGCGGTCAGATCGAAAACGTTATCCGCAAATACACCGCCGATTATCTTTTCACCATGGAACCGGATGTCGAACAAGATGCGTCTTTACTGGACAATCTCTATTTTTATTGTCGAGAGGAGTTGCACTATGATTCCGCATCCCGAAAAAGAATCGGGTATTGATTTATTCAGTATATTTGCAATATGAGTTCTTTTTCAAGGTAAGATACCGTGCAATACGGCGCAAAAGATCAGTTAGCAATTCGTTAACCGCTACAAACGAAAAATCCTCACAATTCGCTGATTGGCTTGTCGTAAGGATTTAATCGCCTGTTTTAGAGCGGAAAACGGGACTCAGTCCCGTGTTTTCCATTCGTTATGTATCAGTATGTTATGACGAATTTTCAGTTTTGGGGTCACTAACTCGTAGCGTCCGCTTTACGCCGCAATGTATCTTGATGCTACATTACAAAGATACGATAAATAATCGTAATATCCAACGTGCCAATTGACAAAATTTCAGTCTAATTTATATGTCTCTTTATAGAATATTGTATCTTTGTGATGTCCATTGATATACAAATGTAGCGAAACCTATATGGCAAGGCCCTTTAATTCAGATCTGGTATTAGAAGAACGAATTAGCGATTCGACTCTTAAAGCATATCATGTCGGTTTCGATCAAAACAAATTCAGACTTTTGCCATTAGTTGAAACCATCCGACGTGTAATACCGGAATATGCATTGGGTTATCATGTGGGTTATAATATTCCGCAAACTGAAATTGTGGACAGGCTTCAAGAAGCAGCTAAAACGGTTTACACAACAGATAAATACAAGAAACGGGGAGAATTTGGTGAGTTAATATTACATTTGTTATTGCGTGATTTCTGTAATACAATCCCTCTTATTTCAACAATCTATTTTAGAGATTCCCCCAATGTCCCTGCACATGGCTTTGATGGCGTGCATATAACAGTTAATGGCGATGAACGAAAATTATGGCTGGGAGAATCGAAATTATATCAATCGGGCAAAGATGGCATCGCTGATCTCGCCAATGATGTTACCAAGCATTTCAATGCCGATTATCTTCGCCAACAATTCAATTTAATTCCTCGAAAAATACCAACCGAAACTCCCCAAATAGAGTATTGGAAAACATTGATGCACCAACATCAAAAATTGGATGTAATTTTTTCAAGTATCGTAATACCAATGGTATGCACATACAATAGCAGCTTATTCGTGAATCATTGTAATGAAACACAACAATATATCGAAGATTTTAAAAACGAATGCGAAGCTTTGCACGATGAATTCAATCGGAAAAAGCCTGCGTCTAACTTGGAAATAATTTTATTATTGCTTCCAATCCCCGATAAAGACGAATTGAACAAAGAGCTTGATAAGAAGTTAAAAGCAATGCAGGCAATATGAACTTTCTGGATATCAAAAATGCCGTTTCGTTTTTAAGCAATACATCAGAAATCACTTATGATGACAGTTTTGAGTTATCAAGGTTTTGTTCGATATTGCTATCAAACAAAGAGAGCGAAAATCAAGGTCGGGATATTGTTATTCGCGTTCTGGACGCTTGGGATAAAATACCGGAAAATACAAAACAAATATGGAATCAGTTGACAGAAGCAGCCGGATTGTATCCGTATGTCGACCCATTGTATCTTTCGGAAAGTGCAGCATTGAGATATGAGTATCATAAATCTCCTTTCTTGAAAGACGTCTATTTACATGCCGAGCAACAAGAGTTATCCATCGAATTACAAAACAAACGATCTGTTGTCGTAAGCGCTCCGACGAGTTTTGGAAAGAGTCTCCTTATAGAAGAGATCATTGCAAGCAAGATTTATCGGCAAATAGTAATTATTCAGCCTACGCTTGCTTTACTTGATGAAACGCGTAAAAAACTCTTGAAATACCGGAATGCGTATAAAATCGTGGTTTCGACAAACCAAATTCCGGATGAAACAAAAGGCAATATTTTTTTATTCACAGGAGAGCGGGTTGTCGAATATGTAAATTTCCCACAAATCGAGTTTTTTGTTATAGACGAATTCTATAAATTAAGTCTTGATAGGGATGATGATCGTGCGATTTCACTGAATCAAGCATTTCATAAACTTTTAAGATTCACCGACAAATTTTACTTGTTGGGCCCCATGATCAAAAATATCCCAACTTCTTTTAAAGAAAAATTCGATTTGATGTGGTTCCCGACAGAGTTTACGACGGTTGCTGTTGACGAAAAAAGTTTGGAAATACAAGACAAGATAAAGGCTTCAGAGAAAAGAGCACTAAAAGAACAGAAGCTTTTTGAATTATTATCCCAAACAAATGAACAGACTTTGATATATTGTTCCTCTCCCAATAAAGCTACGACTTTATGTCTTGAATTTGTTGATTTTTTAAAAGCGAATGAAATTAAATCAAATATAAGAAACATATCAGACAACCAAGAAATGACGGAGTGGATATCCGAAAATATAAATCCTCGGTGGTCGTTAATTTCGGCATTGAATTATGGTGTAGCATTTCACCATGGAGCTTTGCCGAGGCATCTTGGGAGTTCGATTGTAGATGCATTTAACCATAATTCTATTCGATGGCTTTTTTGCACATCAACACTTATCGAGGGGGTGAATACTTCTGCAAAAAATGTCATTCTCTATGATAGGGATAAAGGAAAAAAGCGTATTGATTTTTTCGACTATAAAAATATAGCAGGTCGGTCGGGACGGATGAAACAACATTTCATTGGGAATGTTTATCGTTTTGAAAAGCAACCGGACCAAATGGACTTATTTGTTGATATTCCACTTTTCAATCAAGATAATGCGCCTCTTGAGATATTAGTTGCATTGGAGGAAAATGAATTGGAGAATAACTCGAAAGAACGATTGAAAAATTTTAAAGACTTACCAGTCGAACTTCAAGAAGTAGTCAAGAAAAATTCCGGGATTAACATAGAAGGACAATTAAAAATTGTCGAAGAAATTGAAAGTAATTTAGAGGCTTGTCAGCAACTATTGAATTGGAAATCATATCCAGATTATCCACAACTTAAATATGTGATTGAATTGTGTTGGAAATATTTGCTGAAATCAGGAGAAAATAAGGCCGACGTTAAAAGTGCTGCTCAATTGAGTGTTCTAACTAAACAATATGCCGATTTGCAATCTATTCCTGCCATGATACGCGACATGGCAAATGATGCTTTTTGGATAGAAAAAATAGCTGATGAACAAGAACGGATTGATAATCGCTCCTTTTTTGCTCTGAATGTAGCTCGACATTGGTTCGATTATAAACTGCCGAAATGGTTATCCGTTATTTCGGAGTTACAAGAATATGTTTTAAGAAAACATAACCTACCTTTCGGGAACTATTCTTTTTTTGCAACCAGCCTTGAGCACAAATTTCTCCCCTCGAACCTGGCTGCCCTATTGGAGTATGATATTCCATACTCGGCTATCAACAAATTGAAACACACTTTACCACAAGATCAAAGTCCAGAAATGCTTATTGTTCATATTAACAAAATGCCCAAAGATAATTTATTAAGTTTGGGGCTATTGCCTTATGAAATCAAAAAGTTAAGAAAGGCCTTTTGATAAAACAGTTCGTAGAAGACAATCCGCGGGCGGTAGCCGCCTTGCAGGATGCGCTCCACCTCCCGGGGCGCGTCGAGTAGCATGCAGCGGACGACGGGCCAGATTCTGCGCCCCGTAGCCTTGAACTGCCGCACCATGAGCAGCTTGTAATAGTCGTTGTGCACGACGGCCTCCAGCTCCAGCTCCCGCTGGGCATGGATCGACCACTGGGGATAGTCGCAGTCCACGACCAGCACATCATATCCGACCGTGTAATGCAGGTAGCTGGCCAAAAGCACCGTGAAGGTCGACTTTCCCACGCCGCCCTTCTGGTTGCAGACCGAGAGGCTGAAGTACCTCTCCGGTTCCCGATTCGATGATTCCATTCTCTCTGTATTTAAGTGGTTGCATATTCATTGCGGGATTCGCGGATATCCGGATTTACAGAAATATATATTTCTTGATTTCCGGAAATCTGTAAATCCGGAGTGAGCCGGATAACCGGAGATTCCTCCGCTCCGATATTTCTCTCTTTGCAGACAGAAGCGTTGATTCGCATCAATCCGTCTGCAAGATAATACGTCGTCCGGCCCCTGCTTCCGAGTGTCCTCTCCAGGCCGTCTATGGCCGGTAACGGCGCTTTTTTATCCCTGAAAACCATCGTAATATTGCACCCGGAACCGACCCGGCATCAGCCGTCGCAGCGGAGGATTCCGAAAACTTCGGGAAGAGATGCTCCGGTGCGGATTCTTACCCTCGCCAGAGGGTAGCGAGCTGTACCTTTGTCCGACAAATTGGCATTTGTCCGACAAAGGTGCTCGCTCTGCGAGGCCGGGCGTTCTCCCGAGTCGAACGCCTTTTTAACCGATACGATGAATACCGACCGAAAAAGAACACTACAACCCTGGACGCCGAGTTACAAATACTCTTTCCGGCTTAACGAAGAACAGAACATTCGCTTTAAGCAGATGCTTTGCGAGGCAGGACTGGAGCACAACCGCAGCCGCTTTATCGTCAAAAGGCTCTTCGCCGAGGAGTTCGTTGTCGTTCGCCGCGACCCTTCGAAAGTACAATTCATCGCACGGCTGAACGACTTTTATTACCAATTTCAGAAGCTGGGGAATAATTATAACCAGATTGTAAATACCCTACTTGGGAAAGTTTTCCATCCGACAGATTGCATCGAACGGTGTTTATATTGTCTTCACCTGTTAATAGAAAGCGTTTTTCAACTACGAATTTTTCCCGATGCAGAAATTTACTTTTGAAAATCCGTATTTTTCGCATTTCCGACTCATCGAATAATACCAGGCGTCCTTAATCGAACAAATCGGGCAACTTATTGCGCTTTTGCTTGTCTGTAGGCATAATTACGATTGTAAAGGAATCCTTCCGTCTCCATACTCTCGAAAATCGCCAATACGCTTGGTCTGGAGTTGCGGTTGAAAGTAAGGAGGTCGTTAGAGGAGGCTATATGTTGGCCCGGACACTCTCCGGGGCCTTCGGGTACGAATCGGGGTGTGTTTCCAAAAGATAACTACGATTCTCAATATGTTCTCACAGGTATTTTCTAATTTTTTAGGTCTCGTATTTTTATCAGCATTCCGAAAAGACATGAAATATTGTTTTCGGACTTGATGATCGGAATTTTTGCGAAAATGAAGATAATGAACAGAAAAAAATAATATCTTTGTACCGTTATTGGTTTTCCGAGCCGAGTCGTCGGCCGGAATTAAAAGGGAATCCGGTGAGAATCCGGAACAGTGCTCGCTGCTGTAAGTCCCTCTCTTTCGGGAGAAACGGTTCATCCGCACTCTTTGCCACTGGTTTTTACCGGGAAGGCGCGGTGAACGGGACGAGTCAGAAGACCTGCCGTAACAATGATTGGATTTTGTACCTGCGGGACACGGGTGCGAATCGGACGGCCGGTATCCGAAGGCCCGTTCAGCCGATTTCGCTTGCATTTCCGGGGAACAAATCCGCAACGAAAAAGAGTTCGGAACCGGATGATGAGCGCTCTGAGACACATAGCATCCATTTTGGAGAAGGGGGGGGGTAAATCGAATATTCGATTTACCGGTTTTCCATATACCAATGACGCCCGTGGCAAGCTTCGGTTTGCTGTGGGCGTCGTTCGTTATATCCCGAAGCGGGGAATATCTCTCTTTCATCTGGTTTTGATAGTCCGATCTTTTTTGTCCAACTTAAATCAAAAAGTTATGAAAAGAACTCTACGTTATCTGGCAATGACTACCATGACGGCAGCTGCCATCGCTTTCACCGCTTGTAATGCGGATGACGATTTCTACATGGAGCCGCTCGATTCGGCCTCTCCGGAAACACGTGCTGATGTCGGAACCGATTGGGTTACCGTAACCTTCGACGATGTCCCCGAAGATCAACTCGCGGGCCCCTCGTCGTACGGTGCAAACCTGTACGACGGATATACCGGGTCGGCTCCGGCACGTTTCCGGACTTATACCGATAAGGCCGCACGACTTTTCAACATCGAATACGGTCTGAACGAAGACGGATACGGCGGTACGTACAACTACTGGAACGGCGGTATCGCCGTTTCGAACTGGAATCAGATGTCGAACATCTCCGGCAAAACGGGCGAATGGTGGTATTCGTACGAGAATCAGTGCAGTGTCTACAATACCGCCTCCACGAACGGAGCGAATGCGGATGCCGGGCACAGCGGATCGAACTTCGGCGTGGTCTACGGTTATACCGACACCTATTCGGGTTTCATCGCCTGTGCGCAGATGTCGCTGGCAAACGGCGTGGAGCGTAAGTTCGACCAAATGTACGTCTGCAACTCTTCCTACGGTTACGGCGTAATCGTTCACGGCAACAGCTTCACGCAGGGAAGTCTCCCGAGCAAGAACGGCTGGTTCAAGCTGGTGGTTCGCGGTTATAAGACCGGAGAGACGGCTCCCGCGGCGACGGACGAAATTTATCTGGCGGACTATCGGAACGGAGTGAACACCTGTCTGACGACATGGACGCTGTTCGACCTTACGAACATCAAGAAGCAGGCGGTAAACCGGATAGAGTTCGATTTCGAGGGTTCGGATTCGGGCGCCTACGGATTGAACACGCCGGCTTATGTCTGCATCGACGACATCCGTATTTCCAGAAACTGATTGAAAGGCGAAGGCGGAAACGGGGTTTGCTCTCCGTTTCCGCCTATCTCGATTTACATCCATGATAAAGCGTATACTCTGTCTTTTATTTGCAATCCTGCTCTCCTCGTGCATGGGATACGGTCCCATTGACGAGGAGGCCTTCGACGTCGGCGGCGATTTCGGGAACGGCGATGAGGTCACGGGCAAAGGGCTGTTCATCACCAACGAAGGCAATTTCATGTACGGCAATGCGTCGCTCTCGTATTATAACCCGGAAATGAAGCATGTGGAGAACGAGGTATTCGCCCGCGCCAATGGCATGAAATTGGGCGACGTAGCGCAGTCGATGGTCATTCACAAGGGGGTCGGCTGGATTGTGGTGAACAATTCGGGCGTGATTTTCGCCATCGACCCCAATACGTTCAAGGAGATCGGCCGTATCACGGGATTCACTTCGCCCCGGTACATCCATTTTCTTTCGGACGAAAAGGCCTATGTCACGCAAATCTGGGACCCGCGCATCTATATCGTCAATCCCAAGACCTACCAGATAACGGGTTACGTCGAGACGGACATGGACTACGAGTCGGGATCCACGGAACAGATGGTGCAATACGGCAAGTACGTCTTCACGAACTGCTGGTCGTATCAGAACCGCATCCTGAAAATCGACACCGAGACGGACGAAGTGGTGGACGAACTGGTAATCGGCATCCAGCCCACGTCGCTGGTGATGGACTGCAACAACAAGATGTGGACGATTACCGACGGCGGTTACGAAGGTTCGCCCTACGGACACGAAGCGCCGTCGCTCTACTGCATCGACGCTGAGACGTTCAAGGTCGAGAAGCAGTTCAAGTTCAAATTCGGAGACTGGCCTTCGGAAGTGCAGCTCAACGGCACGAAGGACAAAATCTACTGGCTCAACAACGATGTCTGGTGCATGGACGTAACAGCCGACCGCGTGCCGGTGAAACCCTTCCTCGAATACAACAATACGCTCTATTACGGACTGACCGTCAATCCCGTGAACGGCGACGTCTATGTGGCCGACGCCATCGACTACGTGCAGAACGGCGTGGTGCTGCGCTATTCTGCCGAGGGCGAGCTGCTCGACACGTTCACCGTCGGAATCATTCCGGGAGCTTTCTGCTGGAGATAACATTATTCGATTTATGAGAAAAATTCTACTGTTCACTATCTGTTCATTGGCGGTTTTATCCTCCTGCAACAAAAACGACCTGGTCGAGGAGGATCAGCCGATGGCCCCCGAAATCACGCTCGACAGCGAAACGGGCATCTATACGGTGAAGGTCGGCCGTGCGTTGACCATCGCCCCGACGGTCAGGTATGCCGAAAACGCCCTCTTTTCATGGACGTCGGACGGGAAACTGCTCTCCACGGAGCCGATGCTGACCTATACATGGGATGAAGCGGCCGAGGTGTACGTAACGTTCACGGTGCAGAATGAAAACGGCAAAGCCGAAGAGGAGCTGAAGGTGGAGGTGCTGGAGATGGCTCCGCCTGTCATTTCGCTGGTTCTGCCGTCGAAGGGGCTGAAAGTCCTGCAAAACACGGACTATGTCTTTACGCCCGACATTCAGAACTCCGACCTGGAGGGATTCCGGTGCGAGTGGCTGCGCGAGGGCGAGGTCGTGGCCGAAGGCGTGACCTATACGTTCAACGAGGCGGAGCTCGGCACCTATATGGTCGTCTGCCGCGCTTCGAACGTCGACGGCGAGGCGACGAAGGAGATTCCGGTCGAGGTCGTGGACGAACTGCCCTACGAGGTTTTCTTTCCCGCGCAATCCATCTTTCGCACATCGACGGATCGCTATGCGTATATCGGCACGCCGATTTTCCTCGAACCGCAGTTGGAGTATTTCGACAATCCGCAGTTCGCGTGGAGCGTGGACGGCGAGACGGTTCCCGACGCTGCGGAGCGCATGTTCCGGTATACGCCGACCGAAGCGGGCGAACATATCGTCCGGGTTACGGTGCGCGAAGCGAAACAGCGGGCAGAACGTCTTACCCGCAACATCACCCGCGCCGAAACGGCGCTTTCGGCCGAGGTGAAAGTAACCTGCGTCGATGCCGCGCAGGAAGACCGCTATCGTCCGGCCACAGGAGGAAATTCGCCGCTGTGGAACAAGGTATACGAATATACGCCCGCACCGGGACAGTTCGTAGGCGAAATGAAAACGGGCGGATTTGACGGCACGGAGACGACGCAGGAGGCGGCCGTCGCCTATGCTGAGAGGCGTCTGAAAGAGAAGATCTGGGTGTCGCTCGGCGCTTTTGGCGGTTATATCGTCGTGGGATTCGACCACAGCATTCCCAAACGGGCGACGGCGGAGGGCGAATACGACTTCACGATTCAGGGCAACGCTTTCGACGGCTCGTCGGAGCCGGGCATCGTCTGGGTCATGCAGGACATCAACGGGAACGGCGAGCCCGACGACGAGTGGTACGAACTGCGCGGAAGCGACACCGGCAAGGAGGGGACGATCCAGAACTACGCCGTCACCTACTACCGTCCCGCCGGCAGGCAGATGGACGTGCAATGGACCGATTCGGAGGGTAAATCGGGATGCATCGACTACCTGATCACCTACCACCAGCAGGATTACTACTATCCAGCTTGGGTCAGGGAGGATACTTATACCCTTTACGGAACCCGTCTGGCTCCGAACAACGTGCAGGATCCGGAGACCGGATATTGGGAGAACAAAACCTACGACTGGGGCTATGCCGATAATTTCAGTCTCAAAGACAACCTCGGCGGCGACGTGGTGGACGGCAGCGGCCAGACCAACGGATTCCGGATTTCGAACGCCATGCACCGCGACGGAACGCCGGCAGATCTGCAATACGTGGACTTCATCAAGGTGCAGACGGGCGTGCAGGTCAAGAGCGGCTGGCTCGGCGAAGTTTCGACGGAGGTGTTCTCCTTTACGGACTTGTCCATTGCAACCGATAACGAAAAGTAAACAACCAAAAAACGAATAAAGACATGAGCCTGAGAAAAATTATGCTGCTGTTCGCAGCCGGTTCGCTGGTGCTGGCCGGTTGCAGCGACGACAATCCGACCGATCCGATCCCTGAAGATGCCGACGAAAATTTCATCACCTCGGTGGTGCTGACCGTCGGCGGTAACTCCTATGCCGCGGAGATCGCGGGCAACGACATCACCGTGACGGTGCCCTACAACGTCTCGCTTGACGGTGCGACGGCCGAATTCGAGTACACTCCTTCGGCGACGATCATGCCCGACCCGTCGACGATTACCGACTGGGATACCGAGCGTCAGTTCCGCGTAACGTCCTACAACGGCGAGACGAACGACTACAAATACCTCGTCGTGAAGGACGACATCCGCGAGGAGGGCGACGTTACGCTGAAGACCGATGCAGAGGTCAAGGCGTTCGCCGACAAGGGCGTGACGATTCTGAAGGGCGACCTTATCGTCGGCGAGGAGAGCGGCGACAACTTCGTGACGGACATCAAGGCGCTCTCGGCGCTCACGCAAATCGAAGGCGACGTCGTCATCAACAACACCTACAAGGGTATTGCGTTGGACGGTCTGGAAAACGTCGTGAAAATCGGAGGTCTGCGCATCGGCTCGACCGAGGCGGCATCCACGGCTCCCGAACTCTACTACGCGAGCCTCAAGTCGCTCGAAGAGGTGACGGGCGACGTAGTGATCTGCAACGACAAGGTGCAGTGGTTCGAAGCCGAGAAGCTGACGGCGATCGGCGGTTCGCTGGTCATGCGTTCGGCGGCGATTACGTCGGTAACGACGCCTTCTCTGGCGACAATCGGCAGCGACTTCGAGTTGCAGGGGTCGAACGAGAACAAGGCCGGCGGCGATATGACCACCGTCGAGATGAAGGCGCTTGGGTCTGTGGGCGGCAAAATCACCGTCAAGAACCTTGCGAAACTCAATGCCGTGAAATTCGAAGCGCTGACCTCGGCCGGGGCCGTGCTGCTGCCGACGATTCCCTACGAATTCGAGACGATTTCGCTGCCCGTACTTTCCGAGGTCGGCGGAGACATTCAGTTCATCGCCAATACCGACGATACGGCAATCGGCGGTATGACGATGAATACGGGAGTCAAGGAGATCGACATGAACGGTCTGACCCGGGTGGACGGAACGGTCTTCCTCACGGCATTTGCCGAACTTCGCACTCTCCCCGCTCTGAACGGAGTTACGGTGAAGGGCATCGAATTGGTCAATCTGAGCAAAGTCCTCGACCCGCTGGACTTCTCCGGAACGACCTTCTCCGGCGGCGGTCGGCTTCTGCTCACCAACATGAATCTGATCGAGACGCTTACGATGCCCGCACAAGCGGACGTAACGCTTGAATTGAGGTACAACAAACTGCTGAACGAGGTCGACGGGGCCGAAGAACTCGCCGGACTTGTCTACTCGCCCGGTACGGACTGCACTTTCCCGACCTTGAGAATCGTCCGGGGCGATGTCTCGTTCGGTCTCGGCCAACAAGTCGGTGTTTCGACGCCGTCGCTCGAACGGGTCGAAGGGAATCTTCTGAACGATGTCAAGACGATTGCGTATCCGAAACTCACGGAGGTCGGCGGATACCTGGCGGTTACCGATAACGTCTCGAACGACAGCGGCAGCTGCGACTTCCGGAGCCTGCACAAAGTCGGAGGACAGCTCTATTTCGACAGCACCAACATCTATGCAGCCATCGACATGCCGGAGCTGGAAGAGGTCGGCACGGCGGCGAATCCCGCTTATTACAAGGAGGGGGCGAACGACCAATATTACAAGGATGCCGTGTACGGCTCCTGCGCTCTTCTCTCTTACGACGGCCTGAACTTCCCGAAACTCCGGAAGGTAGGCGGACGGGGATTCACGCTCGACCTCGGACTCGGAGGGGCATATTTCACGGATTTGAAACTGCCTGCATTGGAAGAGGTAGAGGGGATTTTCCAAATCCACGAGAACGGCAGTCCCTCCTCTCCTTTGGAGACGATCGAGCTTCCCGTTATCCAAAAAATCGGGTCGGTGCATATCGAAGGCTGCGGAAAACTTACGGATTTCAGCGCGTTCCTGCCCGTCATCGGACAGCTGAATGCCGATACGTGGTTCGTACACGAGGATTGCGGATACAGCCCGACCTACGAGGATATGAAGGCGGGTCATGCTTCGAAACAATAATATGGAGGACATTACCGCACCCGCAACCCGCGGGTGCGGTAATTCAAACTTTTACGAATGAAGAAACTCGCCCATTTGATAGGTTTGCTTTGTGTGACGGCCGTATCGGCTCAAGAGCCCCCGTCCCAGCCGGCTTCTTCCCACAGCAGCTGGTGGAACGGCAATCCGTCGTTCGTGGTTCCGATCCGTGAAGTGGGTATCACGGCCCGGCGTCCGATGAAGGAGATAGGCGTGCAGCAGACGAAACTCGATACGACCGTGCTGCACGAGAACATCGCCCTGTCGATGGCCGACGTGCTGACGTTCAACACCTCGATTTTCGTCAAGCAGTACGGCCGCGCCACGCTCTCGACCGTGGCGTTCCGCGGCACATCGCCCTCGCACACGCAGGTGACGTGGAACGGCATGCGCATCAATTCGCCGATGCTCGGCATGACCGATTTTTCGATGATTCCGTCGTATTTCATCGACGACGCCACGCTGCTGCACGGCACGTCGTCGGTCAATATGACGGGCGGCGGTCTGGGCGGCGCCGTGGCCCTCTCAACCCGCCCGGCCGAGACGCGTGGGTTCAACATGCAGTACGTGCAGGGCATCGGATCGTTCTCGACATTCGACGAATTCCTGCGGCTCACCTACGGCAGCGACCGCTGGCAAACCTCCACGCGAGTGGTCTACTCCTCTTCGCCCAACGATTTCAGGTATCGGAACTACAACAAGAAGATGAATGTCTACGATGACGACCGCAACATCATCGGCACGTACTATCCCGTCGAGAGGAACAAGTGCGGGGATTTCCACGACCTGCACGTGCTCCAGGAGGCCTATTACAACACGGGCCGGGGCGACCGGCTCGGATTGCAGGCGTGGTATATCCATTCGCGGCGCGGCGTTCCGATGCTCAACGTCGATTACCGTTCCGATACGGAGTATCGCAACGAGCAGCGCGAGGAGACCTTCCGCGGGATTCTGTCGTGGGACCACCTGCGCCGCAACTGGAAGGTAGGGGTCCGGGCCGGTTACATCCACACCCGGCAGGCTTACGATTTTTCGCAGGACAAGGGCAACGGCGACTGGGCGGAGATGATTCGCTCGCGGAGTTTCGTCAATACGCTTTACGGCTCCGTCGAAGGGGAGTACTACATCGGCAAGAAATGGCTCTTTACCGCCAATGTCTCCGTGCACCAGCATTTCGTGAAGAGCAAGGACAGGAACGTGCTGGAGCTCAATTCCCAGTCGATAGCGCAGGGGAACAACAAAAAAGTGGTCGTGGGTTATGACCAGGGGCGCATCGAACTGTCGGGGTATGTCTCCGCCAAGTGGATGCCCGCCGACCGGCTGGGCCTGTCGTTCGCGTTGCGCGAAGAGATGTTCGGGTCGGAGTGGACCCCGGTTATTCCGGCCTTCTTCGCCGATTACACGATTTCCAAGCGGGGCAACGTCGTGGCCAAGGCCTCCATTTCGCGCAACTACCGGTTCCCGTCGCTCAACGACCTCTATTTCCTGCCGGGCGGCAATCCGGATCTGAAAAAGGAGCACGGTTTCACCTACGATGCGGGGCTTTCGTTCGCCGTGGGAAAAGAGGGCGTCTACTCGCTCAGCGGCGAGGCGACGTGGTTCGACTCCTACATCGACGATTGGATTGTCTGGCTGCCGACTTTCAAAGGATTCTGGACGCCGATGAATATCAAGGAGGTGCATGCCTACGGCGTGGAGCTGAAAGGCGACCTGAACGTACAGCTGGCCCGGAACTGGCAGCTCGGCATTGACGGAACGTTTTCGTGGACGCCCTCGATCAACCACGGCGACCCGGTGGACTGGGCGGACGAAGCCATCGGTAAACAGCTGGTATATGTGCCCGAATACTCGGCGGCCGTTTCAGGGCGCCTGGCCTACAAATCCTGGCGCTTCCTCTACAAATGGTGCTATTACAGCGAGCGGTTCACCACTTCGAACAACGACGTGAAGACCAAAATCGGCCGCGTGCTGCCTTACTTCATGAGCGACGTCTCGCTCGAGAAGCTGTTCTCGTTCCGCTGGGCGGACTTTTCGGTCAAGGTCGCCGTGAAGAACCTTCTCGACGAGGAATACGAAACCGTTCTGTCGCGGCCCATGCCGCGTATGAACTACGAGATTTTCCTCGATATCCGCCCCAAATGGGGAAAACGGAAATAACGCTCTGCGGCGGCGTCCCTTTTAATCACGGCGAACCATTGCAAACCTTTCTTCGTATTGAAAATCGCCGCCGCTCTTTTACGGCCGCATTGCGGGAGCCGGAGTTTTTGGAGATTAGTAAAGAGTTGTCTGCCATACGACGATTTACCTCCGGCTCCCCGCGTGCGGTTCATACGGAAGATTGAGAAAACTATGAACCGACTGTTTTTCCTCACAAGCCTTATCGCGGCAGCCCTTCTTGCCGGCTGCTCGGGTAAAGGTTGTCCCGGCCCGGAGCGCAACCTCTTTGTCTCCGGAGACGGCACTGCAGACCTCCGGCTGGGGATGACCGGCCGCTACACCGTCTTCGGAAGCGGCGACTACGAAGCCGTATCCTCCGACCCGTCCGTCGCAACCGTCGCCGTGGACGGCCGGACGCTCTCCGTTACGGGGCATGCCATAGGCCGTACGACGGTTACGCTTACGGACATCCCCTCCGGTGAACGGATGGAAATCGCCGTCACGGTCGTGGACTTCTACCTCTGCCTGTTCGTCTCCGCAGGTACGGATGACGACCGGACCGTTCTCCGCCGCAACGACGGATTGTTCCTGTGGGCGAACGATGTGTGCGAGTACCGGCTCGTGCGGAATACCGCGCACGAGTGGTGGGGACAGTTCTTGGAGTACGACGAACTGCAACGGGGAACGTATGCCCTGTCGGACGACGGCACGACCCTCGTGCTGACCTCCGCCGACGGAGTCGGCGACACGGCTTTCGCGGTGGAAGCGGGCACGCTCCCGCCGAAACGGTTCGCCGCAATCATGACAGAGGGGGCCTCGGCTCTACCCGAGGAGGACACGCCGCTCTACCTGCAACTGACGGAACGAACCTCCGGCGAATCATTTTATTGCCGGCTGGCTCCGGAACTGTTTTACCAAGAGTCTGCTTCGGACAGATAAACACCTAACCATACGATGAAACGATTGCATCTTCTCTTTTTTGCCGCTGCGGCCCTGCTGCTCGCAGCCTGCGGAAGCCGGAACGCGGCTTCGCTCGACGATTTCACGGTCGCGGTCTATACGCCGTCCCACGCCTCGGGTTTCGAGATCGTCGGGGCCGAGGGGCGGCGAAGCACGATTCTCAAGGTCTTCGATCCGTGGCAGGGGGCCGAAAATACCGAAACGATGCTCTTCCTCGCCCGCGACGGGGAGCGAGCCCCCGAAGGGTTCGAAGGGCAGAGGGTCGAAGCAGGAGCGAAGCGTATCGTCTGTCTCTCCTCGACCCATGTGGCGATGCTCGATGCGCTGGGAGAGACCGACCGCGTAGTGGGCGTCTCGGGCCGGGATTACGTTTCGAATGAGTATGTCTCCTCCCACCCCGATGCCGTGGCCGACATCGGCTTCGACGGCAATATCGACTACGAACGGCTGCTCGCGCAGCGCCCCGATCTGGTGCTGCTCTACGGTGTGAACGGCGCCAGCGGCATGGAACCCAAACTGCGGGAGATGGGTATCCCGTTCTGCTACATCGGGGAGTATCTGGAGGAGTCGCCGCTCGGCAAGGCCGAGTGGCTGGTGGCCGTGGCGGAGATCGCCGACATCCGCGAGCGGGGCGAAGCCGTATTCGCGCCCGTTCCGGAGCGCTACGAGGCGCTGAAGACGAAGGTCGCGGAAGTCGAAGCCAAACCGAAGGTGATGATCAACACCCCCTACGGCGATTCGTGGTTCATGGCTTCGACCGGAAGTTACGTTGCACGCCTCATCGCCGACGCGGGCGGGGATTATACAAAAAGAACACGTCGAACCGTTCGCTGCCCGTCGACCTCGAAGAGGCTTACCTGCTGGCTTCTAAGGCCGACGTGTGGATTAATGTCGGCAGTTTTTCGACTCTCGCCGAGTTCTGCTCCCGGCTGCCGAAATTCGCCGGCGTTCCCTGCGTCCGCCGGGGCGAGGTCTACAACTGCGACAAGCGCACGAATGCCGCCGGAGGCAACGATTATTGGGAATCGGGCGTGGTGAAGCCCGATGCGGTGCTGCACGATCTGATCGCCGTGTTCCATCCCGAAGCATTGAATGAAGACGACCGGGAGATGTACTATTGTCGGAAATTGGAGTAAGCCCCGAAAGGAGGGCCCGGTACGGAGGCGGCGTATGCTGTCCGAGGAATTATCGGTCGATGCCGTCGCGCGAAAGAATGCCCTGCGCGTAATAGTGCTTCACCTCCCGCATGTCGGTTACCAGATCGGCAGCCTCGATCAATGCCTGCGGCGCATAACGCTCCGTGACGACGACTTCGACCGATGGCGACCGTCGCTGCAAGGCGGCCAACACTTCATCGGTCGCAAGCAGTCCGAAATGCAGGGTTATGGTCAGTTCGTCAAGAATCACCACGTCGTATTCGTCGCCCGCAAGCAGCCGGGCGCAACGCTGTAACCCTTCGGAAGCCATTGCAATGTCGATGGCTTCCGGCTTTTTGCCGATGGAACACCCCGTCCCAATTGCTCGATGCGGATACGGCCGAATGCCGGATTCGGGCCGTCGAACAGGCGTTCGATTTTCGTTTCGTTGTACTTCATCGACTTGACGAATTGCCCGACGTAGACACTCTTTCCGACACACAATGCCCGAACAGCCGATCCGAAAACCGCTGTGGCCTTGCCTTTGCCGTCGCCGGTATAGACGTGAACATATCCTTTTTCCATACGGCAAATATGATACTGTTTCAAAGAGTGTGTCTGGTGGAGGGTAAATAAAAAAGTCTACAGATT
>OEQS01000027.1_pt1 | contig 31250 bp, 27 predicted proteins | sample 1539731 | NCBI WGS metagenome assembly OEQS01 (sample SAMEA3891890, study PRJEB23780) | metagenome | biome: terrestrial biome; feature: animal house; material: Caecal content | place: Italy | collected 2015-05-05 | reverse complement strand
GACGTTAAAGAATGATAAAAAGCAGCGGATATACATCCGCTGCTTTTATTTTTGTGATATACTATATGCAAAACCTTTGATTATCCAACGACAATAAGGAGAGTGCATCCCATGAAAACCGCCGTTGTTTACTTTTCGCTCGGCGGCGCGACGCGGTCCTTTGCACGCGCGGAGGCCAACGCGCGCGGCGCTGATCTGCTCGAAGCCGTACCTGCCAAAAAATACAATGTGATGACCGCATTTACCCGCGGTTGCCCCGCTGCGATCCGACAGAAAAGCGTGCCGCTGCAACATGCACCCGACCTGTCCAGCTACGCGCGCATCGTGCTGATGGCGCCGGTCTGGGCAGGCTTCCCCGCCCCGCCGTTTAACAGCATGGCCGACCTGCTGCCCGTAGGCGCGGAGGTCGAGGTCCTGCTGGTTTCCGCCAGCGGCAGCAGCGAAAAAAGCCACGGCAAGGTGCGCACCCTCATTCAGGGCAAGGGCTGCAAGGTCGTCGCCCAGCGGGACATCCGCTCACACCAATGAACTACACCTATATCCTGCGTTGCGCGGACGGCACGCTATACTGCGGCTGGACCAACGACCTGACCGCGCGCCTTGCCGCACACAACAGCGGCAAAGGCGCAAAATACACCCGTGGCCGTGGCCCCGTCGCGCTGGCATACAGCGAGTGCTTTACCACACAGGGCGAAGCGATGCGGCGCGAAGCCGCGATCAAACAACTCAGCCGCACCGCCAAACAGGCGCTTATTGACAGCCAAACAGGTGGGGAACTGTTGACCATCTACGACGCGGACAGCCATCCCTGCGGCGAACGGCCGCGCGCTATCGTGCATGCGCAAGGGCTGTATCACCGCGTATGCCATCTATGGACAGTCGGCGTGCGCGACGGCACACCCGGCCTGTGGCTGCAACAACGTGCGCTTGACCGTCCGCTCTACCCGGGCGGCTTCGACCTGTCCGCGACCGGCCATATCGACCCGGGCGAAACGCCCGAGACCGCCATGCTGCGCGAAGCGCGCGAAGAATGCGGGCTAATACTCTCCGCCACCGAGCTGACCGCCGCAGGCAGCTACCGCCAGCAGTATGTGCGTGGCGAAGACGGTGGCTTTGACGACGAACAGGCCTTCGCCTTCCTGACCCGCAAAGACGGCGTACCGCCTTTTTCACCGGGCATCGAGGTGGCGGACATGGTATGCGTCCCGCTTGCGGACTTCGCCACTGCTTGCACCGAACCACACGATCTGCCCGCCCACCGCATGGATGGGACGGTGCGTACCATCCCACATGCCAGCCTGTGTTGCCTGCACGGCAGCGAATGGGCGGGCGTACAGCCGTATATACATCAGCTTCTCGGCCTATAAAACGCTTGACAAACCAACAGCCGCCGCACGGTTCCTAATACCGTGCGGCGGCTGTTTTCTATCACCGTGCAACCTATTACGGACGGGTACGCATGATAGTAAAGTGGAATAGATCGCTGCGCAGATAATCCAGCGAATAGAGCAATGGGTTTCCGCGCGAATCATAATGGTACTGCCGGAACCCAAATGCGTCCCGTCCCTCTGGCAGCTGTAACTTGACCCGTAGAGGATCGTCTGCCGCTGGGATAAACAGTTCGGTCAGCGCACGGCTAATCCGGATACCATGCGTTTCCTCCAAATAACGGAACAGCGAGGGCGGCATCTGTTCCATCAGTTCCTGTGTATATTTCTGCGGCAGATAACCGATACTGGCCGAAATGATCCCGCAATCCGCATGGCGGATGCGTTCGAGGATAAAAAACTCCTCATCTGGCGGCGCTTCAAAAAACCGGGTGACATCAGCCGGCGCGCGCCCCACCGAGCCGACCACATGCGATTCCTTTTCCTCAATCCCTGCTGCGGCGATCATCTTGCTCATGCTTTGCAGCTGGGCAAGATCGTTGACAATACGGCGCGGCTGTTCCAGCAGATAAGTACCCGAGCCATGTTTGGAAACCAGCAAGCCGTCGCTACGCAGCAGCGCCAAGGCCTTGCGCCATGTCTCCCGGCTGACACCAAGCCGCGCGGACATGTGCATTTCCGAAGGGATACGGCTGCCGGGCGCAAATTCCCCCGCCTGATACAGCGCCAAAAAAGCCTCTTTTGCACGCAAAGCAGAAGATTTCTGTCCCATGATCGTCTTTCCCTCCTGTTTTGTGTAGGGCCATCCGCCCCTCCGTTTTCCTTTGGTATTATTATATACGCTTTTGCCCAAAGTGCAAGCTGCTTTCTTGTGAGCGCCCTTTTTTTCTGTTAATAATCCATAAATTTTGCATGGTAAAAACGTCGTTTCGACAAAAATTACCAAGAGGTCTTTACAACTTCTTGCAAGCGTTATACAATACACTCAAGTCGTCTATACAACAAATGGACGGACAAGAAAGGAGAAATAAAATGGTATCTGGGCAATATGCTTTGCTGTTAATCATTGGCTTTTTCGTTTACATCGGCCTGATGATCCTCATCGCCTATCTGACCAGCAAAAAGGGCACGACGCAGGGCGAGGATTACCTGATGGGCGGCCGTAATGTCGGCCTACTTCTGCTGATCTGTACGGCAGCGGCAACTGCGGTCGGCACCGGCACATCGGTTGGCGCAACAGCAAACGGCTTCCGCGACGGCTGGCTGGGCGCGGTTTACCCGCTGGCCAATGCGATCGGCCTCGTAACGGTCGCATTCTGCTTCTCCCATGTGCGCAAGCACAAATTCCGCACACTGTGCGAGGAACTGCAATTCTACTATGACGGCAGCCCGTACATGCGCAAATTTATGTCGGTAGTTATCTTCATCGTTTCGATCGTCTGGGTCGGCAGCGCTATCAACGGCGGCGCCAACTATCTGGCCTACCTGATCGGTATGGACATGATCCCGGCTAAGATCATCACGGTACTTGCATTCGGCGTTTATGTTTTCGTCGGCGGTTACATGGCGGTCGTTTGGACAGACGCCATTCAGGCGGTTCTGCTGTTCGGCGGCTTTGTGCTGATTGCCATTCTGGCCATCCCTGCGGCGGGCGGCTTCGACAACATCCGCGCGGCCTATGAGGCTGCCGGCAACCCGGGCGCGATGACCGCATTCGGTCTCGGCTCTAAGGGCGTCCTCGGCGTGCTGGCGGTTGCGCTGGCTTCCTACTACGGCGCAATGGCAGGCCCGACCGCACATATGCGCGTCTACACCGCAAAATCCCCGGCGACGGCACGCAAAGCCATCCTGATCGCAGCGGCGGTCGTCGGTTGCTTCTCCATCCTGCCGGCTATCGTCGGCATGTCCGGTTTCACCATCGCCAGCAACACGGGGGCGGAAAGCGTGCTGGCCAACCCGGACTTCACCTTCGCTTACATGGCAACCACGGTATTCCCGCCTGCCATCGGCCTTGTCTGCCTGATCGCCGGTCTGTCGGCCATCATGTCCTCTGCGGACTCGGACGCTATCGCGGGCGTTACCACCTTCCTGACCGACGTTTATGCGCTCATCTTCAAAAAGCCGGTTGGGGATAAGGATATCCCGAAGTACTCCCGTATCATTCTGGTTATCATGCTGGTCGGTGCGTTCGGCATGACCATCTTTGCCAACGACATCATGAGCTACATCAACAACGTTATCGGCTCGTTTACGCCCGGCATGGCGGTTGCGCTGCTGGTCGGCCGCTTCTGGAAGCGTGCGACTTGGCAGGGCGGCGTCGCAACCATGGCAAGCGGCATCGTGTTCGGCGTAATCTATCTGGTTTACCAGCCGTTCAACGCCTGGATTACCGAAACCTTTAAAGGCCCGGCACTCCCGGTAACCATCGTGACCTTCATCTTCTGCATCGTTGTCAGCCTGCTCACCCCGCCCTCCACCCACACCGAGGAGGAACGCGTGGCGCTGGTACTGGCCGAGCGCAATCAGAAAAAGACCGCATCGGTCCGTTAATAATTCCACACATGGGCGGTCCGGCAGCCGGGCTGCCCATGTGTCTGTTTCTCTATGGAGGCATTTTATGGAACTGTACTTTTTGAGCGTCGGCTACGGCGAGGCGATCGTGCTGATTGACGGCGCGCATTGTCTGGTCATGGATGGCGGCCCGGGCAGCGCGGACGAAGCCTATGATCTGCCCGGCACTATCCGGCTGGCAGACTTCCTGCACCAGCAAGGCGTGGAGCGCATCGACTGCATGATCTGCACCCATCTGCATAATGACCACCTGAGCGGCTTGGTCGAGGCGGCCGAGCAATTCCCGATCGGTACCTTCTGGGTCAACTGCTGGCCGCAGGTGGATGCCGCACGCGCCATCGAGGCCGCGCTGCCCGAATGTCCGGACGACTTGAGCCTGCGGCTGTTCACCACCGGTTTGCAGCACTTCCAGCGCCTGCGCGCCGTGCTGGACACGCGCGGCGTACCTGTACGCGAGCGCGCGGCAACCGCGGACTTCGAGGAACTTTGGCCGGGCTGCCAGATCCGCCTGTTCGGCATGGATGAAACGCAGATCGACCGCCGCCGCGCAGAATTTGAAGCCTTCTGCCGCATGGACGATCCCGCCGCCCAGCGCGACGCGATGCGCGCGTTCGATAAGGTCGAGAACACGTGCAGCCTTGCCTGCTGCATCCAATCGGGCGGCTGGCGCGCGCTGCTGACCGGTGACCTGTGCAGCGGCTGGGACACGCGTTGCGCCGCGCCCGATTTTCCCCGCGCGCAGGTGCTCAAACTAACCCATCACGGCCAGCGCGACGGTATGCCGCAATCTCTGGTGGACGCCTGCGACCCGGAAGTGTTCGTCATGTGTGCGGACGCGGCGCGCACCTTCACCAGTGCGTGCGACGAGGTACAGGCGCGTGCCGCGCATTATTTGACCGAACAAAACCGTCCGGCGCAGGTGTACACCACCGGACTGCTTGCGCAAAACTTCAGCATACAGAGTAGCAGACAGCCCTGTGCGCTTTGCTGCACCGCTGGCGAGAACACTGTCTGCACCCCATATTACGCAAAGGAGGGCTGAGCCATGCTGCTGTTCGAACAGGATTACCGTTGGACGCCGCAGGACGCGCAACACGATGTACCGTTTGCGTTCACCTGCCCAGAGGGCACCACGGAAATCCGCCTGTATTTCACCTATTCCCCCGGCAAGGAGGCGGCGGACGAAATCTGCCGCCCGGCGGTGGAAAGCGCGCTCACCCGCTACTATGACTGCTATCCGCACGAATTGCAGCCCATGTCCGTGGACAAGTTCCTACCGGTCAAAAACCTTGTCACGATCTCGCTGGATAAGGATGGGCAGTATGTCGGCAATGCCCACCGCTGGGACACCGACCAGACGCACATCCTAACCACCGGGCGTGCCTCGCGTGGCTTTACGCCGCCCGCCCGGCTGGAAGGGCCTTGGGGCGGCATGCTGCATTTGCACGAGATTATTTCGCCGGTCTGCACCGGCACACTGCGCATAGAAGGGAGGCTAAGCGATGAAGTGGTATCCGGTTGAGCTGCATACGCACACCGAACACAGTGACGGTGATTTCACTGTGTCCGGTCTGGTCGAAGCGGCGCGAAAGCGCGGCTTTGCCGCCGTCGCGCTGACCGACCACAACACCGCCTCCGGCCTGCGGGAGTTTTACCCTGCGCTCGAGCGTGAGGGTTTAATCGGCGTGGCGGGCATTGAGTGGACGACCTACTTTGGCCACATGCTTGTGCTGGGCGAGCAGGGTTATACCGACTGGCGCGGCGTGCGCCCGCCAGACATTGACCGTGCGATCGCCCACGTTCATCAAAATGGCGGTATCGTCGGCATCGCGCACCCATTCGCACTGTCCAACCCGGTCAACACCGGCTACCATTGGGAGTTTCAGGTGGCTGACTGGGCGGCGGTCGATTATCTGGAGGTCTGGTCGCGCGACGACGCACCACGCAAAATCCAGAGCTTACGCGCTTTTGCGCTGTGGGAACAGTTGCTCGACCGCGGCTGCCGGATCACGGCCATGAGCGGCCGCGACTGGCACCGCGAGGATACCTTTGCCTACGCGCATACCTATGTCGGCATGGACGAACCGTTATCCCAGCAGTCCATCATGGACGCGATACGCGGCGGACGGGTGTGTCTGGCTGCCGGGCCGCTGCTGACCATGCGCGGCACGGACACCGACGGCAAACCGTGGGAGATCGGCGATGAGCTGCCTGCGGGCGAGATTGAAATCGAGCTGACTGTGGACGAAACCACACTGCCAAACGACTGGGATCGCAGTCAGGTGCAGATGCAGGAGCTTCGGCTGGTGCAGAACGGCCGTGTGCTAGCCGTCTGCCCAGTGCAGCCACACCAACGCCTGCACCTATCCGCTGCGCCGGGCTGGCTGCGCGCCGACCTGATCGGCAGCTACTATGGCCGCGCGGGGCAGCACATTGCCTTTACCAACCCGCTTTTCATCCGCGCAAGGGGGTGACCAGCATGGACCAACTCATTTTGCTGGGCAACACCGCGCTGCGCCTGCTATTGGCACTGTGCATCGGCGGCGGCATCGGTTGGGAGCGCGCCCGTGCGCACCATCCGGCCGGGGTGCGCACGCATATGCTGGTCACCATCGGCGCGGCTGTGGTCATGCTGCTGGGCGGCCAGACCGTAGGGGAGTTCGCCGGGACAGCCAATTCCGATCCCGCCCGTCTGGGCGCACAGGTCATTTCCGGCATCGGCTTTCTGGGCGCGGGCACAATCATGAAGGAAGGGCGCTCGGTGCGCGGCCTGACAACGGCCGCAACATTATGGGTATCGGCCTGTTTGGGGCTTGCCATCGGCGCTGGGCAATATGTCGTGTCGCTCGGCGGATTTGTCGTTGCCATGTTGGCGCTGCGGCTGTTCAAATTCCCCCGGTTCGAGATCTCATTTCTGTATGGCCGAAACGAGGATTGCCTGCACACCATCTGCCAAACGCTTGCGTTGCAGGAGGCCAATATCAGCAATTTCTCCAGCCGTACTGTCGACGACACGCACCTCCGCGTGCGGTTTGAACTCTATCTTGGCATGCAGCAGCGCAATATCTCCACGTCGGACATGCTGCTGCGTCTGTCCGAAATCCCGCACATTTCCTGCATCAACATCGACGCGTTATAAACTGCGGCGCCACCTTTTTATATCCCATACCACATCACTTTTAGAGGGGAAAGATGCCTGTTTTACAGGCGTCTTTCCCCTTTTTATGCCATGATGTCCAGCCACTTACCAGCCGGACAGTTGACAGTTTTTTCTGGTATGATACAATGGAACAGGTGATCCGCATATGATAAGCAAGCAAGACATCCGGGCGCTGGTGATTATCGCCCTTTTCTATGGGGGAATGCCCCATCCGCTTCCTGACCGGCGTTTCCTGTGCCGGCTGCGGGATGTCCCGCGCTTGGCTTGCGCTGCTGCGGCTGGATTTTGCCGCCGCATGGGGATACCATCCCCTGTTCTGGTTGCCGGTGCCAGTGGCACTCGTGCTGCTTCTGCGTCATCGGCTGCCAAAGTGGCTGACCCGCGCCGTCGTGGCGGTTGCCTGCGTGCTCCTACTTATTGTCTATGCGATCCGCATGTTGCAGCCGGACAATACCATCGTGGTATTTGCACCTGAAACCGGGTTGATTTACCGCGTGTTTGACCAGCTGACACCGTGAATGAAGGGAGAAAAAAAGATGTTCTGTGCAAATTGCGGAAAACAGGTCGGCGATACTGACCATTTCTGCCACAATTGCGGCGCACCACTGCAATCCGAGGGCAACCAATCCTCGCCCCCGCCGCAGCCTGAACCCCAGCCGATTCCCCAACCCGAACCACAGCCGGCTCCCCAGCCTGAGCCTACACCCGCGCCGGAGCCTGTATCCCAACCCGACCCTGCGCCTGCACCAGAGCCGGAGCCGCAGCCAGAACCGGCTGCACAACCGGGTGCGCAAAACGATCCGCAGTCTGATGCCGCCCCACAATATACGCCTCCCCCGCAGTATCAAGCGCCACCCCAGTACAGCACGCCGTCCCAACAGCCTGCCCCTTCCGGTAACAATGACTCGCTGGAACTGGTGCTGAAAATCTTTGCGCTGGTATGTGCTGCGGTTTATGCCATCCAGACATTGCAGCTTGGCTTTGCTGCGCTGCGGAACCTCCCCATTATATTTGAATACTTCCCGCTGTTCATCGTTTTCAACACGCTGATGTTAGTCCTCAACGCACTGGCCGACCTGTGGGTCGCGGTGATGCTGGTGCTGCTCGCGTTACGGCGTACCAAGGAAAACACCCGCGCTTTGACCTTTGGCGCGCTGGCCGGCGGCGTTGTCGTGCTGGTGCTGCTGCTGATCCGCATGGTTTCCATCATGATCACGTTCGGAGTGTTCAACTCTAACATGTTCAGCCATATGCTGGGCGTGGTCGTGTCGCTGGGCGGCGTATATGCCCTGCTGTACATGATCGGTCAATCACCTTCGCCGGAATCCCTGTTGCAAAACCCCGCTGAAGAATTGCAGAACGCCTGCTCGTCGATCGGCGACGGCTTCAAGAGCGCACAAGAGGCTGCACAGCAAAATTCCCAGCAGCGCGCACAGCAGACTGCCTCCGCAGCATCGGCCGCGTATGCGGCAAACGGCACAGTCGTCACCGGCCCGGTCAAAACCGACCGCAGCCTACTGATGTACATTCTACTCAGCATTATCACCTGCGGCATTTACGCTTGGTATTTCATTTACAGCCTGGCCCGCGACGTCAACGTTATGTGCCGTCAGGACGGGCAGAAAACCGGCGGCCTTCTTGCCTTTATCCTGCTGAGCATCGTCACTTGCGGTTTCTATGCACTGTATTGGGAATACAGCCTCGGCAACCGTCTGGCGGCGAACGCGCCACGATACGGCATGGCGTTTCAGGAAAACGGTACCACTGTGTTGCTTTGGTATCTGGTCGGTATGTTCCTGTGCGGCATCGGCCCCTATGTCGCCATGCACATCCTGATTAAAAACTCCAACGCACTGGGTGTTGCCTATAACCACGCAAACGGATATTAAGCCATTGAAACCTCAGACACACAAAAAAACAGGGCGTATCCTCCCGGATACGCCCTGTTTTTTTACTTATTCAGCACGCCCAGCGCAATATTCACGCCCAGACACACCGCCGCCGCTACCGCGCAGCACACCGCGCGCCGCCGGCAGGCTTTCGCCTTGGGGTCGGCCTGACGGTCCTCCCCTTCCGCGCGGCCGCAAAGCATGCCATACCGCATCTGCTGGAACACAGTCAGCGCTGCCAGCACCGCGAACGCAAGCAACAGCGCGCGTTGCACCGTCTCCATATCAGTGGATCAGGTTGAGTACGAGCGCAGCGATAACGAATACCACGCCGACAACCGAGGTCAGACGCGCGAAAATCTTGTCCGCCGCCGAAGCCTTGCCCGCGCCGAAGAACGTCTCCGCGCCGCCGGAAATAGCGCCCAGACCCTGCTGCGCGCCGCTCTGCAGCAGCACAACCCCGATCAGGAACAGGCTGGCCACGATCATTACAACCGAAAGTGCGATTTGTGCGGTAGTCATAGTATCAATTCCCTCCACTGAAATTTTCTTTTATCTCGCGCCATACAATAGCGCGGTATAATTGCGTACATGATACTATATCATATGTCCACCACATTTGCAAGGGTCATTTTACACAATTGGGCGCAAAACATTCCTGAGCGTGTCGCCCATGCGGTTGGTGGCTATCTCCCGCGTACACAGGTTAACTGCCGCAATGCGCACCGACGACCAGCCGCTGCCCTCTTTTTTAAACTCCCGCCCGGCTACCAGCCTGCGCAGCTTTTTCGTCAGACCGCGCGACATATCCTGCGTCGCGAGAATGACCGACACGATAGAAAATTCATGTTGGGCGTCGGGATGTACCAGCTCCCGTTCGGCTTGCTGGGCATACGCCCACCAGTCCGCCAGCGCCGCTTCATCCAACGTGGGCACAGCAAACAGCAGCCGGTATTCGTGCGCGTGGCCCGACGTGCCGGTCGGCATCATGCCGAGCAGTTTGCGCTCCGCAGAGATATCAAACGTGCTCATCAACGCCGCCATACGCCCTGCGACCGACACATTGTGCTCCGAGTGGAACGCTTTATCCTGCCCCTGCTGCAGCCGGTCGCGCAGCGCTACAAATTCCGTTGAAAAATCCATGTGGCCCCCTTGCTTACAGATCGGCAGGATATTCGCCCTGCGCGGTCATATCCGCAATGGCAGCACACACGGTCGGTTTGTCCTCCCGATAGGTCACGCCAAACCAGCGTGCGGTCGTGGTGATCACTTTGGCCGTCGCGCATCCGGACCGAATCTGCTCATCCACCGCAAACGGCAGGTAATACTCCGCCTTCAGCGGGTTGTGCGGCAGCTTTTCCACGAAGAAACGACGCAGGCCATCCTCCAGCGAGGGCAGGAAGGACGGCGTAAAGCCCCACAGGTTGAGCGAAACCAGCGTACCCTCCGATATCTCACCCGCCGGCTCGTCATCCTCCGCCGCAAAGACAATGCGGCCATCCGCCGTGCGCGAAATCTTGGTGCGTTCCTGAATCTCGGTCAGCAGGCCGTTCTCGTCCGTCGTGCATACGCCGCGCGCAACCGAACCGTTTTCGGTCAGCGTATTTTCAACCCGGTAGCCGACCATGCAGTAGCGGCGCTTTTCATCGTCCTGCGCGGTGGAAAGGAAATCGTAAATTTTTTGAAACGCGTCGGCACCATAAAAGTCATCTGCGTTGATCACGGCCACCGGCGCGCCCGCGGTCGCATTGCGCGCGCACCAGACCGCATGTGCCGTGCCCAGCGGCTTGGCGCCGCCCTCCGGCGCCGTCAGTCCCTCGGGCAGCGTATCCAGCGTCTGGTAGACATAATCCACCTGCATGCTCTGCCGCGCCTTGCAGCCAATGGCCTGCTCAAACGCCTCGTGCAGCTCGGGACGGATGATAAACACCACCCGCTCAAAGCCCGCGCGGCGCGCATCATAGAGCGAATAATCCAAAATGATCTGTCCGTTCGGCCCGACCGGGTCGATCTGTTTCAGCCCGCCATAGCGCGAACCCATCCCCGCGGCCATAATCACCAAAACCGGCTTTGCCATAGCGCATTTCTCCTTTTTCACGGCAGCAATGCCACCAATTATTATTCTGTGGCCTATCCCCCTAAAAATGGGTGATTTTTTACAGGTTTATTCCGTTTGAATATCAGGAATACTTCATTATTATACAAGACCGTATCATAAAACACAAGATGTTTGCGGCCTGTGCACTCTTTTTTGTCGAAAAGCATGAAATTGAAAAGCGCTTTCGGCCAGCGATTGCAAACCGGCGGATAAACTGTTAAAATAGAACCGTTAAAAAAATATCAGAGTGGGACATCAAACATTCTCAAGAGAGGACGATAGGAAATGATGCGCAAAACGAAAATTATCTGCACCCTCGGCCCCGCGACCGATGCGGTACTCCCCGAAATGATGAAGGCCGGCATGAACGTCGCCCGCCTGAACTTCAGCCACGGCTCGCACGAGGAGCACAAGGCACGCATGGATGCGGTCAAGGCCGCGCGCGCAGAACTCGGCCTGCCGGTCGGCATTATGCTGGACACGAAAGGTCCTGAAATCCGCACCAAAACCTACAAGGACGGCAAGATCGAGATCGTCGAGGGACAGGAATTCACCCTGACCACCCGCGAAGTGGAAGGCGACAACACAATCGTTTCGATCACCTACGAGGGTCTGCCCGCGGATGTGCAGGTAGGTACCCGCATCCTGATTGACGACGGCCTTGTTGCTTTCACTGTAACCGAGATCAAGGACGGCACGGATATCGTCTGCCGCGCGCTTAACGGCGGCCCGCTGTCCAACCGCAAGTCGATCAATGTACCCGGTATCAAGCTGAATATGCCCTTCGTTTCCGAAAAGGATCGCGCGGATATTGAGTTCGGCCTGTCGCAGGGCATCGACTTTATCGCCGCTTCGTTCACCCGTTCGGCACAGGACGTGCGCGACATCAAGGCCATCCTCAAGGCCCACGGTCAGGAGGATGTGGAGATCATCGCCAAGATCGAGAACATGGAAGGCGTGCGCAACATTCAGGAGATCCTCGACGAGGCCAACGGCGTTATGGTCGCCCGCGGCGACCTCGGCGTTGAGGTTCCGTTTGAAGAGCTGCCCGAGATCCAGAAGTGCGTAATCAAGACCTGCATCTCGCGCGGCAAACGCGTCGTAACCGCGACCCAGATGCTCGAAAGCATGGCCAAGAACCCGCGCCCGACCCGCGCAGAGGTTTCCGACGTTGCAAACGCCGTTTACGACGGCACGAGCGCCATCATGCTGTCGGGCGAGACCTCGGTCGGCAAGTACCCGGTCGAGACCGTCCAGACGATGAGCATGATCGCCCTCAATGCAGAAAAGACCATCCACTATGACCGCCGCCGCGCGACCCGTCTGGAGTTCCAGAACATGAACGTTTCCGGCGACCTCAAGACGCTGGCGATTTCGCACGCGACCTGCTCGACCACGGCTGATCTGGGCGCGAAGTGCATCGTCGCTTTCACCGAGTCCGGCTCAACCGCGCGCGCGGTATCGACCTACCGCCCGGGCGCGCCGATCATTGCGGCAACGCCGAACGCAACGACCTTCAACCGTCTGAGCATGTCCTGGGGCGTTACCCCTGTGATGGTCTCCCGTCATCCGTCTTCCGGTACGGAGCTGTATGACCTGTCCGAGCAGGCAGCCATTGAAGCCGTTGACCTACGTGTCGGCGACATCATCACCATCACCGCCGGTATGCCGGTCGGCCATGTTAACTACACCAACACCCTGCGCGTGCACCAGCTGACCGAGCGGTCGTTCGCGCACATCGTACAGGATTGATACCATGTCGTTAAAACGCCTCCAGCGCAAACTCATCCGCATACTGACCGTTCTGGTCCTGCTCAGCATCCTGTTTTGCTTGGGGCTGTATGTCTACCGTTCGTTCTTCGGCTACACCCACGACACTTCGCTGTTTGGCAAGGATCTGGCGGCCGGTGTCAAGGCGGATGAGAACATCACAAACATCGCACTGTTTGGTCTGGATACCCGCGAAGGCGACACCCAGAGCCACTCGGACTGCATGATGATTGTGACTGTGGACAACACCCGCGGCAAGATCAAGATGACCAGCCTGATGCGCGACTCGCTCGTCAATATCGACGGCCACGGCGAGGACAAGCTCAACGCCGCCTACTTCCTTGGCGGCCCGAGCCTTGCCATCCGCACGATCAACGAAAATTTCGGCACAGATATTACGGAATATGTCGCGGTCAACTTTGAACAGCTGGTGGAGATCATTGATGCGCTGGGCGGCGTGGAAATTGACGTGAAAACGACCGAGGAATTGCTGGAACTCAACCGTGTCATCCGTGACTACGGCATTGAACAGGGTCAGGAGTTTGAAGGCGTAGAACAAACCGGCCTGCAAACGCTCAATGGCGTACAGGCACTATGCTATGGCCGTATCCGCAAGGGCGGTACCGGCGACGACTGGGGACGCGTGGAGCGGCAAGGTATTGTCATGGAAGCCATGTTCAACAAGGTGCAAACCATGGGCGCCAGTGAACTGATCGGCCTGATGCAGAAACTTGTCCCCTATGTGACGACCTCGCTCTCCCCGACCGAGCTGGCGCCGTTGATCGTCGGCGCTGTCAAGGGTGGCGTACCAACCATTGAGCACGTCCGCGTACCGCTTGATGGCGAATGGAACTACTACGGTGCGTCCAGCGAATACATCCTGTATGATCTGGATCAGGCGGCTGACCACATCGAACAATACATTTACAACGATATCTATCCGGGCACGGAGACGGATAGCGGAACGTCTGACGAGACAGACACCGCAACCGGCCCGATGGGCGGTCTGGACTTTGACGAACCACCCACCGGCCCTGCCGGCACCGATGATACGTCCTCTGAGGAAACGGTCGATCCCGCCTCGCTTGCCGAGGAGGGCGGCCGCTATGACCCGGAGACCGGCGACTATTATGACTCCGATGGCGACCGATACTATCTGGACGAAAACGGCGATCGGGTGTATTATTAAACCGATATGATCCTGACAGGGGGTATGACACTGTGATCATACCCCCTTCCCTATTCCGAACAGAAAGAGGAAAGCAGCAGTATGTATGTCAAACGCGTTCTCCCCAACGGCGTGCGCCTGATTTCAGAAAAGCTGGACACGGTGCGTACGGTATCGGTCGGCATCTGGGTCGGCAACGGCAGCCGGTATGAACCCGCCGCACTCAGCGGCATTTCCCATTTTATCGAACATATGATTTTCAAGGGCACGGAAAAACGTTCCGCCCAACACATCGCTATCGCGATCGACGCGTTGGGCGGACAGGCCAACGCTTTCACCGACAAAGAATGCACCTGCTATTACATGAAGGTGCTGGATAAGCGCTTGCAGACCGGCATTTCCATCCTTGCGGACATGTTCATGCATTCCCGCTTTGCGCAGGAGGACATCAATCTCGAGCGCGGCGTCGTACTTGAGGAGATCGACATGTACGAGGACTCCCCCGAGGACGTTGCCATCGACAAGCTGTTTGAACAGTGCTACGCCGGTTCTGCGCTCGGCCGCCCCATCCTTGGCACAGCCGAAACCCTGCAAGCCATCAACTCCGAGGCCATGCACGATTACATGCAGCACTACTACCGGCCGGCCGATACCGTGATTGCGGTTTCCGGCCACTTCACCGAAGATGATCTGGATTACATCGCCGAGCTGTTCTCCCACATGCAGGGCGAGGGGCGTAATCAAATCACCCCCGCGGTCTATCAACCCAGCCTGCTGCTGCGGGAAAAGGACATCGAGCAAAACCATTTGTGCCTGTCCTTCCCGGGCGTGTCCCTGCTGTCCGAGGAACGCTATGCCATGAACCTGCTCAGCTCGATTTTGGGCGGCGGTATGTCCTCCCGCCTGTTCCAAGGCGTGCGTGAGCAGAACGGCCTTTGCTATTCGATCTATTCTTTTACCACGCCGCATCTGGACACCGGCCTGTTCTCGATCTACACCGGTTTGGGGCCGGAAACCGAGCAAAAAGCTCTGGAACTTATCCTGCGCGAACTGCGTCAGTTCTGTGAAGATGGCCCTGCAGCCGAAGAACTGTCGCGCTGCCGCGAGCAGGTCAAGACCAACCTGCTGATGGGGCTGGAAAGTACCGGCACCCGCATGATGACCATCGGCAGGAGCGAGCTGCTGCGCGGACAGGTCTCAGCTGTGGAACAGGTGCTGGCCGCCTACGACCGTGTCACCGCCGAGGATGTGCTCGCGCTGGCGCGCCGTGTGTTTGATTTTACGCAGGCTTCGCTCTCCGTAGTGGGACAGCCTGACCGCGCCGAAGTCTACCGCACACTGCTCCAGCAATAAATATGTGTAAAACCCCATTGCAGTCGTCTGCCTACCGTGGCGACCGCAATGGGGCTTTGTTGTTTGCCGCATCCACTGCTAAACAATGCCTTGGATGGACAATCCGCTTATTTATCGACGATGGGGATTTCCGTTTGATCCTTCTCGTCCAGATTTTTTAAGTAATGCCGCGTTTCGGACGCAATGACGCCGCTCAGCAGCAGCACGGCGATCAGGTTGGGCACGGCCATAAGCGCATTGAGGATATTTGCCACCGTCCACGCCAAATCAAGCGACAGCACAGGGCCAATCACGATCACTACAATAAACACCAGCTTATAAGGCAACATCCCCTTGCGGCCAAACAGATATTCGCAGCAGCGCTCGCCGTAATACGACCAACCGAGGATGGTCGAATAGGCAAACGTAATGATGCCAATCACCAAAATCAGAGGGCCGATGACCGGGATTTGTGAAAAGGCAGCCGTGGTCATCTGGCCACCGTTTGCGATGCTGTCCATGTTGATAGCGGGGTTTTTCATAATCGTTGTAACCAGCACCAGACCGGTCATCAGGCAGACGACAACCGTGTCCCAGAATGTGCCGGTTGCGGATACCAGTGCCTGCCGCACCGGATTGCGGGTCTGCGCGGCGCTCGCCACCAGCGGCGCCGAACCAAGGCCGGACTCATTGGAGAACAGGCCACGCGCCACACCATATTGCATCGCAATACGCAACCCGCCGCCGACCAAACCGCCTGCCACGGCGCCCGGCTGGAATGCCAGCGTGAAAATAGCCTGCAACGCGGGCAGGATGAAATCCCAGTTGATGCCCAAAATGATCAGGCAGCCAAGCACATAAAACGCAGCCATGAACGGTACCAGCTTTTCGCACACCGTCGCGATCGACTGGATGCCGCCGATGATAACAACCGCTGTGATCAGCGCAAACACGATGCCAATGGCGAGCGGTGGAATGTAAATCGGGCTGTTGCCTTGAATGACTTCGGAAATTGCATTGATCTGCGTACCACACCCGATGCCAAAGGAAGCAAGCATGGCCAGTGCCGCAAACGCCACCCCCAGCCACTTCATATGCAGACCACGCTCGAGCGCGTACATGGCGCCGCCCTGCATGCGGCCGTCCTTGGTCTGCACGCGGTACTTGACTGCAATCAGACTTTCCGCATACTTGGTCGCAATGCCGAATACACCAGTCAGCCAGCACCACAGCACCGCACCCGGACCCCCGAGGTAAATTGCCGTACCTACACCGACGATGTTGCCTGTACCAATGGTGGAGGCAAGCGCAGTGGTCAGCGCCTGAAACTGACTGACATCACCGGGCGAATCCGGGTCCTTCGTGACCGAAAGGCGGATACCGGTAAAGGTTTTACGCTGGATAAAGCCGGTGCGCACCGTCATAAACAGGTGCGTGCCCAGCAACAACACAATCATGGGCAAGCCCCAGATCCAGTTGTCGATGGCCGTCACCGTTCTGGAGAACGCTTCCATCATGTTTACCATTCCCTTCCGTTTTGTGAATTGAAACGAAAAGGGAGCGAAGCCGGGGCTTCGCTCCCTTTTCAAGCAGGATGCACCGCACCCTGTCGACTCCCGCTCCTGAGAGATGCACGGCTTCGGCATGATGGCGAACCGTGCAATAGCCATATTATACCTTATTTGGCGCATTAAATCAAGAAAATCCATCTTATTTGGCCTGTTTGCACAAATAAAACAGTCAATCGCGGTGCATTATGCTGATAAAATTCTTAGCCCAACGTTTTTTTGCATGAATAACCGAATTTTGTGGTAATCACGGCTTTTTTATCTTCTTCTATGCAATTTCGCAAACTTTAAATACAATTTTCTTCTAAAGCGTCCAATTTTGTATGCTTTTTTCGCTTATTGATATATTATTCCTGTTTTGCTATAATATGGTATATCTATTGCATATTATGTTTATCTTACCAAAGGAGGGCCACTGTATGATCAAGTTCTTCCCAAACCATAACAGTTGTGGTTTAAGCGTAAAAAAACTTATTCAAAATGATATTAAGGATGCTAACATAAAAACTTATTGGGAAAAGCCAGCCAATCATGAAGGCTTTCTTAAACACTGCTTTGGGCTCGCCAATGCGCTATATGAAGATTCATCTTCCGATCGTAATACCATCGTGATTGCACTTAACAGACTAGAATCCTTAGTCAATCAAGTAGGTTGTCATAACAAAGTGTCGAACAACGACAAAACAACCACAACCCCCACGAGTGATGCACTATATCACCTTGTTACTGGGGTGATCTCCTTCCGAACCGCAATGATTCAACGTGATGAACAACCGTTACAATTTGAACGCTATTATGATGCGCAACAACATTTTGATCATGTAAAACAAGCTAACGGAATATCCTATTGGTTAGCGCAACTGTTTCATGCTAAATGCAGCCGGGAAATGGAAAAAGAACAGTACCATTATCAGTGCTCTACTGAATATAAACCCCTCACACCAGAAAGCCCAAATTCCGGGTTCGCCAAATTCAAAAATGTATATTCCAATGTTCCGATACTGGACGACACAGGTAAGCATATTGCATTAGATGCTCTGATCAATATGGGGAGATGGCTACAAAACCAACACTTGTTCCGGCAAGCGAAAACATATTACGATGCTGCCCTTTGGGTTTTCCGCGAAGATAAAGCGCCACCCATATCGAAATCGCCATTTACGGACAAGAACACTCTTATGAATCGCCTTAAGGAACTTCGTAATACTATAAACGTCGAGGGCGACAATCAGCAAACTTTTCGAGACCAAATTTTGCAGGCTCGAATCAACCAGCTAATTTGCTATATTGAAGGCTATCGTGATTATGCAACCGCTCAAACCCTTCACGATAAAATCACGGACGACGACAAAGACAACATAGATGCCAAGAATAATTTAGCGCGTGTGTATTATAAGCAGCAGAGGTACGATGAAGCCATTTCCAAATTAGATGAAGTCATTTCTTCCATGCCGCCGCTCGAAAATGGCCTGTCCCGCAATCATCGTTTCGCAATGTTAGAACAAGTCAAATGTTACATTAAATTACATCAATTCCGCAAAGCAAATGAGTTGCTCTCTCTGCTACAATCTGTTTACCCAATGGATTATGAAATCCGGCTATGGCAAGCAATCTGGCACCGCAACCAAAAACAATTGCAACCCGCCATTGATTTATTGCAGGAAATCTGTAACGCCAATTTGCCTATCCGACGTGGTACCATTGCTTTAAGAGCGAATTTTGTTGCCGGCACCTGCTATCTTGAATGGAACAGGCCTGAACAAGCATACAAATATTTTAAAGCAATTCAAGATGCTGTTGGAGACGATGTTTCAGCAGCCAAAAACCTTGGTTGGTGCCAACAGTTAGTCGGAGAATACAAACAGGCTATTGAAACATATAAGAACACATTATCTATCATCGAAAGCGCTAAACAAGCAACGAAAGAAGCTGATTGCTGTGATACTGCTTCTATTCACATATCTCCTCGTCAGATATACAACCTTGTTTCCACTCATAACAATTTAGGACAATGCTACATCTATATATCAGACTATAGCCAAGCATTAAAGCAGTTTTGCGCTACACTTGATGAAGAGCCGTTTAACAGCCGAGCTTTGTGCCTAGCCGCACATTGTTTGCGTAAACTTGAAGCCATTCTTAAACTCAAAGCCAAAGGAGATGGCGTTACTCTCTCATCCACCAACCTACAAACAATACAATCTGTATGGGAACAGAATTATCCGGATTCGAAAGCCAAACCGCAATGTTTATCTCAATCTCAGAAATGTACTTTTTCCTGCTCCGATCTACTGATGCTGGCCATTGATTTTGCACAATTGGCAAGGAAATATGCAAATTTTGATTGCCACACGTCATCAGAATATGTATTGTGTCTTTTAGCCGCATGGAAGGTTAATAAAACAGATTCCACCATATCGGAGCAAATACATAACTGCTTATCAGCCGATATATCCTATCCCCACACATATTGCCTTGAAGCATTGGTTCAGCTATCGGATTTTGTGCAGGACGAAATCAATAGCAGCCATCTCACTAAACTGTATGCTCACTATGCGTACTTACGTCCCCCGCAGTGGGAATCATGCTACGAACAGGTGCTGGCGTTAACCACTAGCCCAGAATACCGTAAGCTATCCGATGACAAAAAAGGGAAAATCCTGATGTATATCTACCAATTACATCACACAATGGACAAAATCAAAAACGAATTACGAATAACCAAGGCGGATTCCAATGCAATCAACCGGTATAGACACTACACTTCGCTGCGCAGTTTAAAAGCCCTGCTGGCAACCAATAGCGCAGAACCGCCACGGTTCCGACTTTCCAATGTTGCAAGCATGAACGATTCTGCAGAGGGCGATCCCCTTATCCAACTGCTGCATCAGCGAAAAGAAAACAAGGACGAACAAGCACAATGCAATCCGAATCCAAACAAGCAAGAGCAAAAAACAAACTTTCATACTGTTCTACAACGCTTTGGCTTACACGCTGGCTGTCCATCCGGTTTATCTGGCTTGCGCAATGTCTATATCACCAGCTTGTGTTCCGCAACAGATTATATCTACATGTGGGCTATCTACGCTGATAAAGGTGCCGGGTGCAATCTCCTGTTCGGCGAACACTTTTTTGACATTAAGCAATCCCCCACCCCCGGTTTCGTCCCCTATTTTGAAGAGGCAAGCAGTTATCCGCTCTACCGCATCGAATATGTCACAGAAAATGATGATGGTACGGTCACTCTGCAAACGGAAAGTGCGTCGGGCAACCAATCCGCCTCTTTGTCCAAATTGATTGATGCTCTTTCGGGCAAGCTATCTGATATTGATAACCTTCTAAACGATGATCCCTCCGATACTGACACGAGTATCCGTCACAGGATTACAAACATGCTTGACCAGGTGCGCTATTTATTCAAGTACGACGAGTACGCCAGTGAACAAGAAGTCCGCTGCATTGTTGTCACCGCATCCCATAAGCTGGATGAAAGCAAAGAAGGAATCCCTTACCTATACACCGAGATTGAAAAGGATATTGAGTTTGACGAAGTGTGCTTAGGTCCCAAAGCCGTGCAAATCCCAGAGACAGAAGCATGGCTATATGCCACTGGGCGAGTCAAGCAAGTAACCCATTCCAAACGACATTATCGATAAGTCGCTGCATCGAGCGTTGTCAGCTATGTTTATGGTGTTTCCACGCAAATCAGTCATACAACAAGCAACACTGTAAAACGTCGGTCTCTCATGTCCACAACAGTGGAAAGCGTCAGGATAAGCCATTGTTCTGACGCTTTTCTATTTTCCTGTATGCTATACGGCACTTGTTGTTCTTAGCAAGATACCAACATCACTAAGAGGCAACGTAAACATTGTCCAAATTCCTCGACATTATTTTGCCAACTTGCACATTCTATGCAAGTCAAGTATAATGAAAAAAAGGCCGTACATCCACAAAGCGGTGCATATGCCTGATATGCCCCAAACCCGCATGGCAGGCATGTGATAAAGGATTCGCTGGTACGGTGCGGAACAAAGGGGGGATGCGCCGAATACCCTGTCCGAACAGCTGCCCAAAAAGGGACGCCACTGTTTGCGCGGGGTGCTGGATTGCACGGAAATATCCACGCAGAGAAAACTGGGGAGGTAAAAATGATGAAGCAAAAGTTCAAAATGCTGCTTGCCACAATGCTTGCCGTAGCCAGCTTACTGGTAGTGGCCGGTGCCGCCAACTATGACCATTATGCCGACCAACTGAAATCCCTTGGCCTGTTTCAGGGGACGGATGCGGGGTATGAATTGGATCGCGCACCGACACGTGCCGAAGCAGCGACCATGCTGGTTCGCTTGCTCGGCAAGGAGCAGGAAGCCAAAGAACTGGAATACACCGCGCCATTCACCGATTTAGAGGGTTGGGAGCAGCCCTATGTGCAATATCTGTACGAAAACGGCCTGACTACCGGCGCATCCGCAACCACCTTTGAGCCGTTGGAGCCGTGCTCTGCGCAGATGTATACCACCTTCCTGCTGCGCGCGCTGGGTTACAGCGATGCGGCTAATGCGGACTTTTCCTATGCACAGGCCATTTCGTTCGGCGAGTCCATCGGGCTGGTTGACGATACCAACTGCGACCAAAGCAATTTCCTGCGCGGCCATGTCGTGGCCATGAGCATGGCTGCCTTGAGCACCGAAGTCAAGAACGGGGATTCTACGGTTTTACTGGAAAAACTGGTTGCAGAGGGCGCTGTCGATGCTGCCGCAGCAGAAGAATTTTTGAAGGAGCTTGAAAATGAGGCGCAGCCGGAGCAACCGGAACAACCGGAGCAGCCGGAGCAGCCGGAACAACCGGAGCAGCTGGAACAGCCGGAACAACCGGAGCAGCCCGAGGAAGAGCCTGCCCCAACGGCTGATTATGCCACACAGGTTGTAGAACTGGTCAATGTGGAGCGTGCGAAGATGGGCTTACCCGCCCTGTCCATACATAGCGGGGCACAACAGGCGGCGCAACTGCGTTCTGAGGAAATTGTGCAATCCTTCTCCCACGACCGTCCGGATGGCCGCAGCTGTTTTACTGCATTGCAGGAAATGGGGATAAACTACATGGCTGCGGGAGAGAATATCGCGATGGGCTATCCTACGCCGGAAGCCGTTGTCGAAGGGTGGATGAATTCCGACGGACATCGTGCCAACATCCTGAACAGCTCGTTTAGCGCGATCGGCGTTGGCTACACCGTTTCAGGCGGCAGTGCTTACTGGGTGCAACTATTCGTTGGCTAACCTGTATGCCCATCATAGCGACATAGCCGATACGCGACGGCGCATCGGCTGCACGGATATTGAAAAAAGAAAAAGGCTGGCCGTTTGCAATAGGCATATGGCCAGCCTTTTGTTGTCAAAAATAGCGCCCTCCACCTGCGGCAAGCTTTACTCCTTTAGCGGCGAACCGTTTGGTGATATTGCAGATAACGCAGGATCAGGAATTCGTTGATCTGGAATAGCAGATTACTCGGCCAATATTCCATCGTACCACCCAGATCAATATGGTGCGTGAAGAACGGGATATTGATATCGCTGAGGTAAATCAGCCGGTTGGATTGGATGCGGCAAATCGACGCGACGACCCCACCGCGCTGCTTAACACATTCGGCGGCCTGATTGACAAATTCATTATCCCCCGAAAGCGAGATCAGGATCACCAGATCGGTCTCTCCGACGCGTTCGACCAGCTTACGCATTTCCTCCTCGCCCTCAATGACATGCAGCAGCCTATTGGCGTTAAAAAATTTCTGTTTGAGGTCACGGGCGGCCAACTGCTGCACGCTGCCCGAGCCGTAGACATAGGTCTTGCCTGCGCCGTCCATGAGGGAGAACAGGTCGCTTAGCTCGACGCTGCTGATATACTCCAGCGTTTGCCGGTAGTCCTGCACGGTGCGCGCAATCGTATCCGACGGAAAGACGCCACTACCCGACGGCTCCTGCCATTTGAGCACCACCTTGAGTTCGCTGAAACCTTTCAGCCCTAACTTTTTGGCAAAGCGCAGGATGGTGGTGTGCGAAATGTTGCAGGCTGCGGACAGCTGGTCGATCGAAATCGTCCGGCATTCGTCCGGGTGCTTCCGTATATATTCCCAGATATATAATTCGTTTGCACTGAGCTTATGATAGTTTTGCTCGATCAAATCTTCCAGCCTCATGGTCCCCTCCGTTTTGATAGTCCATATACTTGAGGAATAACAGTTCAACCAGAATAAAAAACGAGGTGGTCGACTGGTATTGCGTGCCCAATACGTTCATTTCCATCTCCACGGTACCGACATATAGTTGCATCGTACACAGCTGCGCCAGTGTATTGTCCCGACGGCGGGTGATGGACACCGCCGGGATGCTGCGCACGCGCAAGGCGCGCGCCAGTTGCAATACCTGCGGGGACTCACCCGATACCGACAGGATGATGACCAAATCCCGTTCGGTCACGTTGTGCAGCAATACGTCCGCCTCGGTACCCGCGTGGATGGTGTAAAACCACTTACCACAGGCCAGAAATGCGCGGCACAGTTCGCGGGCGACCGCATCCTGCAGCATGCCGGACGAAAACACATAGAGATTTTCCGCCTTATCAATCAGGCGGAACAGCGCGGTGCAATCCTTGGCGCGGATATCCGCAATCATGTCTGCATAGACCGCACAGGTCTGCTCAATATAGTCGGGCAGCGCCTGCTGCGGCTTTTCCTCCATGCGTAACAATACCTTGAGTTCGCTGAACCCATGCAGTCCGAGCTTGTGCGCAAAGCGCAGGATAGTCGTGCGCGATACATTGCAGCGCCGCCCGAGCGCCTCGATCGAAAGCGAGGCACATTCGCGCCGGTGCGCGGCGATGTAATTCCAAATGTGCAGATCGTTTTCGCCCAGCTGCGCCCGGTGCGCATTGAACCGTTCGTCGAGTGTCATACATCACCGCCCCCGCTTCCCCTGTTGTTATCAACAGTATATCGGACGCGGGCGCCTTTGTCCAGCAAAGCCGCCAAAATAGCACAAAGCCGCGCGGAAATGCATGATTTCCGCGCGGCTCCGTTATGGGGAAAGTGAAGGAGTAAGGTGTCTTATTTCAGTTCTGGCCAGTAATCCTTGTTGGCCTCGATCAGGTCGTCCAGAATGAGCTTGGCAACACGTGCGCTCGGCACGGTTTTGGACAGCGTCAGCGCCTGCCACAGCTTCTGGTAGCTGCCCTCGATCCACGCCTCGACGGCCAGCTTCTCCACGCTGACCTGCTGCTCCATCAGACCCTTCTGGAACTGCGGGATCGCGCCCTGGCAAATACGCTCGTAGCCGTTCGAGCCGACAATGCAGGGGATCTCAACCATGGCGGTGCGATCAAAGTTCTCGACTGCGCCCTCGTTCGGCACGATCAGCAGGAAGCGCTCCTGCGTATTTTCCGCAATCGCGCAGGCCAGGTCGACGATGTAGGTCGCATGTGCGTCTGCTTCAAAACCGCCGTCCTTAGCCGTACCCTTAGCGATGATATCCCGGCAGATGCCGAACACATGCTTTTCGCGGCCGTCCATGACCTCGTTGGCGCGGGTGTAGTTCGGATCGGAATGTTCGACGACATAGTCCGGGAACAGGTAATATTTCAGATAAGTGTTCGGGATGGTGGTCGGGTCGACGGCATAGACATCGCGCGCCTTCTGGAAGGTCGCAACCCAGCTGTCGTCAACATGCTGGTTGGTCATCGAGAGCGCATCGGCAAAGCCGTTCTCCGCGATGTGCTTTTTAATGGCAGGCATCAGGTCGTTGCCGTCCTTGTCGTAGATCTTGTGCCACCAGCCGAAGTGGTTCAGGCCGTAGTAGCCGACCTGCATCTCCTTGCGGCTCTTCAGACCGACCATGTTTGCCATTTTCTCTTCCAGATCAATCGGCATGTCGCAGATATTGAGGATCTTGGAGTTCGGGCGCAGACGGCGGGTTGCCTCCGCAACGATAGCTGCCGGGTTGGAGTAGTTGAGCATCCACGCATTCGGGCTGTACTTCTCCATGTAGTCCAGAATTTCAATAACGCCGCCGATCGAACGCATGCCGTAGGCAATACCGCCGGGGCCGCAGGTCTCCTGCCCGACCACGCCGTACTTGAGCGGGATCTTTTCGTCCTTCTCACGCATCGCGTACTTGCCCACGCGGATGTGCGCCAGCACAAAGTCGATGTCGGTGAACGCGGTTTCCGGATCGGTCGTGTAACCGAACTCGATGTCGGGCGCGTTCTCCTTCAGATAGATCTCACAGGCCTTGGCGACGATCTCCTGCCGCTCGGCGTCGTTATCATAAAACATGATCTTGCGGATCGGGAAGCGGTCGCGCTCTTCGAGAAGCATCAGGGCAATACCCGGGGTGAAGGTCGAGCCGCCGCCAGCGACGGTAACAGCATATTTCTTGTTCGACATGTTATGTTCCTCCTCGTATAATAAGTTTCAAAGTTAATAGTTTCAGGTATCAGCAGGCTTTGAGGTGCCCGTGATACAATAGCTGTAGGACAGCAGGGTTAAGTTCTCCACCTCCTGGTTGAGCCACAAGGCTGCTTCATTCTTAGTCTGTTCCCCTGAGCCGGAAGTTAGCTGCAAACTCATTGGCTGTTTGCCGGAGATAAGGCCGCCCTTTTAGCAGTGAGGGCTATCGCATTGGCCTGTTCCGGAATGATTCTGATACGCGAGGTTGCGGATGCTCCGGTTATCATGGGTATCTCAAAGCCTGCTGGCCTGAAATCTCCATGTGGGGAGGTGAAAATTGTGGATCCACTATTCGTTGGCATCGATGTGAGCAGCAGAAGCAATGTTGCCTACCTGATGAAACCCGACGGTAGCAAGCACTCCAGTTTTTCCGTGCAGAACAACTTGGGTGGTGCTAAACTGTTGTCAGAGAGAATCGTATCGGCACTGCGCTCTATGCAGCTTGAGCGTGTGGTGATTGGCATGGAGGCCACCTCCATCTACGGGGACAGCTTGGTTTACGCTCTCCGGGAGGATGGCAGCCTGGGCCGGTTCCAGCGGAAAATCCATGTTCTCAATCCGAAGCAGGTCAAAAAGTTCAAGGAAGCCTACCCAGACCTGCCGAAGAATGACTGGGTGGATGCCTTTGTGATTGCCGACCATCTCCGTTTCGGCAGAATCGCCAAGGAGGTCTATATGGACGACTATCGCTACCAGGCGCTCAGGACCCTTACCAGGGCCAGGTTTGATGTCATTCAAAACCTGACGCGGGAAAAGCAACGCTTCGCCAACTACTTATTTCTGAAATGTTCTGGAATAGCACAGGACAAGGACATTCAGAACACCAGCGCCACCACGATTGCACTTATGGAGCGTTTTGAAACTGTAGATGACCTGGCAAACACAGACCTGGACGAACTGACCGCCTTTCTGGATGAGAAGGGCAGAAATTTCGCCGACCCGGCCACGAAAGCGAAAGCCATTCGGATTGCTGCCAGAGACTCTTACCGCCTGCCTGTTACTGTGAACAATTCTGTGAACCAGGCTATGGCCGTCTCTATTGCATCTATGCGGGCTTTAGAGAAGCAGGTCAAGGTTTTGGACAAGGCCATTGAACACCAATTTGAAATCATTCCAAATACCTTGAACTCCATCCCCGGCATCGGCAAGGTCTATTCTGCTGGTATCATCGCTGAAATTGGTGACATTCGCCGCTTCAACTCTCAAGCCTCAGTCGCCAAATTTGCCGGTCTTGTCTGGCACAAAGACCAGTCTGGCGAATTTGAGGCAGAGCACTCCCGGATGATCAAATCCGGCAACCGCTATCTCCGCTACTACCTCCTGGAAGCCGCCAACTCTGTGAGAAGATGCGACTCCGAGTTTCGGCGCTACTATGACCTCAAATTCAAAGAGGTCAACAAGTACCAGCACAAACGCGCACTCGCCTTAACTGCCAGAAAACTGGTCCGGTTGGTCTTTCGACTGCTGAAGGACAACCGCCTGTATATCCCGCCAGAGGGCTGAGCGTACCGCTGCCGCCCTGGCGCATAGGCCCTGTTTCAAAAAACTCAGGGACAGGGCTTGGATTGGTGTTACCTTTTTGCTGTCTACACCGTGCTTTTTATTCAGTTTCGCTTGATTCTTTCTTGCTTCACCTACTTGACTTCATACCATTGGACTTGCAAAACAATGTAAGATGAAGTGAAAACTTGGTTTACAGCGGCAGGGCACCCAGCCGCAGGGTCGCAAACAGGCATAGGCCAGCCAGCAGGCACACCAGCACACTGCCGCCGCACTCGGCGAACAGACGCTTTTTATCTGCGGCGCGCCACGCAGCCGCCGGGCGGATACCATAGGTGCGGACAGTTTTGAACAGGATCAGCCCGAGGCCGACCACGCCTACCGAGCTCATTGCCATCAGCTCGGCGATCAGCAGCAGGGTCAGGTTGACCACGGCGTAGGCCGCACGGCCGTCGGCCAGACGGCGCTGGCACAGCATCAGCAGCCAACCGACATAGGGCTGGATCATGGCCGCCAGCAAGGTGACCGCCATGGCGGGATTGCCCGAGAGCACGCCCTCATCTTGCAGCGACGCACCGCCCGTGCCCACCCGCAGGTATGCGAGGTAGATAAAGGGCATGCAGAACAGGACGACCTGCAAAATACGGAGCCAGCGGTCCAGCTTGGTGGGGGCGCTCAACTGTTTGGTTTTTGCCATAGCGGTTCTTCCTTTCTTTTGTCAGACTTCTTCAGCTGCTTCCATACCGAGCAGCGCTTCGACGTTTGCGCGCACCTTGGGCACAGACAGTCCGATGATGACCTGCACCGATTTACCCTTGACCATCGCGCCGTGCGCGCCGATGGATTTGAAATAAGTATCCGGTTTGACGAGGTTGATATCCTTAACGTTGACGCGCAGGCGGGTCGCGCAGTTGGTCAGGTCGACAATATTGTCCGCGCCGCCCAGACCTTCGAGCACCCGTGCAGCGAGCTCATCCTTGCTGCCGGCAGCACCCTTGCCCGCCTTGTCCGCAGCCTGTTTATCCCGGTATTCCTGCTTGGAATAGAACTTGATGTCGTCTGCTTCCGGCTCACGACCCGGAGTCTGGAAATTAAACTGGAGAATGAGGAAACGGAACACGACAAACCAGATGCCGGTGAACACCAGACCAATAACCAGCATCAGCAGGTACTGCTGCCAGTGGTTCGCCATGAGCGGAATCCAGTTGAGGGATGCCATCTCAATCGCGCCGCCCGAGTGAATGCCAACGATACCGGCCAGATACATCACGGTCGACAGCGTTGCCGCCAGCACAGCATGTACGACGAACAACGGCGGGGCGATAAACAGGAAGGTAAACTCGATCGGTTCGGTTACGCCACAGAAGATTGCGGTAAGCGTGATTGGAATGAGCAGCGCCATAACCTTCTTTTTCTTCTCGGGACGGGCGGTTGCATAGAACGCCAGCGCAATGCCGGGACAGCCGAACACCTTGGAGAAGCCGGTTGCGGTGAAGCCCGCTTCGGGCACCAGCGACTTGAGCGAAGCGGTCGATGCCGCAATCTCAGGCAGGCGGGTCGCCCAGTAAGCATACAGGCCGCCGGGTACAACCGCGTTATCATAATAGAACGGGGAGTACAGGATATGGTGCAGGCCGAACGGAATCAGCAGGCGTTCGAGCAGAACGAAGATCCAGATGCCCAGCGCGCCCGCGCCCTTGACAAACGCCTGAAAAGCCAGCATGCCAAGCTGTACCTTCGGCCAGATCAGCGCCGAGAGCAGCGCGACCGGAATCATCACGAAAAAGCCGACCATGAATACGAAGGTAGAGCCATTGAAGGAGCCAAGCCAGTCGGGCAGTTCGGTGTCATAGAACTTGTTGTGCAGCCAGATCACGATGCCCGAAATACCCAGCGCACCGATCATGCCCATATCAAGCGTTTTGATATTGGCAATCATAGCCAGACCGCTGCTGCCGCCGACATCAGCGGTAAAGTCCACGCCGAACGCCGTGCCCCACTGGGAAAGCATGGTGCTCAGGAAGTAGTGGAACGTTAGGTAGAGGACAAGCGCCTCCATACAGCAACGCGCGTTCTGCTTCTTCGCCATGCCGATCGGCAGGGCCACTGCAAACAGCAGCGGAAGCTGATTGAATACGGTCCAACCACCTTGCAGGACAACGTTCCAGCACTGATAGAACAGACTGTCCGGCGAAGCCAGCGAACCCATAATGGCTTCTGTTGTGAACAGCGTGCCGATACCAACCACAATGCCCGCAAAGGCAAACAGCAGGACCGGTGTAAACATCGCGCCGCCAAACTTTTGAATTTTTTGCATCATAGCGTATTGTTCACCCTTTTCTCGTCTTTTTACCGGGGTCCTCCGTCCCCGAGGAATGCTACCGGGAATTGATTGCGCAGCAATTGTCACGCCCTTTCTCGGTAAGGTTTTCAGCCGGCTGTTCTTTCTGAAAACAGGATAACAGTTTGCGCGGGTGGATGCAATGCTTCCAGCCGGTTTGGGGAGAGTTGCCGGCATTTGATAGATTTTCACATTATATGTGATTTTTCACACAGGTACATCAGCAGCGCTAAGTAATTTTTCCCAAATATATTAGAAAATGAGACAGACTTATTTACAAGTTGCACAAGCAGTCGTATAATATTATCAGGGAAAATACATACAAAAATTGGGGTCTCTGTATAAAAATCCTTATTACAGCAGAAAGCAGGAAAACCATGAACGTCGATACCAATGGGTTGGTTTTTACCAATGACAATTGCATCGGATGCAACCGTTGCATTGCCGCCTGCCCGGTTTTAACCGCCAATGCGGTGGTGGAGCAAGGCGAAAAGCAGTTTATACACGTCGATCCAACCAAATGCATTGCATGCGGTGCCTGTTTGGATGTATGCGAGCACCATGCGCGCGAGTATAATGATGATACCGAACGGTTTCTGGCAGATTTGAGCCGTGGGGAGAAAATTTCTATCCTGTATGCACCCGCGCTAATTGCCAATTATCCGCAGAATTATCGTTATATCCTCGGTACACTCCAGCAAATGGGGGCGCACCGTGTCATCAATGTTGCATTCGGCGCGGACATCACCACATGGGCTTATATTCAGTACATTCAGAAAAACAACTTTCAGGGCGGTATTTCCCAGCCCTGTCCGGCAGTGGTGCGCTATATTGAGAACTTCATCCCGGAACTGTTGCCCAAACTCATGCCCATACATAGCCCAATGCTTTGCGCGGCAATCTATGCGCGTAAGTATATGGGGATTTCGGATAAGCTCGCTTTCCTGTCGCCCTGTATTGCCAAGAAAGCAGAAATCACCGACCCCAATACACATGGGTTTGTGCATTATAATGTAACGTTTGACCATCTGATGCACCACCTCACCCGGCACGGCATCGGTAAAACACCCGCCAAGGAAGAACTGGTTTCCGGTTTGGGTACCATCTACCCCATGCCCGGCGGCCTGAAGGAAAATGTCCGCTGGTTCTGCGGCGAACAGGTTTTTGTGCAGCAGAGTGAAGGCGAAAAAAAGGTGTACGAAACGCTGCACCAATACACCAAGCGCGTAACAGGCGGTCGGGCGTTGCCGTTTTTGGTCGATGTGCTCAACTGCGAAAATGGCTGTATCGACGGCCCGGCGATTGAAGAAGCCAAGCGCGGGGATGACGCCATGCTGTACGCAATCAACCAATACAAGGCAAACCACCAAACCAAAGGCCGCGGCCATTGGAGCAGCAAAAAAAGCTGCGCGGCACGGCTGCGCATGCTCAACCGCGCATTTTCTAAGCTGAAACTCGAGGACTTCCTGCGGCAGTATACCGACCGCTCTCACGAAAACCAGTTCCTTGTCCCGCAGGAGGGGCAGGTGCAGCAGATTTTCAGCCAGATGGAAAAACGCACAGAATCAGACCAGACGATCAACTGCGGCGCCTGCGGTTACTCCACCTGTCGCGAAATGGCGCAGGCGATTTTCAACCATTGCAACATCCCACAGGGTTGTATTCACTACATCAAGCATGTGGTAGAAGCCGACAAAGAAAAGATGGAACGCATTTCAGAGGAGATCAGCGCGAAAAACCATCTGATCCACGAAATGGTTCAGAACGCCAACGGCCAGTTCGACATGCTGACATCTTCGATCGCCAGCATGGCCGAGCAGAATGCCAACACCGCGGACGACAGCGTCGGTATTAACGAATCCATGCAGCAAGTGGTCGAATGTACCACCAGAATGACCGAAGTTCTTAACCAGTGAGCCCTTCCCGGGGAAACGGACACGAAAATACCCGAAAAACCGGAATGAATCT
>OEQS01000026.1_pt1 | contig 31351 bp, 26 predicted proteins | sample 1539731 | NCBI WGS metagenome assembly OEQS01 (sample SAMEA3891890, study PRJEB23780) | metagenome | biome: terrestrial biome; feature: animal house; material: Caecal content | place: Italy | collected 2015-05-05 | reverse complement strand
AGCACTGGACCCGTATCCGCACCAACAATGTCATTGAGAGGCTGAACCGGGAGATACGCCGCCGCACTCGCGTGGTGGGGAGTTTTCCGGACGGCAATTCCGCCCTCATGTTGGTCTGTGCCCGGCTGCGCCATGTGGCCGGTACCCAGTGGGGCAGCAAGAAGTACATGAACATGAAGCATCTGGAGGCGACACTTGAGGACACCTCCATTGCTGGCTGACTTCATTCTACCAGAGATCTGCAAACCATGTCTCAGTTTTTTTGCGAAACTTATTCTACCTGACATCTCCCGGCAGAATTCAGAAGTAAAATGGGATTTGCCATTTAGTCCAATATAATGTCCGCAGCCCCCTACTGTGAACGGCTCCGCTGCCCTTGACATCCGCCCCCACCGGCGTTATGTTGTTGAAAAGGCGGCAGCCGGATTTTCTCGGCTACCGCCCTGAATAAATTTTGCTCTATTCGCACCGCTTTTAGCATTTGCATACACCGCCCCAAGAGTACAGTATGACCGCAGAAGGTGGTGCACTGGTTCCGCGCGAATGGTGCATCCATTCCGGTGAAATGGTGCATGGCGGCCGGAGGCGTGGTGCACCGAGCCGCCATGCCGGAGCTTACTCGGGGAGGGCCTTGCGCTTACGCATGGACTCGCCCTCAATTTGTATTGTGTATGCGTTGTAGATGATCCTATCACAGATGGCATCGGCCAGGGTGGGATCGTACAGGTTCTCATGCCACTCACTGGTGTCATACTGGGAGCAGAAGATAGTGGAGGATACCTTGTTTCTGGCCTCCACCAGTTCCAGCACATCCCTTGCCTCTGCTTCCTTGAGGGGGTAAAGCAGCCACTCATCCAGGATGAGCAGTTTCTCTTTTTTGAGCTTTTTCATGTAGTCCCGGTAGGTGCCGTTGGCCCGGGCTGCGGAGATCTCCACCAGTAAATCCGGAAGGCGGATATAGCGGACTGTGTAGAAGCTACGGCTGGCAGCCATGCCGAGGGCGCAGGCCAGGTAGGTCTTACCGGCCCCAGTGGCTCCCAAAATGATGACATTATGTGCCTCATGGAGGTAGGCACAGGAAGCCAGACGCAGGATCTGTTCCCGGTCCAGCCTTCGTTCCGGTAGATACTCGATATTTTCCACGCATGCGGCGGGGTCGGCATAGCCAGCGTTACGGATGAGGCGGACCAGCCGGTTGCTTTTCCGGGCGCTCCACTCCGCGTCTACCAGCATGGCAAAGCGGTCCTCGAAGGCCACTGCCTGGAACTGGGTGTCCTTCAGTTGGGCGGAGAAGGCCTCCGCCATGACGCCCAGGTGCATTTCCCGCAGTTTGCGGACGGTTTCGTTGCTCAGCATGTTACTCCCCCCTCTTGTAGTAGCCGGCGCCTCTGGTGAACTTATGAGCCTTTGGTGTTTCCGGCTTGGCTTGGACATCCTCAGAGAGCAGTTGGTCCTGCCCGAATTTCAAAATGGACTGGATGCTCTTCAAGCTGGGGGAAGAAGTGTAGGAGAGGGCTTTCCAACAGGCGTTCTCCAGGCGCTGAGGGGAATAGCGGTCTGCCAGTTTCAGCAGGACCATACAGGACTTATAGCCCTGTTGCTCCACCTTGTTGGCGGAGAGGAAAAGACGTACCACCGCAGTCGTATGCTGGCCCGTCTGCTCCGCCCAACGAAGAAAGCGCTCTCCATTCCACTGCAGATAGGCCTGGTGATCCGGCGGCATGTGCTCCTCTGCGGTGCTGTACTGGCTGGGACGGCCATGGAGGCGCAAATGGGAGGCGATGCGGGTACCAGCGAAGAATATCTCCACCGTGGTCCGGGTGAGGCGCACATCTACCTTCTGCTTGATATACTCATAGGGCACGGAGTAATTCATGCGCTCTACGCTGACGTGGTAGTTGTACTGGACCGTGGCCACCTTCCAGACAGCCAATTCAAACGGCTGGGCCGGAAGCGGCAGCAGGAAGAGCTTCTCATCCTCGAAACAGCTTGCCCGGCTTCCCTCCCGCTTCTGGAAGGGCTTATGGTTGATGGCCTCCAGTTTTTCGTGAATGGCTTGATTCAGCTCTGGCAGGGAGAGGAACTGCCAATTGCGCAGGGCGGCCAGAATCCAGGTAGAGACCACGCCCACCGAGCCCTCCACAGAGGCTTTGTCCTTGGGACTGCGGGGCCTGGCCGGAAGAATAGCAGTCCCATAGTGCTCTGCCATTTCCTGGTAGGCTTTGTTGAGAACAGTTTCGGTCCGTGAGTTTTTGAGTACTCCGGCCTTGAGGTTGTCCGGCGTAAGGATGCGGGTGACACCACCAAAATACCGGTAGGCGTTGACGTGACCGGTGATTCAGGACTCCTGCCTCATGTCCGGAAAGGCCTCTGCGTAGGCATAACCGCTGTACGGCAGCACTGCCACAAACAAATAGGCCTCCAGCCGATCACCGGTATCCGTGTCTACCAGGGCTGCCGTCTGGCCGGCCCAGTCCACCTGCATGGTCTCGCCGGGCTTGTGCGCCAGGTGCATAGTGGCCTTCGTCTTGTGGACATAGTCCGCGTAGTACTTGTTGAACTGGGTGGATTTGTAGGGCAGCTCACCAGCCTGACGGCACTGCTCGCAGTATTCCACCCACAGAAGACTCAGGGTGACCCCACTCTTCTGCATTTCCCGGTGTACCCACTCGTAGTCCGGCATTTTGTAGACAGGGCCTGTTTGCTCAGTTGGAAACAACCGCTGTGTGACTTCCTGCTGAGACAGGGACTGCACTTGCTGCCAGTTGAGCTTCTGTTCCCGCGCCCGGGCTAATGTCCGTGTGACCGTATTGCGGCCACAGCCGGCCGCGTCTGCAATCTCGCAATGTGTGAGTCCCAGGCTTTTGAGCCGAAGAATCTCTTTGTGATTGACCATAGTACGTACGCCCTCCTAAAATGAATTCACATCTGACGATGCTGAATCCATTTTAGCGGAAACCGTACGAATGCACCATGCAAACGGCGGCGCTGCACCATTTCTGCGGTCTACATGCACCATCTGCGCGGTCTGATAGCACCATCTCAGACGGGATATTCACATTTACACAGAATTTGGGATTGTGCCGTTTGCAGAGCTCTAATAGCATATAATTGTGGACTTTGTCAACGGATCCTTTATTCTACCTGATCTGAGCCGAATGCCACAGGTAAGACCAACAGTTCCACCGCCTTTGACATCCACCTCCACTCGCGTTGTTATGCCAGCAAGGTAGCCGCAGGATAAATCTGCTGCCGCCCGGAATCAATCTTGCTATATTTTCACCTGAAAGCGAGTTTACACAGAACTTTAATTGACACTGATAAGTTGCCACACCAACTCTGACCGAAAGAGCTGACCGCTATAACCCATTTTATATATTGAGTTTGATTTTACAATTCACCTTCTCGATATTTTTTCGCGCTTTTAGGAAATTCCTCCTTTGTCTGATAATCGTCTCGACATCTTTCATTAGATAGGAGTTCTAAGGGCTTGGCCATTTCCTAATTGCCTCTGTATCCTCAATCACGCTATCTCCGTTTATATGAATAGTACGTATACAAATGCAACGGTACATTTTAGCATTTAGGTGTACTTAGAATTTATAAGTATCACCACATCATCTCCATTAACAGATGTCAGTTCAAAACCGTCATTTAAATAATTATTTAAAATTTCATCTGCATCTGCAAACAAATTTACAAAACTTTTCTCTAAATATGCATACTTTGCATCTGTAATCACTGTACCGTCAAAACTCCCATTGTATGACAGGCCGCTAGGAAGAGCAAGTGACAATTGGGAACCACCCTGAAAATTTACCACTGTATTCTCCCATGGTGTAGCAGCATCTTCTGCCACCTTCATGACTGAGCTTACTTTTTCCTCTAACTGCTCATAATACATAATTGTTTCATCAGTAGCATATCTACCACTGGTGAAAAATGATTCAGCATACTCTCCACTTACAAAAACTGTCATGACAGTGCAGATAAGAAAGACATAAATTGGAGTTTTGTTTTTGGCAAGCACCATCAAAAAGGTGGCCAAAAGAACGGCAATTGATAATCCTCTTATCATGCCACTTTCCGATGCGGCATATAAACAAATAAACGCACCAAGCCATGCAACCAAGAAAAATGTTGCTACTGAATAAATTATCTTATCATTAGAGTGCATTTCTTTCCACTTTACCGCTAGCACCAATACAAGAGCTAAAATTGTAAATAAATATGTAACAATATACAATTGATAAAATGGTGCGCCTGCTGACAGTATATTTAGAAGAGACAAAATATTATTCTTTAATGTTGTATATGCAAATCCCGTAGTCGTTACAACATACGGTGTTACTGTAAGCATTAAAATTTTATAGGAAACTATTCCATAGATGACCGTAGCTATTCCCGAGATACATAAATTCACATACCATTTTTTTCCTCTCATTAAGCAACAAATATATAGAAAAAATAGGATTGCCAACAAACTATAAGCTTGGGTGCAATATACAATCCATATAGGCACTAATCCATATTTAATCCATCTATTACAATCTGGATTTTTAAAAATATAATATACCAATCCTACTCCAATTAATGCAATAGCATGTCTTCCAGTCTCAGACATTGCTGTAAATGAGTACAGATTTCTTACAACTTGTAAGAGATTAATTGCGAGAAGAATATATATCCCCTTCGATGATGGTTTGGTCAATAAAATAAAAATAGCAACGCTAAGGCAACTAAATAAAATATTCGCATAAATATAGCTATGATACTCCCAGCCAAAAATTGCGCCAAAAATACCATATAAATACGGCATTGCCCATCCCCATGGTCCAAATGTTCCTAACTGTGGAGTACCCCCATTATATCCCCAATATCCCAGAGGTCTACCATATTGTGCTATGGCATCTGCTTGCAGCCACCAGCCGCACTCATCATTCCATGCAGGAAAATAACTTGCCAAATCTGCTCCATTCAATTTAGTTATAGCTAAAACTATGAAATACGGAAGTATTATATTCAAAATAATTCCAAATACTCTGATTTTTTTTGACGTAATCAAAATCTCTATTCTGGTTCCCATTATGCTGATGCCCCCCTTTGAATACCGGAAACAAACGATTACGCCATGTGATACATTTCCTGGTAATAATTCTGATAATCACCAGATGTAATCCCATCGAGCCATTCCTGATTATTTTGATACCATGCAATTGTCTCTGCGATGCCTTGCTCAAACGTATATTGCGGTTTCCATCCGAGTTCTGTTGTGATCTTGGTATTGTCGATCGCATAACGCCGGTCATGCCCCGGGCGATCCTGCACATAGGTAATCAAATCTTCGCTCTTTCCCAACGTGTGCAAGATCAGCTTTACGATCTCGATATTCGCCTTTTCATTGTTTCCACCGATATTGTATACTTCGCCGATCTTACCTTTTTTCGAAACCGTCCAAATCGCTGCGCAGTGATCTTTTACATGCAACCAATCACGAATCTGCATACCGTCACCATATACAGGCAGCGACTTGTCATTTTCCGCATTATGAATCATGAGCGGAATCAGCTTCTCCGGGAATTGATAAGGGCCATAGTTGTTGGAGCAACGGGTAATGTTGACCGGCATTCCATAGGTCTCATGATAGGCACGCACAATCAAATCTGCACCTGCCTTAGATGCGGAATAAGGGCTGTTTGGAGAAAGGGGGGTTTGCTCTGTAAACATCCCCGTTGCACCCAATGCACCATATACCTCATCAGTTGAAACCTGTAAATACTTCACACCTTCACGGTATTCACGGGAATACTTGTCCTCAGGATGAATCTTCCAGTGACGCTTGGCAGCATCCAGCAAGGTCTGTGTACCCACGATGTTGGTGGTCAAAAACAGTTCAGGTTCTTCAATGCTGCGGTCAACATGGCTCTCTGCTGCAAAATGTACCACAGTGTCAAAGTCATATTCACAAAACAGCTTTTCTACCAGGTCTTTATCACGAATATCTCCTTTTACGAAGTGATAACGGGTGTCATCTTCCACCGCAGTGAGATTTTCCAGATTGCCTGCATAAGTCAGGGCATCCAGATTCACCAGACATTCTACTCCATTTGTATGACCCAACAGATAGTGAACAAAGTTAGAGCCAATAAAACCGGCTCCCCCTGTTACCAGTACACGTTTCATTCTACTTCCTCCTCAGCGATTGCCTTCAAATATTGACCATACTCTGTTTTCATCAGAGGCTGTGCCAACTCTAAAAGCTGTCCTTTTGTAATAAACCCTTTGCGGTATGCAATTTCTTCGATACAGGATACATACAGACCCTGTCGCTTTTGAACGATGCTCACAAACTGGGATGCCTCCTGTAAGCCTTCATAAGTACCTGTATCCAGCCAAGCCATGCCACGGAAGAACTTGACCACATTCAACTGACCACGCTTGAGGTACTCATTGTTGACAGCAGTAATTTCCAACTCACCACGGGCAGATGGTTTGATATTTTTTGCAATTTCCACCACCTGATTGTCATAGAAATACAGCCCTGGTACTGCATAGTTGGACTTTGGCTTTTGGGGCTTTTCCTCCAAAGAAAGCACCTTTCCTGTCTTATCAAATTCCACCACACCGAATTCTGTGGGGTTGTAGACGGGATAACCAAAAATCACGGCACCGGTCTCCAAAGAGGCAGCCTGTGCCAATGTGGCAGAGAAACCAGCACCATAGAAAATATTGTCACCCAATACCAGTGCTACTTTATCATCTCCGATGAATTCCTCGCCAATAATAAATGCCTCTGCCAGTCCATTAGGAGCCTTCTGTACAGCATAGAAAAATTCCATACCATACTGCTTCCCATCCCCCAAAATCTCCTCAAATACAGAGATATCACGGGGGGTGGAGATAATCAAAACTTCTCGAATCCCTGCCAACATCAAAGTAGACAGAGGATAATAAATCATGGGTTTATCATAAATGGGAAGTGCCTGTTTGGATACGCCTCTGGTAATGGGATAGAGGCGAGTGCCGGAACCACCAGCTAAAATGATGCCTTTCATCACTAATTCACTCCATCTTTCTCCTAAACTAACTAAATAGGGTGCAAATTATACTGCCAGCAACAATCAACAGCAATGCAAGCAACTTCTTTCTGTTGAGCTTTTCCTTAAAAATAACCACACTGAAAAATGTAATGTAGAGATAACTGGTTGTTTCTAACACTGCACCAAGAGAGAGTGGAATCACCTTATATGCTGTGACAGAAATCAACGTTGTACCAAAGAAGAGAAGATATGCAAAAATGACTTGTGGATTCAGATATTCCATCAAAGGAGAGGAATAGGTTTTTAAGGATGCCTTTTTTAATAACACCTGGGAGACAGAACCTACAAAAATACCTCCCAGTAAAATAGCTGTATACAATATCTGTTGCTTATCCATTATCACCCTCACAATCTGAGCGTGCATACAGCACAACACCTAGAATGACCATAACTGCCCCTACTACTTTTCCGATTGTGATGGCTTCATGGAAAAAAAGAAATCCCCATACACTGCCCCAGATGACAGTAACCGCCTTATTGGCAAATGCCACAGATAGAGGAAGTCTTTTGATGATTTGCTGCCAACCTATGGCATAGAATCCCAACAACAGGATTACTATGCCATAAAAAAAGCAGAACTCCAGACTGAGGAAAGGGTGCTGCCCTGCCAACTTACTGCAAATACCGCTGACAGAGTAAAGCATGAGCATAAGATGAAGGGCAAACAATGTTTTTCCTTTATTCACAATCTGTCCTTCCTTCTGTCAGTCCCTGTTGATGGGTTTCTTCTTCCAAATTGATGGTTTGACGAATCACATATTGTGGGGAATTATTGATGCTGATATAAATACGTCCCACATATTCACCAATCATACCAAGCATAAGCATAATCATACCACCAATAAAAAGCAGTACTGCCATCATAGAGCTGTATCCTGCTGGAATAGCTGGATTTAATAGTCTGTGAATGATAATATACAATCCATACAATACACCCACACCTGTACAAACAACACCAACCAAAGAAGCAATCCGCAGAGGTTTGACAGAGAACGCAGTAAAGCCATTGAGCCACAAAGACAGCAACTTTTTAAAGGTATATCCAGATGAACCAGCAAGGCGATTACGTAATGTCATTTCCACATTGGCAATCTTCTTTGTGGTTCTCATTACCAATCCTGGTACATAGGGATAGGACGCTGTATATCGAATCACATCATCAATCACAAAACGCTTTGCTGCAAAAAAACTACTGATTTTAATATCTTTCTGTTTTTCCAATAAAATATTTGCCATACAATCGTTCACTTTTGTGCCAAAAGCACGAAATAAACCTCGAACAATATTACTATATGAGGCATAAACAACATCATATCCCTCATCCAGTTTATAAATTAGGTCGAATATCCCATTGGTTGGAATTTCTCCATCATCATCCATAGATACCACAACATCGCCGGTTGCTGCACGATAACCAGCCATCAGTGCTGCATGTTGACCAAAATTTCGTGCCATCTCCACACCTTTAATATGGCTATCTTTCATAGCATACTCACAAATCACATCATATACATGGTCTGGTGATGCATCACTGACTAAAATAATTTCATAATTTGTATAATCCTTCTGATTAAATTCAATTTCAAGTTCTTCTAGTACATGTGGCAATGTTTCAGCAGAGCGATAGCAGGGAATCACAATTGAAATTTTTTTCATACTTACCCTCCTAACCGTTCTTCTATATTTGTATGCTTAACAAAAATGTATTTTGTGCCTACAGGGACAAACCCATTTTTAGTATGCACATGCATAGAAGCCATATTATTACTAGATACCACTGTACTTAAAATAGACACACCACGTGCCATCAATTCTTTTGCCTGTAAGTATGCAAATGCAAAACCCAATCCTTTCCCTCTGGATTGCTGATACATTCCTACAAGGCTTTGATGATAGGTTGTTTCATTCACTTTTCTTGTACAAGTATATCCAATAGGTATAGTATCGTACATAAATTCCCATATTTCCGCTCCACGAGCTAACTCATCGGACAGAAATCCAATATAACGATTTATTGTATCGTTTTTCTGAAAAAAAGGATCTATACTGACTCGATCTGTGGTATACATACCTATTTGTATTTCCTGCTCTACTCGTTCTCTGGCATTTTTACTATTTGCTAAACAAGACAAATGCATTGCAATATCTCTATAACGACTATCCAACTGAAATTGACCTACATTCATTTCCAGCTGAAACGCTGCTTCTACGAAACTATATTGATATGTCACCATCAAATCATACAAATCTTTTCGTCCAATTGGCAAAGAAACAACAATATACTCGCCATAAATAGATTCCAATGCAGCTATAACATCTTCCTTTGAATCGTTCAATTCAACATGTATTTCTTTGCTTGTTAAATTTAAATTACGCTTTTCCCAGTAAGCATCAATAATTTTCATACAAACCCCAAGTTATGACTTTATTTATGAAAATATGCAATGATCCGACTTATAACCAAGTTTACATCTTCCCTCGACAACCCATAATACATAGGCAATCTCACCAGTCGCTCACTTTCTTTTGTTGTATAACAATCCTCACCATGGAAGCGACCAAACTGCTGACCAGCTGGAGCAGAATGGAGAGGAATGTAGTGGAATGCCGTCTGAATTTCCTGCTCACGGAGATACTGCTGCAACTGGGTTCTCTCCTCCAAATCTTTTACCTTGATATAAAACATATGAGCATTGTGTACACAACCTTCAGGAACCACAGGCAACTCGATTCTACCACTATTGGCAAGCTCCTGCAAACCTTCCTTATAGCAATTCCAAGAAGCAAGGCGATTTTCGTTAATTTTATCCGCACTCTGTAGCTGTCCATAGAGATAAGCAGCATTCAATTCAGAAGGCAGGTAGGAAGAACCAATATCCACCCATGTATACTTGTCCACCTGACCACGGAGGAAGTTAGAGCGATTGGTTCCCTTTTCACGGACAATCTCTGCACGCTCCACCAGTTTGGTATCATTGATGAGAATAGCACCACCCTCACCCATAGAGTAGTTCTTTGTCTCATGGAAAGAATAGCATCCAATGTGACCAATAGCACCCAAAGCTTTGCCTTTATAACTACTCATTACACCTTGAGCGGCATCCTCCACCACCAACAGGTTGTGGCGGTTGGCAATATCCATAATGGTATCCATTTCACAAGCTACGCCAGCATAGTGGACAGGAACAAGCACCTTGGTTTTTTCTGTAATGGCAGCCTCAATGAGAGTTTCATCAATATTCATAGTATCCGGGCGAATATCCAAAAACACCAACTTTACTCCAAAGAGGGCAAAGGCATTAGCGGTAGATGAAAATGTGTAGCTGGGCAAAATCACTTCATCCCCGGGCTTCAAATCACACAGCAAAGCAGCCATTTCCAAAGCATCTGTACCGCTGTTTGTCAATAACACCTTAGCAGAGCCAGTTCTCTCCTCCAGCAATGCTTGACACTTTTTGGTGTAGGCACCATCGCCACAAATTTTGTGAGACTGGATGGCATCTGCAATATAGTCATTTTCTGTGCCAACATAGGGTGGAATGTTAAAAGGAATCACACCTTTCACAACCTTTCTTTTCCTGCTCATTGTAACATAATAATTTATTTTTGTCAGTAAAAATCGACTTGTTACACGTTAAATATAATTTCTTGGTCAGAAATTGCAAGTACAAGTTGAACATCCGCAAGCAGTAAATATATCCGCATAGTATTTATTTGGAGGGCATCCTGTTGGTTACCCTCCTAAGCATACTACTGCATTTAGCCCCAGCTCAAGCGATACCAAGAAACCGGTCCACGATCTTCTCAAGAGTGGCATATCCCAGCTTTTTCAAAGAACATCCATTCATAGTTTGTCGGCAACGTAACGGAACGAACGTCTTACGTTGAGAACTGCTCACTAAATTCCCCTTTATAGGGATAAAGACACATGTGCCCTTAGTTCCGAAGCCACGCCAAAAGGAGTCCAGATTAGCAACACAAAACCTTGCTGCCCCAGCGCACGATCGGAGCAAAATCAGAAACGAGCATCTGTTGTCCACAGCAATCATCTTAGAGTGCTAGGTAAATCGGTCACCGTGTTCTTCCTTCAGCTGCTGCGTTGTACCCTGTACGCACACAGCATCCTTACTCATGGCCCCAAGGCAATGCGTACCACTTGGTTTTGTTCTTGAAGTCTCCAACTTCATTTTAAATCAAATATAATTTCCCGTTGTAAAATAATACATCAAATATTCATATCCATACCAAGCATGAAGCAAAAACAGGCCATAGCATATTACCAACCAATATTTTTTCCAACCCCGTTGATTCCATAGTCCCTTTGTATTAGAAAGCAAGCATTCTGCGCTCACCAGAAACAGCAAAAACGTCATCACCAGGATTCCCCACCCCCAGTTGCCATGCATCATTCGATCTCCAGGTTCTACCAAAAGCGCATACTGCATATAAGCAATAATACTTCCTAACCAAACAAAAGCAAAGCTGTCCATTTTCTTTAAGCGTGTCCGTCCTAACACCAAAACTGCCAATGGGAATGCGAACGATTGCAATGCTGCCACAGGGATATTTGAAACCCATTGTGACATAATAAAAAATGGCTTAATTGCAAAGGAACTGGAAACACCACCATCAAATACTACTTCACTCTGCCAAAACAACACAGCAAATGTAGGAATCACAGTACATGCAATCTCAACTAATGGCTTGAACCATTTCCCTCTTCCTTGTATAAACCAGATGATTAGCATAATTGCTAATGCCGGATAGAGCGCCAAATCCAGATTTGGCTTTAACCAAGCAGACAATACACCAACAAAAGCAAAACAAACCAATTCTTTTATTGATGTCTTATGTTCTCGTTGGAAACGAGCAGCAATTTTATGAAGGAAAAAAACCTGAAGAACTCCTACTAATTTAATTCCAAATAAGGTAGAATTATGCCAAACCCCTGCCATATATAATCCAATATAACGATATGAATTAAAGGATGGCACATATAGTGCAGCAGAAGAATATACAAACAATCCAACCAGCAAACACAAAGACCAATTATCAATTTGCGCCACTTTCTTAATATACCATGATGTTACATAAACACCCAAAAAAATAAGACATATTAAAAAAATAGCAATACTGATTTGATTATGAAAAATTAAAGTTAGTACTTTATATACCTCAGAGATTAAACTGTATGCCCCTACGCCATCTAGTGAATTTTGAATATGAAGGTTTAAATCGCTGTTATACTGAATATATAAATCTCCTGTCTGCAACAAAATGATTTGTGAAATAAGTTCTATAGCAACGAAATAAACAAAAGCAACTACAATAGTTTGTAACTTAGAGAACAAATTTTTTTGTATTCCAAGTGTGTATACCCATTTTTCATCATCCACAATATTTCCTCTCCTCGTTGCCTATTTTTGCTTGGCTAATCGTAATTCAGTCAACTTTAATACTGTACTTCCTGTATTCTGAAGAAAAAATTCTACCTGTGTTTTCTCGCTCTCTAATGTAAACGGTATTACTGTTGTTCCATTTTTCAATTCTGAAGAACAAATCTGCTCTTGTCCTGCTCCTGCTGTAATTCTCATCTCCTGAGGATCCTGCAATTCAGCGTCCACTGTCAACTCATAGCAACCGGTATCTAAAGCAATATATGGCCCATACATAACCTGTCCACTCTGGAGTACAATACTTCCATCATCTTGTTGCATAGAGGGATCACTAAGTGCCATAAAACCATTGATATAATTTTTTGTTTCATCAATGGGGGTACGAAATCCATTCTCTGATATATTATGATCATAGGCCAAAATTGTATAATCTCCATAGGTTAAAATACGCTCTGGTTCTCCAAGTAATGTATTCTCATATCCATTAGGGGCATATACGGCTACTTCTGCACTGGATAATAGCAGGAAAGTGTTTCCCTGATAACACTCCGGCTCATACCAATCCTTGGATGTTAACCAATAGAACGGTTGAACTTGATCAATTTCTGTCAATACGCCACTTATATGCACACGTCCATTGGACAATGCTGTGTTAACCCCAGCATTCCAAAAAGTAGCATATCCATATAACAAACCTTGATCTGCCAAATATGTGGTAAGTCCTCGCATATTGTTTAAGGTAGTTTGATAATCAAATGTCGATTTTACCACTGGAAACATCATTACCACTGTTACACAAGATATTCCTAAACTATACAAAATACTAAGCAAGTTCATATTCTTTATATAACGAGTATAAATATAGTTTGATGCTACTAAATTCATCAGTACCACACTAGTAAGTAAATATCGAGATACTCCAACATAGTTAACCATCTGAGTAAATATAATTACAATTAAAGACTCTATCGTGTGAATCAAGGAAAAGATTAAAAAGAATTGTGTTCTTTGGGACTCAGATTGGTAGTTACGATATGCCAATATTGGAAAGACAACGGTCAAAGCTATAAAAAAAGCAAATCTAACAATGGTTAGAACTCCATCAATTGAAAAAAGTGAAACTGATGTAGAAAACCCAAGATAAAAAAAGATTCCTTGGATTAACATAACCATATTATCCACTATTTGTTCGATAGATGTGGCAAGTTTTGTTGCATCACCATTGCCTAGCACTCCTGACCATGTAGCCAGTTTCATAGAACACAAATATCCGATTCCTCCTACCAAACTTATAGAAATCAGAATTTCAATTATTCTTTTTTTTGATGGCAGCTCATTCAATTTATTGCATTTTCTATTTTGATACATATACAGTATTAAAATGCTCCCTAACATAGGAAGCAGCAAAGCTTCCACCGCCACGATTCCCAAAAAGCAAGATACTAACGTTAACAGCAATGCAAGAACAAATCGTTTTTTGTGTAGTTCCCATGTCGTAAAATGCTGCACAGAACTACCCAATCCCCCAATAGTAAATAACGTCATAAAAACTGTTGTCGTATATGCACATTGAATGAATAACATATCATACTGTACATCAACAGAGAAACAAGTTAACATGACAGGAATTCCTACTATCCAACTATTATTCTTCAACAGCTTCTTGCACATAAAAATGACAGAGGCTATGAAAAGAAAGGTCCATAACAGCTGTGCACATGCTTTAGCAATCAGATAATCTGGAATAAACTGCAGGAATAACCATATAGGAAGTTGAAACGTAAAAATTCCAGTGGATCCTATCCAACCATCAGGGAACAGTTCGCCTGTACGCATCATTTCCAATGCTATATTTAATGGGGCAGCTGAATCAGAATGAATTCTTGTTAATCCCCCAGTAAATAGGTATAAAATTAGGATAGTAAGAATAATGCCCCCAGATCCAAGCAAAATTTTATTGGATAAAAAGGAATCCTGTCTTTTCAGAAATTTCATACAGCTAAATCCCTCCTAAAGATCGCTCACAGTTATTTGACGTAAGTCAAAATTTTTGTGATACACTTTAATTCATCCTGAGATAAATCATGGTATTTCAAATCCTCTCTCAGCCTATAGAGCAGTGCTTCACTGACAAAATGGCTCGCTGGTTTTAAAAGCACCTGCTGATACTGCTGCGCAATAACATTCAAATCGAGATATTCTTCAGCAAAGCTTCTCGCTGCGTGTTCTAAAGCATGTCGTTTGTCTGGATTCTCATATAACACCTTCATTGCCTGATAAATTTTTTCTATCTCCTGCTTTTCCTTCATTGCCTCCACGGAGGGAAGTTTTACACATGCCTCATCTGGAATTTCTCCAAAACTTCCAATATTATTGACTACCACGCACTTTCCTTTGCCGAGAATTCGCATTAAACTGCCACTAGTTTCACCATTATAGGGCCAACGCAAGTTAAGGCAAACATCGGTTGCATCAATATACTGACGGAATTGCTCTATCTTGGTATACCCTGTTACCTGTACCTGATCAGAAATCCCCAATTTTTCCACAAGCTGCTGAAACTTAGGCGCCAACCCACTATCTAATTTACCTACAAAAATCAACATTATCTCTTGATGTTCTGCTGCCAGTTTTGCAAAAGCTTTTACAATAGGCAATACTCTCTTTGTTTCATGGATATGTCCAAAAGCTGCAAATACAAACCGTTCCTCTGACAGACCGAGTTCTTTTTTTGCAATAGAACTGTCAACCAATGGTTCAATTCTGACATAGGATTGAATATGGGCAACATCCCGTCTAATATCTCGTCTAAGCAGCTTCTCCTTAGCTTCTTTACTGTGAACAATAATTTTGTCGGCGTAGTTGCTTAAAAACCCGTTCATTTCCATCTCATGAATTTTTAGCGGCTCGCCTTTTGCTACCGAAGTTAGATACTGCTCCACCTCTGTCCGGGGGAAATCTTGTAACAGTAGCTTCCTATATCCCTCAATATCATTTTTATTTCGAGCCAATGTCTCAAACTGTACCACACCGTGGAGATTGTAGTCATGAAGAACCATAGTACCACCATAGGTTTGGATATAGCCCCACATATAGATGTGATATTCCGAATTTCCTATTTGAAATACAGTGTCCACATATTCTGACCGATGGACCTTATACTCAGTATGTACCCTACAGATTACACTATCAGGCAACTTACAATCTATCTGATAACCAGTGTCCACATAAACATCTATATTAAAATAATGACTAAGTGCGTCAACAATATCTACACTGTAATCTGAAATACCAGACTGTAGGGGGGGCAATGGAGTAAAAAATGCAATCTTTTTCTTAAAGCTACTCACTTCCTTTGCAGAAGTTTCCAGTTTGCTGATAAAGTTTACTGTATCGGCAGCAACTTTTTCCCACTGGAATCTTTGAAGTCTCTCCTGCCCTAGTTTATTTAATTTCTCCAACATTTCCGGATGTAGCGCAGTTTCTAATCCCTTAGCAATATCATCATTGGAATGCGGATCAACCAAAATGGCAGCCTCTCCGCCAATTTGCCCAAGGCTGGAGTTACTGGATGTCAAGACTGGAGTCCCACACGCCCATGCCTCCACTACTGGCAAACCAAACCCTTCATAAACAGAGGGAAACGCTACCAGAGAAGCGAGGTTATAAAGAGCCACTAACTCCTCATTGCTTACAAAATTAGTCAGCACTACACGACCTTTTACTCCACATTTTTCGGCCAATTCTGTGTATCGTTTCACTGCGGCTTTTTGCAGCTTGCAAACAATTACCAGTTGATAATTCCGAATTAGCTCTTTTGACAGCCTCCCAAAGGCAGTAATTAAACCAGCCAAGTTCTTTCTCTCATCATCGCCGCCAGTACACATCACAAAGGGACTATCAATTTTAAACTTCTTGCAAATATCCTTCTTTTGTTGTTGTGACACCTGAATTTTCTGAAACTTTTTCCCAGGTGCACCCCAAATCACGTGAATATTTTCACCAGATATATTCAGATGCTCCATCAAATCATCTTTCACGCTCTGGGAAATCACCAGCAGCTGATCTGCCCATAAAAGCTGTTCTAGCTTTTCCAGATACCAGCCCATATCCTCTTTGCAAGAAAAGTAGTAATCCTTCATCACATAAGGAATGATGTCATAAACAATGGTAACCACCTTTGTCTGAGCAAACCATTCCTTCTGATAGGTAGGATACTGTGCATCAAACGGACTTGTAATAATAAATACATCAATCTTATTCTTATGAATATAGGCACGCACCAATTCTCCATAAATAGTCTGCATGTCACGCAAAGGAAAAAAACGTCCCTTATGAATGCAGCAAAAATCCTCACGCTTGAGTTTTCCCTGTGCTACTTCTTCCTGAAAATAGTCTGTATCTTCCAAGACATTAAACAAGAAATACTCGTTATTCTGATCTTGTGCCAGTATAGTAGAAAAAAGGTCCAGAGCATAGTTCCCAATACCTCTATTTTTCGACATTGCACCCAGCAAAGCAATCGAGTCAAATGCAATTCTCATTCCAACACCTCTGCAATCTGCTCTTTATCCAAAAAAATAGAGTTAATTCCTGTAAAAGCGTATTCAATGTAATTCTTGCTTGCCATAAAATCAATAATTTCCTGATTTTTTAGCCCTACCACCAAATGCTTTCTGTAAGGAATAGTTTCAATAATCATAATAAGTGGTCTATGTTTTGTAAAATCGATCGAGTTTAGGATGTTCATTTCCTCTCCCTCAATATCCAAATTGACAATGGTAGGCGTTTTATCAAAATAGGTGTCCAAAATCTCCTCAACTGTAATTGTTTTTACTGGCACAACCTGTTCAATCTTTAAGATTGGATTTTCTGCGATCGCAGCTTCAGCGCCCTGTTTATCCGGTGTGGACAGGCCATCCCCATTAAGGACATAAAAATCCACTGTCTCTCCGCTGGTATCGGCAATACAGCGATTGAGAATGACATCTCCACTGCGGTAAAATTTCAATTCCCCAATCAAAGCAGGGTTTGCCTCTACCAACACACCACGCACACCTTTTTGATAGAAGTGATATGTATTGCTGTATAGTTTTGCATGGTTAGCACCTAAATCTAGGTAGGTGACATCCTCTAATTTCTTACCAAGAACTCTAGCGATATACTCAGAAATCATGTCCTCACCACTTTGGGCAGTTGATTTTTTCATGACCTGCTCATTTGCAACAACCTCTGCAAACGCCCCTTCTTCTCTTAAATCTCGCAATTCTTCTCGTGCTTCACATAACTGCTGGCACATCATATCCAATTGCTCTCGTAACGCATTTTGTTCCTGCGCATACTTTTCTCTATCAACACTCTTCTCTTGAACCTGCTTTAGCAATTGTTCACTTAAGCGCTGCGCCTCTTGAACCTGCGTCAAAACCGCTTCATTTCTCTGATGTTCCTCTTGTATTTGCTCGAATGCCAATCGTTGTAATTGTGCTAAGCGCCCGAACGCAGGCGTTGCTGCATTATTGAATTCAGTCTGTTGATTACATATGGGTTCAATATACCATTTCAAGCATTTTCGAACTATTTTTTTACAAAAAACAATCAACTTGCCAATCACTGCTCTACAAGAATATAAATGTCGAAAAGCGTAATTTTCCCTATTGACTTCCATCTGCCGCAAGAAACAATCAATTTCTTTGAAATAGCGCTCAACTTTTTGTGTGGGCTCTTCATATTCTTCTGCTTCGTTTGTAGAAAAAAAAGACTTCCCATCCGCCGGATGCAAAATATGCATCCCTCCTTCTTCGGAAAAGTTGATGGGGCATACACCTGTCAGCTTTTCTAAAATAATTTTTTCCTCTAAAGTCATATTCGTATTCTCCTCTCACCGAACACCTTGCGCTTATCAATACGAGGAATCCTCTTTTCTATGAAAACCCTATTCAGGAAAACTCTTTTGGAAAATACTGCATTACTTTACCTCGCACAAACTCATTATATTTTCCAACACAAACACCACATGTGCTAACTTAGCAGATTATCTCTTACCGACTCAATAGAAATTTTCCCTTCCAAAAACGCCTCATACTGGTCACAAATCGGTTCTGTCGCACCACATGCGATCTGCCGGCCATGATCTAACCACAAAACCTTGTTACACAACTCTCTAATTTGCTGCAACGAATGGGATACAAGTATAGTTGCCGCCCCGTTCTGGATAATTTCCCGCATCTTTGCAGCGCTTTTCTCTTGAAATGCACCATCGCCTACGGACAGCACTTCATCCAAAATCAGGATTTCCGGCTGCACCAGCGATGCGATCGAAAAGGCCAAGCGGGACTGCATACCTGTGGATAACTGCTTAAAAGGGCGTTCTTCAAACTCTCTTAACCCAGAAAAGTCCAAAATCTGATCATAGGTACTATCCATAAATTCTTTAGTATAGCCCAACATCGCCCCACGTAAGTAGGCATTTTCTTTTACGTTCAAATCAGCATCAAAACCGGATGCCAATTCCAAAAGAGCCGCTACAGAGCCATTTCTTACAATACTTCCCGATTTCGGCTCCATAACACCAATTACGGCTTTCAGCAATGTAGATTTTCCAGCCCCATTGGTACCGATAATACCAAGCATATCGCCTTTATAGAGCTCAAAAGAAACATTGTTGACTGCCATAAAGGTTTCAACATGATATTGCTTTTTCAAATGGCGCATCGTCCATTCCTTCAAACCAATATCCTTGAAATCTCCAATTTTGTAACTGATAGATACATGATCTACCTTCAGCATCGTTTCCATGACAGCTCCTTAGACATAATATAAAAACTCATGATTATTCTTTTTATACATATAAGCGCCGATTGCAAAAGCGATTATTGCATATGCAGCGGCCAAAAGATGAAACTGCGGCGTTGGAATCACACCGTCAATCACTATTTTTCTAAAATAACGGATATACAAATACATCGGATTGAGCAAAAAGGCGCACTGCACCATATAACTGTATCCATCAATGGTATAAAAGATGGCAGACATCCACATCAACAGCTGCGTCAGGATTCCCCACAGATATTGCATATCCCGGAAAAAGACAAACAATGCCGACAGAATCAATCCAATCCCCAAATTGAAAATGATTAGGCATACGATTGGATAAATGAGCAAAAGGAATTTCCATGTAAAAGGGATCCCATCAATTGCCACAAAAGTAAAGAAAATGAGCAATGTCAATCCAAAATTGATTAGCGACGATACATTTTGCGAGAACAGAAACAAGTATTTGGGTATATTAACTTTTGTGAAGATACCTGCATTGCTCACAAGGGAACTCATGCCCAGATTGGTCGCATCGCTAAAATAAGAAAATATCAATTGTCCCGCGAACAGATAAATCACATAGTGGTCCACATTGTTGCCGAAAAAATTGCTGAATACCATCCACATAATCAATAGATTCAGCAAAGGCGCCAAAATACTCCATGCCATTCCCAGTATGGTACGCTTATATTTTTTTGTAAAATCTCGCTTGACCAATTCTTCAAACAAAAACTGGTGCTGTTTCAGCTTCTTCAACATGAAAAGGTTTCACTCCACATTTTAACTTTATTTTTGGCGCCATTCTTGCATAACATCAGCTAGCATCTCACCAATAACGATTTGAGGCTCCCATCCGGTGTGCTCCGTCAGCTTGCTGTGATCGCAGCAAATCACCGGCGTATCGCTTGGCCGCATTTTCGCAGGATCCTGCTCTACCCGAATTGAACAGTTCGCCATAGCGCACAGCTGATCCAAAATCTCCTGTGCGCTATAAGTTACACCCGAGCCGACGTTATAGACTTCCCCGGTATGCCCTTTTTCCGCAATTAAGCGATATGCACGCACAACGTCTTTGACATGGGTGAAATCACGCCGAGCAGTCAAATTCCCAACACGCAAGCAGTCTGCCAATCCCTTTTCGACGCGTACGATACCTGCCGCAAAATCCGGAATCATAAATCCTTCCTTTTGCCCTCCCCCGCCGTGATTGAACGAGCGTGTCATACAGATATTCATACCATAGGCGCGAGCATAAACTCGCGCCATTTCTTCCTGTGCCTGCTTGGAAACCGCATACGGTGTCTGCGGCTTCGTGGGAGTAGCTTCTTTCACAAGCCGACCAGCTTCTCCTAAAACACCATATTGGTCTGAAGACCCCACCAGCACCATACGGGTTTTCGGCTGAAAAGCCCGCACAGCTTCCAGAAGGTTGATTGTCCCTATCACGTTGATTTCAACCGTTTTCTGTGGAATTTTCCACGACTGTGCCACATTTGCCTGGCCCGCCAAATGAAAAACAGCATCCGGCTGCGTCTGTGCAACCACCTGTTTGACCTGTTCCCCGTTCAACAGATCGGCTTGCAGGGTTTTCTCAGCCGCACAAATATCCATACCAATTACTTCGTAACCGGATGCTTCCAACTCTGCACGCAGATATTTCCCCACGAAACCTAAGCTGCCTGTTATCAGCGCCTTTTTCATACCTGTTGTGCCGCCTTCTCACGCTTTGCAAGCTGCAAGTCGTACTCTGCCATAATCGCGCACAGTTCTTCATAGCTGGTTTTCTGCGGATTCCAACCCAGCACCGTCTTTGCCTTCGTCGGATCGCCCCACAGGTTATCTACATCGGTCGGGCGGAACCACGCCGGATTGACCTGCACCAGCACCTTTCCAGTCGCCTTATCGATACCCTTTTCGTCCAAACCACTGCCCTGCCATTCCAGCTCAATACCATTATGCGCAAAAGCCAGCGTCGTAAATTCGCGAACCGTGTGCTGCACACCCGTAGCAATAACAAAATCTTCCGGTGTGTCGTGTTGCAGCATCAACCACATGCATTCCACATAGTCTTTTGCGTAGCCCCAGTCCCGCTTGCTGTCCAGATTACCCAGTTCCAGCTTATCCTGCAAGCCGCAAGCAATGCGGCCTGCCGCACGGGTAATTTTACGGGTCACAAAATTCTCACCACGGCGCTCAGACTCATGGTTAAACAGGATACCGTTAACCGCAAACATACCGTACGCCTCACGATACTCCTTAACCATCCAATAACCATACTGTTTAGCCACTGCATACGGGCTATACGGATGGAACGGTGTCGTTTCGCGCTGCGGCACCTCTTCTACCTTGCCGTACAGCTCAGATGTAGAAGCCTGATAAAAACGACAAGTTTTTTCCATACCGAGAATGCGGATTGCCTCCAGAATGCGCAGTACACCCAGTGCATCCACATCGCCGGAATATTCCGGCACATCGAAACTAACCTGCACATGGCTCTGTGCTGCCAGATTGTATACCTCATCCGGACGTACAATCGACAGAATACGCTGAATGCTGGATGAGTCACTCAGATCACCGTCGTGCAGGGTAATTTTCCCCAACAAGTGCTCGATGCGAGCAGTGTTCGGCAGAGACGCACGCCGTGTCATGCCATGTACCTCATAACCCTTTTCCAGCAGCAGTTCTGCCAAATAGGACCCATCCTGACCAGTAATACCCGTAATCAAAGCCTTTTTCATTTTATTGTCTTCCTTTCCTTATATTATTAGAGATATTCTGTCCGATTGCAGATTTTCAGATTCTCGAGCACTTTTTTAATATTGCCGGCGCTGTCCTTCTCGCAAATCAGCAACGCATCTTCGGTATCCACCACAATCAGGTTTTCCACCCCGACCGTCGCGATCAGCTTCTTTCCGCCCTCAATAACCGTATTTTTTGTGTCTACCGTAATTGCATTACCGGTAATTACATTGCCAAATTCGTTGCTTTGACGGATGCGCTCTACCGCCAGCCAAGAGCCAACATCGTCCCAGCCAAACGAGCCCGCCAGCGTGTAAATATGCTGTGCTTTTTCCATAATGCCGTAGTCAATGGATTCCGAACGGAATGCCTCAAACTCCCCTTCCAAAACGCTGCGTTCTTCTTCTGTGCCGATCGCATTCTTGATCTTCAGCAAGCCCGCATATGTTTCCGGCAAATATTGCTCCAGATTCTTCAGGATCGTCGATACCTTCCAGATAAACATGCCGCTATTCCACAGATACTGCTCTGTCGCAAGATAGGTCTTCGCCGTTTCCAGATCCGGCTTCTCGACAAAACGGTCTACGGCAAACGCGCGTGCTAACGTCTCCTCCGGATTAAATTTGATGTAACCGTAGCCGGTTTCCGGGTAATCGGGCGTAATGCCCAAGGTCACCAGATTGTCGCCCTGTTCCGCGATCTCCGCCGCGTCAGACAATGTATTGAGGAAAATCGTATTATACTTAATCAGATGATCGGACGGCAGCACAAACATCACTGCATCATCATATTTCTGTGAAATGTGCACCGCACCTAAGCCGATGCATGGCGCAGTATTGCGGCCGACCGGCTCGCAGAGAATGTTTGCAGCCGGCAGCTCGGGCAGCTGCTTCTGCACCAACGGCAAATAATCCCGATTGGTTACGATATAAACATCTTCCAGATCGACAAGCGGTAAAATACGCTCCACAGTAAGCTGAATCATAGTTTTTCCATCATCCGTCAGTGAAAGGAACTGTTTCGGCATCCGCTTTCTGCTTTTCGGCCAAAACCGTTCGCCGCGACCACCAGCCATAATGAGCGCTGTCTTTTTCATTGCAATCGTCCTTTCTTATAGCCGGGAAAGCAGCACGCGGCATCTCCCGGTGATCTGATAGTTACCCAAGTTTGCGGGCATAAAATATGAATCTCCCTTGCTGAGTAAGAACGTCTGATTTTGATGGTGCAAAAACGCTATCCCACTCACGCACAATACATGATGAAACGATGCACCATCACACGTCAAGTTGATCGCATCGTGCACATCCACCTTATACGCTTTGAAGTACTGGCACGAAAACATTTCGGTCAGTGTAAACTCCGGAAAAGCTGTAACATTATTGGCTTTGCATTCTTCCGGCACCACAGGCTCGTAATTGATCACCTGCGCCGCCCTCTCTAAATGCAGGGGACGCATTTTCCCATGCACATCTTTTCTCTGGTAGTCATACACGCGAAACGTCGTATTGGAATTCTGTTGAATTTCTGCAATGACAACACCTGCGCCAATCGCATGGATCGTACCCGGTAAAATATAAAACACGTCGCCTTTGCTGACCGGTACCCAGTTGAGCACTTCACAAATACTGCCGTCCTGCGCGCGCTGCACGAACTCCTCCGATGTCATTTTGCGGGAAAAACCATAGTAGATGCCAGCTTTCGGCTCGCAATCTACAATATACCACATTTCTGCCTTACCGCATTCACCAAGTTCGAACTGCGCTGTCAGGTCAGACGGATGCACTTGCACAGATAAATCCTTTTTTGCATCAATCAGTTTAATTAAAATCGGGAAATCCTCGTCCACACATTGCGTGCCCCAAAAACCCGCTCGATCCAACTTTGCTAATTCTGCGATCGTCTTACCCGCGAGCGGGCCTTCCGCCACCGTTGAAATGCCGTCCGGATGGCTGGCCAGTTCCCAGCTCTCTGCCGTAACAGATGGCGCATCGGTTTTTCCATATTCACTTTTCAGCCTTGAGCCACCCCACAGATACTCCTTGTAGCAAGGGTGCATTTTCAGCGGTGAATACTTCACGATTCCTCCAAAACTTCCCTGCAAATCTGCATCAGCTTCTTTGCAGAATCATCCCAATTAAACTTTTTTGCCTGCACATATCCTCTTTGTACCAATTTCGTCCGATACGGCTCATCCGCCAGCACGCGCAGCATACCCTCCGCGATGCTGTCGACCTCCATGGGATCGACCAATTCCGCGGCATCGCCTACCACCTCTGGCAGCGATGCCGCATTGGCACAGACTACCGGGCAGCCAAAGTGCATAGCTTCGAGGGGTGGCATACCAAACCCTTCATACAAAGAAGGAAAAACGAATGCAGCCGCATGAGAATATAATGTATTTTTCTCTTCTTCCGTAATATATCCGGTCCGGATAACATCGCCAGTCTCCTCCAGCGCACGCAGTTCCTGATGCAGTTCTTCATTTCTCCATCCACTGCCTCCGGCCAGCACCAACTGATGCGGAATTTCGGCATCCTTCTTCAAACGCTTATAGGCCTGTATCAATCGAACCAGATTCTTCCTCGGCTCCATGTTGCCGACATACAGAAGATACGGCCGATGGATGCCATATCGGTTGTATAAATTCTGTTTGTCCGTTGTTTGGTCCGAAAAAGACGCGGCACTGTAAATCACAGAAATTTTCTCCAGCGGCACGCCCAGCACCTGATGAATTTCGCGTTTGGAAAACTCCGAAATCGTGATGATCCGGTCGCTCCGCGCCGTACTGTATCCGATATCCTTCGAAATACGATGCAGATTTTTCGGGTCCATCGTCTGCGGATATCGGACATATGTTAAATCGTACACGGTGGTAATGACTTTTCCTCGAATTCGGGGCGGAACGATAAAATTAAAGAACACCGTCAAGTCTGCACCGGGGAAAAATGATTCATACGCAACGGGCAACATATGCCAAACACGACGGTACACTCCATAGGGCAGCGCGGTACAGGTGTGCAGCGGCAGTTCCACCCCTGACATTTCCTGACTCAGATCGTTTTTGCCGCGAAAGTTGAATACGTTGCCCCTTAATGACAACAAGTTGTCACTGCGCAGGCGCTTTGCCAACTCATAGGTGTACATCCCAATTCCTGACCGTCTGCCAATACAGGGCTGTAATTCGAGTGCAATCTGTTTCATAACTTCTCTTTGATTTCCAATAAATACTCCTGCAGTCGCGCAGAAACCGCCTGCACGGACAACTGTTCCCGTATATACGATGCAGCGCGTGCGGCTAGTTCGCCGCGCCACTGCGGTTCGTCAAAAAGTCGCCGCAAATAGGCAGTCGCTTCGTCTATGTCCGGTTCCGCCCACCTGCTTCCCTTCAAAAAGGGAAGTTCATCCTTTTGCAACGTAACAAGTGGCGCTTTCACCATACACGCAACATCGGAATTCATAAACTCCGTATTGCCTGACCAATTCGTGGCTACAACCGGCGTGCCCAAATACATTGCCTCCGCCAGTACCAGCCCGAAGCCTTCCGCCCTGTGTAGCGAAATGTAGACATCTACCGCGCGAATCAGACTGTTCACCTGCGTCTTGGTATATTCTTCCGTAAGAAAAAACACATTCGGCCAGTCGCGCAATGAATTCCGGAGTTCCGACAAAACCTCAGGCGGCGTATTGCGTGCCTTCAAAACCAAACCCACACATTCCCGGCAGTCACCAAAAGCCTGGCAGAAAGCCCGGATGGCACCATCCGGGTTTTTCCGGGCAAAAACACTGTGATAATCAAATGCAACCAAACACAAAAACAGGTTATCCGGCAACCCGAATGATGCGCGATTCCAATCCTCATCACACTGCGGCTCAACTGCAAGTGGCAAAACCCGCACGGGCTTTTTTGTCGCTTTGCGGATCGCGCCTGCCGCAAATCCAGAAGGGGTCCAGATCTCATCAAACAAATCAAAATACGGCACCCACCAGTCTGGCAGCGTCTCCTGTTCCCAGATCCAATCGCCAATCACATATTTGCCACGCCATTGCGCGGTCGGCAGCATTTGGCACACCTCATCCAACTGATCCGGGTTGGTATGGATCATCACTACTTGATAAGGGCTGTTCATACCGGACAGGTTTTCGTCCGACAGGGGCACCTCTTGTGTTGGTACACCAGCGTGGCGCAAGCATTGCAAGCTGATTCGACCGGCCTCGCCTAATCCATTTCCTCGGTGCGTATCCCCGATCAGCGTTACCCCCCATGCGTTTTTTCCCTGGTTAGACACTTGCTGACGCATTCGCACGGTACGGCTTACTACCCATTGCTTACGCCATCGCCGGATATGCCGTCTGATCGTCGCTGGTACAAACGGCCGCACCAAGGCTTTAATCTGTTTTGTCACATTATGCATGGCGTGTGACCAAACCTTCCATCTCGTTTTCCAACACCGTAATCTGCGCGACGCTATCCGTCCGGCTTTCGCCCACCGCTGTCAGATACACCTTCAGCTTCGGCTCAGTGCCGGACGGGCGCACGACCGCTTCCGCGCCGCCCTCGAGGAAAAACCGCACGACATTCGACTTGGGCAGCCCAGTCTCGTCATTCTGGTAATCAATTACCCGTTCCACTTGCAGTCCTGCGATGTCCGCAGGGCTGTTTTTGCGCAGACCGGCCATCAATTCCTGCATCTTGGCAAAGCCGTCCGCACCTTCAAACTGAAACGACAGCAACCTGCTTTCGTAGTATCCGAACTTCTGATAAAGTTCATGCAGTACATCAATCAGGGACTTACCTTGCGCCTTGTACCATGCGAACATCTCGCAGATCAGCAGTGAGCCGTTGACCGCATCCTTATCGCGCACAAAGCTGCCGCTGAGATAGCCGTAGCTCTCCTCAAAACCGAACACATACCGGCCGGCTTCGCCCTTCTTTTCCAACAGGCCGATCTGCTCCCCGATAAACTTAAATCCGGTCAGCACATCAATCAACTGTACGCCGTAGTGCTCGGCGACTTTTTTCGCCATCGGCGTTGTGACAATCGTCTTGACTGCGACCGGTGCCTGCGGCATCGTACCGTTCTGCTGACGCATCTTACAAATGAAGTCAAACAGCATCACACCCATCTGGTTGCCGTTGATCAGCGTATAGCCCGCGCCGTCCTTGACGGCCGCGCCTACGCGGTCGCAGTCCGGGTCGGTCGCAAGCAGCAGGTCGCTCTGCGTCTTTTCCGCCCAGCGCAGGCCGACTTCCAGCGCCTCCTGCACCTCCGGGTTCGGATAGGGGCAGGTCGGAAAATTGCCGTCCGGATCTTTCTGCTCGTCCGGAATGATAATATTAGTAAATCCATGTTCTTTCAGGCAACGCGGCACGCAGGAGATACCCGCACCGTTGAGCGGCGTATAAACAATCGCCACATTTTTGTCGGTGCCTTCCGGCAGCACTGACGCGGTGGCAACAGCCGCCTGATACCGATCCACGGTATCCTCGCCGATATACTGAATTTGCCCTGCCTGCACCGCATCGTCAAACACCGCCCGCTTGACATCATCAAACGGATCGACGCCGTCGATCGCCTGCTGAATCGCTTTGGCCGCCTCGGTCGTAATCTGGCAGCCGTCCGAACCATATACCTTATAGCCATTGTACTTGGCCGGGTTGTGGCTTGCTGTGACCACCACACCACCGTCGCAGTGCAGGTCGCGCACCGCAAACGACAGCGCCGGTGTTGGCATCAGCCGGGGATACAGATGCACCTGAATGCCATTCCCCGTAAAGACTTCCGCCGCTGTCCGGGCAAAATCATCCGAGTGGATGCGGCTGTCATACCCGATTGCCACCGATGGCTCTCTTTTATTCTGCTTGAGATAATTGCTGTATCCCTGTGTCGCCTTGGCCACCGTATGGACATTCATGCGGTTGGTGCCAGCGCCCAGTACACCGCGCAGGCCACCAGTACCAAACTCCAGCTCGCGGTAAAAACGGTCTGCAATCGCCGCCGCATCATCGCGGATACGCATCAGTTCGTCATGCAATTCCGCATTTGCCTCAGTTACTACCAGCCAGCGCTGATATTGCTGCATCTCATTCATCGCATTACTTCCCTTTCTATCACTTCACGAAGTATTTCCGCGGATTTCTCCCATGAAAACCGTTTGGCATTTTCATATCCCTTTTGCCGCAGCTCCTGTGCCAGCGATGCATCGCCTGTGATTTTCACGATGCCATCACAAATATCTTCCACATCGTATGGATCCACATACACCGCTGCATCGCCACCCACTTCAGGCAGTGAGCTAACGTTGCTCGTCAAAACTGGCGTGCCGCAGCTTTGCGCTTCGATCACCGGAATACCGAACCCCTCATATAGCGTGGGGAACAAAAACGCATCCGCCGCGGAATAAAGTGCCGCCATATCTTCATCCGGCACAAACCCAATGAATCTAATATCATCCTGATGCGCGATGCCTTTTAAAGCTGTCTGCTTATCAAATTTCCAGCCCTGCTCCCCGGCAATGACCAATTGATGCGCAACTTTTCCGCTATCACGCGCCCGATCATAAGCCCGCATTAACCGCTCGAGGTTTTTTCGCGGATTAAAGTTTCCGACAAACAACAGGAAATGCTCCGGCAACGCATATTTTTTGCGCAATGCATCCAGTTTTTCTACTTTGTCCACCCGACGCATTTCCACAGAGCACGCACAAGGCACAATATGGATTTTTTCCACCGGTATCCCCCATATCTTTACCATTTCCTGTCTTGTAAATTCTGAAATGGTCAGATAAAAGTTCGCCCTTCTGCGCACAAACCAATATTGCAGCCGCCACCAAAGCACCCGAGATAGCTGGTAGGCCTCTTTCATACGATATACCGCCAAATCCGTTATAAGCGGCACCGCGACACAGTTTTTCGGCAAAAGCAGCGGCATTTTAGAATCTGTTGTGAGCAACACCGCATCCTGACAATAGCGCGGCCCAAGCCGGAATGTCTGAAAGAACATCCGGCGCACACTTTGCCCATATTTACAGGCAACACGAATACATTCCGCTCGTTCACCTGCCGGAAATGCCGGCGCATCAATCGGCAGGATAATTTGACACAAGTGCCCTGCAATTCTGGTGTACGGTCCAAAAAGAGCCCGAATCATCACACCGATTCCCGAACTGTTCTTTTTATACTGCAAAGCGTTGATAACTATTTTCACCAAGATCGTCCTACCTTTTCGCCCTCTTATCCGTCAGGGTAGTAGACTAATCCAACCAAACCGCCCGGAATAATTTCAAAAATGTGCATTTTACCCAATGAAAAACGTATGTAACCATTGAAATCATACTACAAATCCTCTTCTTTTTCAACCCATTTACCGGACTTTATTCTGCCATTCTTACCATCAGACACATATAATTTTGTTCCGACAAAAAGCAACCCGTTTCGCGTCTTCGCATGTTCAAGCAAGCCACAGAAGGCAACTTCCTAACCAGTATAACAAGCTATCATTGTACAGCCCCAAAACAGAATTGTTGGGTATAAACAAAGCCAAACCATTCTTAGTGGATTAGCATTGAGATGGGACTAATTTTCAATACGATTTGCAACCGGAAAATGATAGGGGTATGATCGGCGCAGCGCGTATCAGCTGGCCATGCGCCGCCCACCATGCGGCCAGTTTAGCCCCACCTTTTAACAGAGCAGCAGGCGCTTACCGGTTCTGCTTGTGATGGCATGTGATACCATCATTTTTTTGAAAAAGATTTTTAATTTCTGTGATTTTGTAGGATATCTTTTACGCAGGAGAAAAAATTTGGTTGTGATTGACATGTTTTTTTCTTCCTGCTATGATAGGTCTATATATCCACCGTTTTGCAAAGGGAGTGCCTGATATGACATTTGGTGAACGGTGTTAAGGAGAGTTCCATTCGATATGGCTGTACTCAAGCTCAAACCCGCCTGCAAGGACTATATCTGGGGCGGCAGGCGGCTGATGGAGGAATTTCACAAGACCTATGACGGCGACCGGCTGGCAGAGACATGGGAACTGTCCTGCCACCCGGACGGCCTGTCCGTCATCACAAATGGCGACTGGGCAGGCAAAAGCCTGAAAGAATATGTTGCCGAAAACGGCATCCAAGTCCTCGGACGCAACTGCCGCCGCTTTCAGGAGTTCCCCATTCTGGTCAAGCTCATCGACGCGAAGGATAATTTGTCCATTCAGGTGCACCCGGACAACGGCTTTGCGCTACAAAATGAGGGACAGTATGGTAAAACCGAGATGTGGTACATTGTCGATTGTAAGGAAGGCTCCTACCTGTACTATGGCTTTTCACGCGAGATCGACCGTCAGGAGTTCCAACAGCGCATCGAAAACGACACCCTGCTCGAAGTGCTCAACAAAGTTCCTGTGCAGAAGGGCGACGTCTTTCTGATCGAAGCGGGCACGATCCACGCCATTGGCAAGGACATTGTCATCGCGGAGATCCAGCAAAACTCCAACGTCACCTACCGCGTATACGACTATGGCCGCCGGGACAAGGACGGTCATCAACGTGACCTGCACATTGAAAAAGCCCTCGCCGTCACCAACCGTATTCCCATCCTGCGCAACAAAAACGCCATCCCGCACCTAGCAAACTGTGAATACTTTACAGTTGACAAGCTCAATCTGGATGGCTGCATGATGGAGCGCATGGTGGGCACCATCACCGACGACTCGTTTGTCAGCATTCTGGTGCTCGACGGTCAGGGTGTCATCCGCTGCGGCGACGACTGCGTGGACTTTGCCAAGGGTGACAGTCTGTTTCTGCCCGCAGGCAGCGGAGAGTTCTCTGTCGAAGGCCCCTGTGAAGCGCTCGTGACCTCTATTGGCAAAAAGGCCAGCCCCATCCGTATTGCGGTCTATATGTCCAGTAAATCCATTGAAATCGGTCTGATGGATGTCAACCAGTCGTGTATCGCCAGCACTACCCTGTCCATCAACCCCAAGGACGGCTGGCAACCGACCATTGCCCGTATCGGCGACACCGTGCGCGCACTGCTGCACGAACACGATCTGCGTCTGGACAACTGTGTGGGCGTGGGCGCAGCCCTTCCCGGCACGATCGATCCCAAACACGGGCAGATCATCTACTCGAACAACATCGGCTGGGCGGACGTTCCCTTTGTGGAAGAGCTGCAAAAGCACTTGCCCCTGCCCATCTACATCCAGAACAACGCAAACTGCATCGCACTGGGCGAACTGGTCAGCGGCGCGGCGCATGGATGCGCTAACGCCCTGCTCTTTACCATCGGTAACGGCATCGGCGGCA
>OEQS01000025.1_pt1 | contig 32533 bp, 35 predicted proteins | sample 1539731 | NCBI WGS metagenome assembly OEQS01 (sample SAMEA3891890, study PRJEB23780) | metagenome | biome: terrestrial biome; feature: animal house; material: Caecal content | place: Italy | collected 2015-05-05 | reverse complement strand
TTGACGAGAATGGACAGAAGATTGACGCTGCCAGCAAAACGATTACCCAGTCCAATGTCCTGTTGGAGATCCGGCTGCCCTTGCCCGCCGAATTACAGGGCAAAGCAGACTATGCCGTCTACCGCGTGCACAACAATGTGGCAGAGGCGATGAAAGCCAATCCTGACAGCGACGAAGAAGGATTTAAGGTGGAAGGCAGTTATATTACCATCTATGCGCAAAAGTTCTCCACCTATGCCATTGGTTACACAGAAGCCGGCGGAAACAACAATAACAACAACCAGACCAGCGGCGGCGGTGGCGGCGGTGGCGGCGGCTCTACGCCTACCTATTCCCCCAGCATCGTACAGCCGGAGCACGGCACTGTCACCGCCACCCCTAAAAATCCCCAGAAGGGCAACAAAGTCACCATTGCCATCACGCCGGAGAACGGCTATACTGTTGATACGGTCACAGTGACCGATATCAACGGCAAGATCGTAGAGGTCACGCCAAATGATGACGGCACCTACACCTTTGTCCAGCCCTCCAGCAAAGTGACCATTACCGTTACCTTCCGGCAAATGACCGATACATCCGACTGTCCCCGGGACGAAAGCTGTCCCATGGCTGCTTTTACGGATGCCGACCGCTCCGCTTGGTACCACGACGGCATTCATTACTGTGTAGAACAAGGCCTGATGGTGGGCACCAGCGAAACCACATTTTCTCCCAATAGCGCCACTACCCGAGGCATGATCGTCACCATCCTCTGGCGTCTAGAAGGCAGCCCGCTTGTCAGCGCCTCTCTGGACTACGACGATGTAAAGCCAGAGGACTGGTATGGCGAAGCGGTTCGCTGGGCGGACGATGCCGGTGTGGTCACAGGCTATGGCAACGGCAAGTTTGGCCCCAATGACCCTATTACCCGGGAGCAGATGGCCGCCATGCTGTGGCGATACGCGGGAAGTCCTAAAGTCGATGGCAGTCTCTCCTCTTTTGTGGATGAGGCGCAAACCAACGATTGGGCACAGCCAGCCATGATTTGGGCCGTGGAGCAAGGCTTGATCACCGGTGTAGGCAATGACCGGCTGGAACCCAGCGGGCAAGCTACCAGAGCCCAGGCGGCCACAATCCTGATGCGATTTGCCCAAGATAAGGCACAATAATTGCTTTTATCCAACTCATATCATAACAGAAGGGATTATTATAATGGAAGAAAAGAAACTCCTATACCACAACCTGATGGAGGATGTGGTACTGCGGTATGCGGATGAGTCGATTGCCACTGGCGGCGGCTGTCCCTGCCCACTTTGCAAAGCTGATGTCGTAGCCTACACGTTGAATCACCTGCCGCCCCGCTACGTCTGCACAGAGGCAGGACGGTTAATGGTGGAGGTCAGCAGCTATGACCTCCAGTTCCGAGCCGATGTGCTTGCCGCCCTGGGCGAAGCGGTAAAGCTGGTTCGGAATCATCCCCGCCACCAGCAGGAATGAGCTCTGTTTCTGGAATACTTTAGCTCGGGAACCGGGTCTTCTTATTTTCCATCGGAGATATTGTGTTCTATACTGTTTCCATTCTTCTAAACCTTTGCCGGTCGATTGGCATCTTCGCAAGAAGCGACACCTAATTTATATTTTTTCAGAAAATAAAATGGTTTGGGGCAACACTCAGCACTGGACGGCAGCAAGCTGCTGCGTATCCCAACGTTTTGCGTTTCTGTATCTGCTCGGCCATGCGGAGAAGAATAGGCACAAGGGCGTTTAGTAAGCATAAGCAAAAAGCGATCCGCTCGTAAATACGAGAAGATCGCTTTTTTGCTGCAAACACGGCTTTGGGTCTGCCAAAATGGTGTAAATGTGATTTGTTGCGCCATTGACATTGCTCCTCGAATCTGTTACAATGTTTGCGTTCATCGGAGGGTGAGCAACACATCTGAAGTTGCGAGCTGGATAAGATGGCAGGTGAAATTCCTGCTTTGCTTATCCGGCTCTATTTTTTTGAAGCAGGCCAGGAAAAGCAAAGAGATGATACGCTCCGCACCAGAAAAGAGTTGCACCCCCGTATGCAAAAGCACGGCTTGCAAAATAAGGAGGACACCATGCGCCAAACAAAAGAACAGAGTTTGATTCAGGGAAACATTCTGCAATCGCTGATTTCCTTTGCATTTCCGATTTTGCTGGCACTCTTTTTGCAAGCCATGTACGGTGCGGCAGATCTGATCATCGTCGGGCAGTTTGCGGATACCTATGAACAGTCCGGTGTTGCTTCCGGCAGCCAGTTTTTTAACATGATAACCATGGTCATTACCGGTTTGACAATGGGTGTGACCGTTTTTGTAGGTGATTGCATCGGTAGTGGAAAGTCGGATAAAGCCGGAAAGGGTATTGGTACCGGCATTGCCATTTTTTCAGTTCTGGCAATTACGGTAACCGCTCTGGTAGTTCCTTTCAGCGATTATCTGGCTGCCCTTATGCATGCACCGGCGGAAGCGTTTTCGCAGACCAGCGGTTATGTGCGGATTTGTGGTATCGGCACGGTTTTCATCACCGCATACAATTTGATTGGTGCTGTTTTCCGTGGTATAGGTGATTCCAAAACACCACTTCTTACCGTTGCCATTGCCTGCGTTATCAATATTTTGGGTGATTTGATTCTGGTAGCCGGTTTTGGCATGGGTGCCGCCGGTGCTGCCGGTGCAACGGTATCTGCCCAAGCCGTTAGCGTTCTGTTTTCGCTTTATTTGATCGGCAAAAGTGAGCTGCCTTTTACGTTTTCGAAAAATTGCATTCGCTTTGACCCTGTCTGCCTGAAAAAGATTCTGCGGGTGGGGGTACCCATTGCGCTTCAGGAAATGCTGGTACAGTTTTCGTTTCTTTTTATTCAAGTGGTAGTCAACAGCATGGGGGTTACGGAATCAGCCGCTGTTGGTGTTGCCGAGAAAGTCTGCGTTTTTCTCATGCTGGTGGCTTCTGCCTATATGCAATCTATTTCGGCGTTTGTAGCACAGAATAACGGAGCAGGCGAGTTTGAACGTTCACGTAAGGCATTGTTCTATGGCATCAAGACTGCATTGTTTGCCGGTTTTATCATGGGAGCCGTTGCATTTTTTGCAGGGGATTTATTGTCTGCTATTTTCTCGGGTGAAGCAGAGGTGATTGCCTGCGCCCACGATTATTTGAAGGCCTACGCCATTGACTGTCTGCTTACAGCGGTTCTCTTTTGCTTTATCGGATATTTCAACGGCTGCGGCAAAACGGTATTCGTCATGGTACAGGGCGTAGTAGGTGCATTTTGCGTAAGAATCCCGGCGGTTTATCTGATGAGTCGGATGGAGGGAGCATCCCTGTTCCATATCGGCTTGGGTACTCCCATCTCGTCCGCAGCACAGATCATTCTGTGTGTAGCAGTTTACCGCATCTATCAGAAGCACATAAATGCATGAAAAGATAACACTATGGATCTTGAGCATCCATTACAGTGTGTCTTAGCGGATTCTCAGCTTAGGCGGACAGGCGGGCAAAAAACAACGGCGCTGAGAATTCTCTGCGCCGTAGGCTGTTTTCACGCCATATGGAAAGCTTACATAAATACAGGTGTGCCATCTTCTGTGGCATCTAAAAAGAAACATACCGGTCGAAATCCGTCATTTATTTTGGCGGTAGAAATATAATAAAAATACGATAGCGTATAGGAGCGCCAATTCCTACACGCCTGCGCAAGCGAATCGGCCACCACACTGGAGGAACACCAAACAAAAACCAGCTCGCCGGTTTGGGAGCAGGATGCCGCGGTTTTGAATTCTGTCACTCGGACCATCTTTCTTAGAAAACCGCCTATTTAGGCGGTTTTTCTGCGCTTTAACTTTATTTTTTGTGGTTTTAGTGATGGCTGCTCAGTGGTGATTCAAGGCACAGGGAAGGAAGAGATAAGGGGGACACGAGCGAGAATCGCAGCTGGAACCTCCAAATCCCTAACTGCACAACTAATAGATTTTTTCACATCCACGCGCTATAATTGAGTTATACTTACCCATGATCCGTGACCTCCAGAGAAAACGCCGGACCCAGAAGAAATCCGGGCCCGGCCCATTGTGCTGCGTTTACGGTATCTGTTTCCGGGATAACTGAAATGACGGTGGGTTATCTCTTCTTGTAGCCACACTTGGGGCAGACGCCGTTTTCATTCAGCGCGATGCCGCACAGGGGGCAGCGGTCAATCTGGTTGTGGGTGTCAAACTCGGCGGAGGCCGCATTGACGCCGCTGGTGAAGGTGATCTTGGCAATGTTCAGTTTGTCCTTCAGCAGATCATAGACGATCTTGATCATGCCCTCCACGGTCAGAGTCTCCTTGGTCACCACCAGACGGCACTCCGGATAAGCCTTGGCCAGCTCCGTCTCAAAGGCGGGGCCCTTCATCTGGTTCTGCGGAGCGCCGTTGCGGATGCCCTGCTCCTCGTATACCTTCAAAATCGCGGGCAAAAGGGGGTCGTCTTGGCGCAGGATCAACGCATGGTCAAAGTTTTTCAGCACGGACCAAGCGGTCTTCTGAATCTCGTTGCAGGGGAAAACCATGTTGACGCCGGGCTCGACGGTGTCCTCTACCTCGATGGTCAGCACGCCGGTATGTCCATGAAGATACTGGGCTTCGCCCTTGAATCCATAAAAACGGTGGGCGTACTGCAGATCCAATGTGGTGATGCTTCTCATAGAAAAACCTCCTTACAGTTTTGTTAAAATGTATCCGCACAAAAATTTGTTGGTTGTTTAGAACCTTGTGTCTTGAGTTAAGTATACAGAAACATTAGGCTTATGTCTGTGATAAAATCACGCTGAGGCAGATTTTATCAAAAATTTTTTCGATCGTCCCAACAGGCACTCCTGTTTCTCTCCGACACCCGGTTGACAGCCCATGATTCTCTCCCTTATACTGAGGACACCATGAGGAGGGCGTGCCATGAGTTTTGAGAACTATTTTCCCATCTGGGATCAACTGCAACTTCACCAGAAACATCTGCTTCTGGATTCCCTGTCCTACCAGACGGTAAAGAAAGGCACGATTCTACGCGGCAGCAGTACAGACTGTGCAGGGCTTGTACTGATCCGCTCCGGTCAGCTGCGGGCACTGATCTACTCAGAAGAAGGACGTGAGATCACCATCTACCGGCTGTTTGATGGAGATTTGTGTCTGTTTTGCGCTCCCTGCGTGATCCGCTCCATCCAGTTTGATGTGACCATCCAGGCAGAAAAGGATACAGAGTTCTGGGTAATTCCTTCCGAAGTCTATCAAAAACTGATGACCCAGTCTACAGCGGTATCCAATTACACCAACGAGCTTATGGCCAGCCGGTTTACCGAGGTAATGAGCCGGGTGGAGCAGTTTATGTGGAAAAGCATGGACAAACGCGTAGCCGCCTTTTTGCTGCAGGAGGCTTCCATTGAGGGAACCTATGCGCTGCGGATCACCCATGAGATGATTGCCAACCACCTGGGTTCCCACCGAGAGGTGATCACCCGCACACTGCGGGATTTCCAGGATGCCGGGATGGTGAAACTGTCCCGGGGTCTGGTGACCATTCTGGACAGGGAGAAACTGCAAGACCTTGTGAGATAACAGCCATCCCCTATACTGTACATTGTCTTTTCCGTGTACAGTATAGGGGAATTTTTCGTTTTTCAATGGAGAAAAGCCGGCAAGATCATTTCCTGCGCTGCCGCATTTTTCCCAAGCCAGACCTGATTATTTGGGAGCAAGACGCCTGAAGTTTGAGCCTATCCACCCGAACCATTTTTAGTCAGAAAAACCTCCTGAATAGACGGTTATTCTTCTTTTATCAAACTTTTAATCGAAAACTCTATTTTACATCATACGGCTTACTGTTGTTGGTTCGTCCCAGAATATAATCGGTGGAGACCTTATAGTAGTCCGCCAATTTCAGAAGATGAATCACCGGAATCGTCTGAAACCCACGCTCGTAGCGGGAATACACTGTCTGGCTAATCCCTAAAATTTCCGCTACATCCTCCTGCCGCAGGTCCCGGTCCTCCCGCAAATCTCTTAGTCGTTGAAATAACATACCGCCCACCGCCTTTAGTACTGATTAATACTATTGACAATACCGCAGATTTTCATTAGAATGTTGATTGTAGAACTTATAAGTACTAAGGCAGTGGTTGCATGGAGCCGTATCAGGAGATCCTTTGTCATGTGTTCGCAAACAAAAAATTCAGGTGTCCTTCCCGGAACTCATCAATACAGACGGAACAAAGATTGTGGAGCTGGAATGCTACAAGGCTCTGGGCAAAATTAAAGCCATTCTGGAAGATGACGCATTGGCAGACAGCGAATGCTTTCAGCAAATCGAGGAAATTGTCTGTACCTTTGAAGAGCTGGGTTCGGGCGATGATTTTGGATAACTCTACAGACGAATAACCGCCCGCTGAATATCTTCGGAATTCAGCGGGCGGTTATCTTCGATTATTGCTTGTTAAAAACTGATATTATTTCCTCAACTTGCTCCCGTTCTGTTGTCAGAGGTATCTCCGGTTTTTTCGACTCCGTAAGCGCTATTTGTGGAGCGGCTACAGTGGGTATTGGGCTTGGTGCGGGTGTTTCCTTGATCATCGCTGTTCCGGTTGACACAACAGCACAGTGCTTGCATGAACGCTTGCAGATGTGGAGATTCTTTGCTATGCTGATACTAATTGCATAATAAACCAAGAAAGCGAGCATAAACGATGATTTTCTATTTTTCCGGAACAGGCAACTCGGCGTGGGCAGCCCGACAGCTGGCCCGACTGACCGGGGATAAGGCCTATGATATCACCAACCTGAATCAGCTGCCGAATTTGGGTAGCGCCAAGCAGATCGGGTTTGTCTTTCCGGTCTACGCCTGGAGCGCACCGGAGATCATGGCGGAATTTGCGAAAAAGCTGCCCAAGACCCAGGCGTTTACCTTTGGCGTATGCACCTGCGGTGGAGATGCCGGCCTTACCATGAAGCAGTTTTCCAAGGTATACCCCCTCAGCAGCAGTTACAGTCTGGTGATGCCCAACAACTACATTATCGGCTCCGATACCGACAACGAGGGAGAAATCCACCAAAAGATTACCGCTGCCCGTACGGAACTGGAACGGATGGCGCAGGAAATCCAGCAGCAGGTGCCGGTGTACCGTGTCCATGAGGGTAGGCTGGCCGGGGTGAAGTCCCATCTTGTGAGCTTCGGGTTCAACAAATTTGCCCGAAGCGCCAAGCCCTTCTTTGCCGAGGATAGCTGCAACGGCTGCGGCCTGTGCATGAAAAACTGTCCGGCCCATGCCATTATCCTCCGGGACGGTAAACCCATCTGGGCGGCACAATGCTTCCAGTGCCTGCGCTGCATCAACGAATGTCCCGAGCAGGCCATCCAATACGGAAAATCCACGGCCGGACGGCGGCGCTACACCATCCGGGGATATCTGCCCCAGGACGAGCAATGAGGTGCGCCGCTATGAACAAAACTCCAATGTCCCGGCGCAAAAAATGGCTTGTGGCCGGTGGAATTCTTCTTCTGATCTTGGCTATACTGGCGGGTGCTTTTTTTCTGGTATGTGTCCGATTACTACCGGGCGGAGGATGTGGCCTTAGAGGTGCTGGCGCAGGACAGCACCATCGAAGTGCAGGACAATCTGACCATCCTGTCCCCCAGCGATCCCACCGACACTGCCATGATCTTTTATCCCGGTGCCAAGGTGGAGGCGGAAGCCTATCTGCCCCTGCTGGATCAGATTCGACAGACGGGAGTGACCTGCATTCTGGTGCATAGGCCGTTCCACATGGCGATTTTTGATGCCAATGCGGCGGAAGAAGTCATCGCCCAGTTCCCGAAGTACCGGCACTGGTATATAGCGGGACACTCCATGGGCGGCGGCATGGCCTCCAAGTTTGCCTCGGAGCATCCCGATCTGGTGGACGGCCTGATTTTGATGGGTGCTTACATCTATGGTGACTATCCGGCTGAGGACACCCTGACCATCTACGGCTCCCTCAACCAGAGTGTAGAGGACAATATCAACTATACGGAGAACATTGTGGAGATCGAGGGCGGCAACCACGCCCAGTTCGGCAATTACGGCCCCCAGAAGGGTGATCTTCCGGCCACCATCTCCGCTGAGGAACAGCAGGCGCAGACCGTGGAGGCCATTGAGACCTTTCTGGCACAAAGGGATAACTGACAGAAAGCGGAGCGCTCATATGGGCGCTCCGCTTTTCATAGCTCTCTTTGCAGGTACACCATGTCCACCAGCTGCACCCCACACTCGTAGATCGGGTGGTCGTAGTGGTCCGTAAAAAAGTTCTTGACCAGATGGTGCCTACGAAAGCCGCAGGATTCATAAAACGGGATAGTGGATGGACTGTCTCCGGTGCCAACCTGCAGTACCGTATACTGCTCCCTGTAAGTTCGGACAAGAAAGTTCATCAAAGCTTTCCCGTATCCCTTGCCCTGACAGTCCGGCGCTACGGCAATGTTTTTCAGTTCCAGAATGCCGCCGCCCTCGTCCGTTACCACGCATTCAGCCTTGACCCCATCATCCTCTAGCACATACATGGTCCCACGCTCCAGATAACGGTCGATCATATCCTCCTGCTCATCCGCCAGCAGCAACAAATCGACATACGCCTTTTTGTGATCAATGACTTCCCGGATTTTCATATCTGCCGTCACCGCCTTTCGTACACCAAATCCACGACTCCGTTGTATGATTCCGTTCCAACCAGCTTCAGCGGAAGTTCCTGAGAAAGAAACCTGACACACACTTGTTGTATTATCTGGCCAACCTGTCAGTCCCGTATTCTTTGATAAGGCGATATAAATTTTGTACTGCTTGCCTTACGATTCCGTCTCATAGGGCCATGTATTGATACCGCCGAATTCATAAATGCTGGTGTAACCCAGTTCGGCCAGCGTGGAAGAAGCTGTCTTGCTTCGGTTCCCGCTGCGGCAGTAGACCAGCACCGTGGAGTCCTTTTCCGGGATCACCTCAGCGGCAGTATCCTCATCAATGGTACCCACCGGCAGCAGGACAGCGCCGGGGATGTGGCCGCTGTCGTATTCGTCCTGCTCCCGCACATCCAGGATGATGACCTCCTCGGTGTCCATCATTTCTTTGGCCGCTTCCTGAGTGATCTGCTCGTAGGAGCTGTCCGAGGTGTTTCCACCGCATCCGGTCAACAGCAAAAGCAGAGAAGAGAGTAGAATTGTAATTCGTTTCATTTGAGTTCCTCCAAAAGTCTGGCGGCAAAGGCTTTGTGGCCCTGCTCCGTGAAGTGTACGCCATCATAGGCCAAAGAGATGTCCCACTTTCCAGCATCGGCGAAGCGAATACCTAACTGCTCCGCCAGGGCCTGACAGAGCCGGGCAAAGGTATGGGAATCGTCAATGAGCTGCTGACTGGGTACCCACTCGCCCAGAATCATCGTCGGCGGGGCAATCAGCAGGATCTTGCTTCGGTCCAGAGGGATGTCTAAGAGTAACCGCTCCAATCTCTCAGCGGCCTGCTCAGGACTTCGGCCTTGGAGCAAGTCGTTAGTTCCCAGCATGACGATCAGCAGATCTGTATCAGCAGGGAAGGCAGGAGCGGCAAAAGGGATTTCCCGGCCGTTCTGACCCATGTTGCAAACGATCCAGCTCGTTTCCGCAGCCAAGATATCCACCCATCGGCTGTCCGCATCATAGCGTCCACCGAAATAGCCCCGGGGATCATAGCCGTAGGTGTTGGAATCGCCGAAGCAGATAACCTTCATCTCTCATTTCCCTTTCTCTGCATTACTGAAACCGCCGATAATAGTCTTCCAGCTTTTCATCGCAGATCCGCTCAATTTCCTGCTTTTCCTCCCGGGTCAGCTTCTTCCAAACAGACTCATCCACCTGGATCACACCCAAAGTCTTGGTGTGGTGGAGCATCTGCATATCTTCAAACCGCTTGAAGGGATTGGACAGGATATTCCGCTGGGCCTGCGCATCGAGGTATCCGCCCTTGGCGTAGATGCTGTTGGCCTTTTCCACAACCAGTCCAGCCGCCCGGCGGGCTTCATAAAATTCCCGGAAGTATGTAACGATATCACTGAGCTTCACCAGACCCTTGTTGTCGGCATACAATAGCACCGCCTTGAGCAGCACCGGCTTGTAGGAGTAACTCATATCCATCTGCCGCACCATATCCAGAAACAGATCCTTGCGGTTGGAGTCGTTGATGAGCGTCCAGCCGTATTGCTCTGCATATTTCCGGAGCGTCTCCTCTTTGAAATACTTGAAAGTCCGGTGCTCACTCATGGGCACCACCAGATCGGGCACCAAAAGCCCCTCCCGAACATACCGCTCAATGGTTTCCGTCTGCACATCCATCCAGCGGACGAACTCCATCTGGGAGATCATTCCGGCTGCTTCCTCCTGCCAGTTGAAGATGTCCACCAGCTCGTAGTCCAAAGCATCCACCGGCCAGTCAATGAGGGCGTCCGGTCGCTCGCCCTTATCATAAAGCCCCTGTTCGGCGTTTTTTTGCTGTTTGGTGCCAAGCACCAGAGCGCCGGGCTTATAGTCTTTCAATCGAAACAGCCGGTGCATGGAATAGGGCATATTGTACTGGCTGGCGTTGTCCACGAAGTCAAATACCATCAGGCTCTCCTTGCCAGGTGCCAGTCGCATACCACGGCCCAGTTGCTGGGTATAGAGCACCTTGGACATGGTGGGCCGGGACATGAACAGTACTTCCGTAGCAGGGCAATCCCAGCCCTCGTTAAGCAGATCGCAGGCGCGCATAGCACTTTGATCTTGCCCTTTTCAAATCGGGCCAACATTTCCCGGCGGTCGCTAGCCTTGATCTCACCTGACACGGCCTCAGCAGCCACACCAGCTTCGTGAAACCGCCCTGCAATCTCCTGCGCATGTTTCACTGAGGCACAGAAAATAACCGTCCGCCTGTCCCTCACATACTGGAGCCAAGTGTCCACAATGAGCTCGTTCCGCTCCGGCACATAAATCTTGCTCTCAAGATCCCGAATATTGTACTGGATGCTATTGAACCGCACCTTAGTCAGGTCAATATATGTATCGGCAGAGGCGTGGTGAGCTTCGTCCACTATAATGTAGCCGAAATCATCCGGCTTGAACTGCTCCAGATTCAGGGCAATGCTCTGAATACTACCGCAGACCACAAAGGCGTTACCCTTCTTCATGCTCTCCACATAGCGGCCCACCGTCACCTGAGGCCAAAGTTTTCGAAAGGTTTTCGCTGCCTGATCCACCAGTTCCACCGTGTGGGCCAAAAAAGCGTACGTTTTCCAAATCGCTTAGCGTCCATGACGGCGGTCACTGTTTTGCCGGTGCCGGTAGCGTGGTAAAGCAGAGCGATGGTCTCGAAATTGCAGCGCATCTCTTTCAGCGCCGCCAGTGCCTGTTTCTGATGCTCCTTCAGTTCTAGTTTGGACCCATCTAGAGACTTACCACGCTGGGTGGGGAGGTAGTCCTCAATCTCCTTGAAACTGGGGTGCTGGCCCAAGAATACCCGCAGCTCGTCCTTGACGGTCTCCGGCTGCTGCTGCATCTGTCGCACTGCCCAGCGGTACACATCCCAGCTCAGGTAGATCATGCTGTTCTGCTTGAGCAGGTCATCATAAAACTTGTTCTGAGAAACTAGTTTTGGATTGTGAGATGCCTCATCGGCGATCTCAATGGCCACCTTGCGCCCACCGTTTTCAATCAGAAAATCGGCAAACCGGCTGTTCTGGTAGATGTCGGAGAAGGGATATTGGGAGTAGAGGTAGCCGGCCTTCTCAGCACCAAAGGTGTCGGAGAACAATTCGATGAACAAATCCTCAGCACTGCTGCCGGAGGCGGAGCGGTAGGTTGGCATAAGGTTCACCTCAGTTTCCTGGTAAAATAAGAATCTTCAATCAAACCTAAATGCGCCAATTTTGCTTCGATGGACCCTCGGCTTCTTCCGTGTTCTTTGGCCATCGTCGATATTTTCATTCCAGCATGAAATTCATTCACCAGCTTGTCTTGTTCTTCCTGCGGCCAAGGTTTGCCTGCATTTGGCGCACTGGGGCTTTTTTTGATTTCTTGTGTCGAACCAAGTATCTGATGTAAAGCGCGAATGATATCAGGATGATTGCAAATGTGGTCTCGCGGAAAAAGTTCGCCGGTAAAAGGATCTATACCATCTGCTAAAGAAGATAGGAGCTCTTTTGCTCTCGCAATATCCATTCAGCATTCCTCCCTTACTTCCTTCAAAAGGATCTTTTTCTCAAATCCACCCCGTTCGGCCGCTTTGTCTGCCCGTACTTGCTCCAATTCTTCCAGTGTCCAGCCACGGGCTTTCACGACAGCCTGCATAACCTCCAGAAGGTCGGCCAGTTCCTCCAGAGATTTGCTTTCCTGATACTCTGACAGTTCTTCGCTCAACTTTTGATCCAGCAGACCCATATATTTCTAGTCAGAAAGAGTTTCATAAGTACATTTCTTACCATCTAATTCAATGATTTCAGGAATGCGATCACGAACCAGTTTATTGTATCGTTTCATGTGGATACTCTCCGTGTTTAGAGACTTAAATAATACCGCTTCATCATAGATGCCATTAACTTGCGACGTTCTGCTAAAAACTCCTCATAACGAGTGGCATCCATATCTTTTACAGCCAAGGGTATACAGTTTTCAATCAAGTTTGTGTTAAGTTGTGATAGCTCAGAAATATTACCCAGTACAACAGTTTTGCTCCTACATTGCATGACAGCCCTGCCAAAATAATCGCAAGGTGCAGCATCGCTGATTGCTTTATTAACTTGTGTATCAAGATAAATATAGTTTGCCACCTGATTGTATTTCGTCTTGCTGTCCACACCATTCTTTTTGAGATAGGCCCTCGGGAAAATGTGATGGATATCTCCAGATATCGTAATCAAATCACTAATCTTTAAGCCATGCATCAACAGCGAGTCACAACCAAGATGAACCTGAGCAGCCAAAAACACATTAAAAGCGGGACTATTTGCATAGGATGTTTCCAGGTTCTGAGGAAGAGTAACAGTCCAGAAAGTATCCGACAGTGCAGAGGCTTCTGCTTCCGAAATGAAATTTATAAAGCCTTTTTCTTGAATGCTGCGCATATCCCGATCCATTTGAGATTCTGGCGAACCGATATAGCGGGAAGTCAGCGTGGTAAGGACAAACCATTTTTGGACATACCGTTTAATTTGGGCGTTTGGAATTTCAGGGGTATCCAACAAAATTAAGTAGAGCGTATAGGCGAAATCCAATGTCATCGCAGAATTCAAAAGTTTGCTGGAAATAAAGCCAGCTCCTTTGATGGCCAGAACAAACTGTGCAAAGTTGTATTCATTGATAAAATTCAAAATGCCATGTTCCAACTTCTGATAGGAATCAGACACAATATCTTCACGGAATTCCTTGGTTTCAAAATCTCTTCCGGATAGTAGACTCACCAGATCAGCTAATTTGCCACGACGAAATTGATGCATAAAGGAAACTCTCAGCATGTCGCTATACCCCGGATCATAGATATCGTCATAATCTTTAGCCAACCATTTCATCTTATCAGCATAAATAGTCTGCTTAAATTCCGTATCTTTTTGAAGATTACTGTAAAACTCGGGCTTTACTGCTAAATGACAGAAGTAGTCCACCGCCTTCCGCATAATGCTTCCGCCATGGCCTGTATCTGCTGCCATTTTGGACATAACGAAATCGGACTGACTGAGTGCCGTTCCTTTGGAATTGATACGTATAAAGATTTCTGTGACTTCATCAATATCCAAGGAATGATCTAATTCGATCACACCGATTTGCCGATTTGCAATTGCTTTAAGTTCATTAATAGCACGATTGACATCTTTTGGGGCAACATTGCTATTCTCTTCGCAATACTGAATAGAGTAGTCAAATGGATCAAATTCCGGTTGAAATAGCACAGAAATGTCAGGAATCCACTTCTTATCCTTTAAATGAGACGCATCCTGTACAGCAAAGCGCTTGCTGTCGTCAGTTGCCAACGGGTTAAAAGCAATCTTGATTCGATCCTTGTTGAAATCGTCATCCAGTACTTCCTTACCGGAGATGGCAGCCATTAGTGCTGTAATTCGCTGTTGACCGTCAATTAGCACCTTTTTCCCATTTGAGCGTCCTCCATCCTTGGTCTTTACATCTGGGTTCTTCCAAGTAATGATATATCCTGTTGGGTAGCCATGATAAAGAGAGTCAATCAGATCTCTGACTTGGCTGCGTTTCCAAACAAAGGGACGCTGTATTTCCGGAATTACAAAATCCTCTGCTTCGATCAATCCAAGAATTGCATTTATCGAATATTGCATTAGGGTAAATTTTTCTCCTGTCATGTAGAAAGCCCCCTATTAAAAAGAATTTGATTTATGTTTTGCTTTTCAGTCTCTTCAGAATGTCTTCATCCGCAGGGCAAAACATATACCGATCAATCTCATCTGCTGTGATCCAACGGATGTCATTATGCTCCATTTTCTGGGGAATACCCTCCCGAATAGTAGCATGAAACAGCGTTAAATGGACCGTCAAATCAGGGTATTCGTGAACGACATCCATGAACATCTCGCCCACATTTAACGTGACAGCCAGCTCCTCCTGACATTCGCGAATGAGTGCCTGCTCTTTGGTTTCTCCTGACTCTACCTTACCGCCAACAAACTCCCACAGTAAACCTCTTGCCTTATGCGCCGGGCGCTGACAAATCATAAACTTGTCCTGATCCCAGATCAGGGCTGCCACTACTTCAATCACTTGTTTCACCACCAATTTATTCATTTCCTAACAAATTCTCCAGGATGGCACATTCCAATTTATAGATGCAAATAGTTTTCTATTCCCAAAAAGAAACGCTGTTTTCGCTCTTCCTATCAGATGTCAAATCCGCCCTCAAGAATAAATTTTCTCAAGATTTGATCGACCTTCATATTAATCTGGAAAGGCTTGATGGCAGTTCCCTCAAGCGCTTCCAGGAATGTTTTTGCGCTTTCTCGGTTGACCGTTGCTTTCAGATGATCAAATCGGCCAAACTCGTTAATATTTGCTTCTGTAACCCTCAACTGCATGAAATCCCGCAGCATTGTCTCATCTGCTCCAAGAGCTTCGGCAAAACGGTGAATCTGATCATTCTTCGCGCTGGTCATATATTCCGTAATGTAATCGCGCAATGTTTTTCCTTCATCAACTATGACATCACCGTTCTGCACATCGTGCAAGAAGATATTTGCATATTTCTGCTCTTCCTGGGTAAGAGTTGCGAAGGACTTGTGTAATTCATCCAGCACAGCCGCTGTTTCAGTTCCATCCTGCAACGCCTTGAGGTATTTACTGAATCTAGAATTCATGTAATTAGCGTCAATAACTCCGGTGTTAATCTCGGTCAGGTAAGAATCAATCTCATAGGGGACATACGGAAAATTGCACAGCACATCGGTAGAACGAATCAACTGATCCGCCAATCGATTTGCCGCCTCCAGATTGCAAAGTTCACGCCCTATGTACCGAGCAATTCTCACAAGATCCTGCCGAGCAGATGGCAAAACTCTACGTGTTACCTCCCTATTCCTTCTTGATAGCGTCCCTCATTGCAACGAGAACCTCCTTGGAAGAATATCGCTGTCCTGTAAGCGCCGCTTCTTGCTCTGCCTGTTGGAGCTTGTAGTATACTTCGCTTTCGAATTGTAGATTTTCATACGCTTCCATACTCAAAACAACCATGTCGCCATACCCATTTTTGGTAAGAAAAACAGGCTGAGCGGTTTCATGAACGGTCTTTGAGATTTCATCAAAGCTATTTCGTAAATCAGAAACTGGTCGGATCATTTTCATATCAATCACCTTGTATGTATATTATCATGATTATGCTAAGTACTCAAGAAGGATCATCGGCATCAAGTATAACACGGCGAATGAAATCCCCTATGCAAAAAGTTTAGAAATAGATTTGACTCGACGAGAAGTGGTCAGCCAAAGCAGGCAGGAAAAATAAAAATCGGCACGGAGTTCCGTGCCGATTTTCTTCTTTGTCCCGTGCATCGTGCGATGAAACGAGTTCCGTCAATACCACGCATCCATCAGCAGGAAGTCCCGGATATTGCAGTGCTTGATCCCGTCTCGGCTGAGGTCAATCTCATCCATCGAAACGACGTATTTGGGGGAAATTATCCCGAATTCCATCGAAAGCACCAAATTCACGCTGCACGGTATCTTCCGAGGCTAACAAATAAGTTACCTGCACATATATCTTCTGATCCTGCCTGCTACAGACAAAATCCACCTCTTTGTCGCCCACTTTGCCCACGGTCACCTGATAGCCCCGGCGCAGCAGCTCCAAATAGATGATGTTCTCGAGGACTAGGTTGATGTCGTGCATATTGCCGCCATAAACCGCTTCCCGAATGCCGTGATCGGCGATGTAGTACTTCTCGTTGGTGGACAGGATCTGCTTGCCCTGTAAATCCTGCCGTTTGACCTGATAGAACAGATAAGCTTCCGCGCAGTACTTGATGTAATTGAGCACGGTTTCTGCCGATACCACGCGCTGTTCGCTTTTGAAGTATTTGACCAGCGAGGTTGCCGAAAAGGTTGTGCCGGTATTGGCCATTACATACGCGACAATGCGTTTCAGCAGGTCGACGTCCCGGATTTTGCCGCGCCGGACAATATCCTTGAACTGCACCGAGTTAATCAGGTCGGTCAGATATTGTCTGCAGGGTTCTGCTTCAAAGTGCAGGTTGGACAGATAGGGCATGCCACCAGCAGTCAGATACTTCCGGAAGCACTGAGCAGGCGTCGCTTCCGGAAATACCGTGCGATACAACTGGATAAACTATTCGAGCGAAAAGGGATAGATGACAAATTCGACGTACCGTCCGCCCAGATAGGTGGCCAGCTCACCGGACAGCAGTTTCGCATTGGAGCCGGTGATATAAATGTCGCAATCCATTTCCACGCGGAAGGAATTGACGCATTTTTCCCAGCCGTCCACCTCTTGGACCTCGTCAAAGAACAGATACACCTTGCCATCCATTTTGGCAGTGCGCCGGAGGATCTCGTCATGCAGCGCCTGCGCCGTACACAGATGGCTGTTGCGCATATCTTCAAAGTTGATCGTGATACAGTGCTCGGCGGAAACCCCGTTGGAAAGCAGCTGCTCCCGAATCAGTTCCAGCATGACCTACTTGCCGCTGCGGCGCATGCCTGTCATCACCTTGATGAGATCGCTGCCGATAAACGGTCGAATTCGCTTCATGTAGCGTTCTCGTAAAATCATAGCGCAGTCGCCCCTTCCTGTGATCGGTTCGTTCTCACTATAATCAGTATACCTGAAAAGAAGGAGAATTATTAAGATTTTATCAGATATAACCGATAAGAACATTTAGCTCTTGCTTTTGTAAAGTATATGTAGATGCTGATGATGGGAAAGAGTGCTGTAACACAAAAGGCTAAATCGGTGTTCCAAGCGCACAGAAACATTTGCACTCCACATAACCAGCACTATACTTTCAGTGCAAGGAGGTGCGACAGATAGACACCAACATAACATTCCGCATCGACAGCCAGACCAAGGCACGGATGACGGAGATCTGCAACCAGCTTCCATACTGCTTTTCAGCAGTTTACAAAAAATATTCCTACTTCGAAGCAAAAAACAGTTGTTACTTCTAATTTCAGCGTTTTCTTGGCAGACATGCTTAAAATGATTATTGAAAATGGCTATACAATTAAAAAATGTAAGCTTTGCGGTCAGTATTTTGTGCCTATCGGAAACAATAATATCGAATATTGCTCACGCAAACGCGGAGCAAAACAAACTTGCCGAGATATTGGCCCCAAACAATATTCACAAAATAAACTAAAAAATGATAAGGTAAAAAACGAACTGAAGAGAATATATAACAGATTGAGAAATCAAAAAGAGCGGCATCCGGAACAGCCAGAGTATGAAAAACAGTTTGAAGAATTCAAACAAAAGTCCAAACAGCTTGAACATTCTTATCGGGCTGGAGAATTATCCGAATCTGAGATGATGTCTGCGTTGGATATTTGGAAAGCGAGATGATCATCCAAATGGCAACAATCGAGAAACGGGGGCAAAGCTATCGCATCAGTGTTTCTGACGGCTATGATATGAACGGCCATCAAATTCGCCATACCATGACATGGACACCGCCTATCGGTATGACTGCAAAACAGATTGCGAAAGAAGTCAATCGGCAGGCCGTACTATTTGAAGAGCAAGTCGAATTAGGACAAATATTAGACGGAAATATCCGTTTTTGTGACTTTTGTGAGCAATGGCTTCGTGATTATGCCGAAGTACAGCTTCGCCCAACTACCATTCGAAGTTATCGCCAAATTATTGATCGATTAAATCAGTCAATCGGCCATATTCGTTTAGATAAGCTCCGTCCAAAGCATATTATTTCCTTATATCAAAGTCTCTCGGAAGAGGGCGTGGCACAGCGTGCAATATCTCTTACAAAAAATAAGCACATTGACTTAAAATCCAATGGTTTTACGATGGAATCCTTTGCAAAATCTTCAAATATATCGATCCGAACTCTTTGTGAAGCCTGTAATAATCGACCTGTTTCCATACAATCTGCAGAAAAAATCTGTCATGCATTAGATAAAACGCTCACAGAGATATTTATCGTCCCAAATGTGAAACAGAAATTGGATTCTTCCACGATCCGTAAGCATCATGCTGTCCTTTCTTCTATTTTATCCACTGCTGTTAAATGGCAACTGATTCCGTATAATCCGTGTGAACGTGTTCAACCGCCAAAACTGAGCCATAAAGATGTACTCTATCTGGATGAAAAGCAGGCCAGTCATCTGTTGGATCTTGTACAGTCTGATACATTGCAGCATCAGGTCATTGTTGTTCTGGCCTTATATACAGGTATGAGACGCGGTGAGATTTGCGGTTTGGAGTGGAAGGATATCAACTTCAAACATGCGATTATCAACGTCAGCCGTTCCTCTTTATACCTTCCGGAAAAGGGGATATTTACAGATGAAACAAAAAACACTTCTTCCATACGACCAATTAAAGTACCGGATCATGTTATCCAACTGCTTAAAAAATACAGACTGCAACAAAAAGAGCAACGTTTGAAACTGGGAGATCGGTGGCAGAATTCAGGACGTATCCTTGTTCAGTGGAATGGTGCGCCGATCCATCCCAGTACAGTAACGAATTGGTTTCATACATTCATCTTAAATTCCGATTTACCGGACATTCACTTACATAGCATGCGTCACACCAATATCACGCTGCAAATTGCCGGCGGCATTCCACTTACTACAGTAGCAGCCCGCGCTGGACATGCAAATTCCAGCACAACCAGTAAAATCTATGCTCATGCGATCCAATCATCTGAAGAGGCAGCTTCTCAATATCTGGATAACATTCTTCGTCCGAAAACACCCACACACGGAAAAAAGAATATGTCATAAATGAGCGGCATGCTTTCAATGAGATCATCAGTTATATGTAAAATAGTTTATCCATTGTAAATGACGCAACAAATATCGGCATAATAGCGCAAGTTATGCACTATTATCAGCAGTTATAAACACCAACGTAAACACCAAATAAACACCAACTCGCCGGTTGGAAAAATTGTAATGCCCTAAAAAGTACAAAAAACCCGTTATTTCTTTCGAAATAACGGGTTTTTGTGGAGCTTGCGGCCGGACTCGAACCGGCGACCTGCGCATTACGAATGCGCTGCTCTACCAACTGAGCCACGCAAGCAAATATCGACTTGTCTAACCTATACTGTGCATCCTGACTAACAAGATAACCGTTCTGCATGTCAGCCTTAATAGGATATCACGGTTTTCTGTTTTTGTCAACATTTTTTTGATATTTTTCTTGACTTTCTCTGTCCGTCCGCTATAATAATAAAGTATCCTTGCTCACATCAAAGGATGTGGGCCAAAAGTCCAAAAGGAGGTGCTAAGAAAATGGCAAAGATTTCTGGCAAGTACGAAACGATCTTCATTGTCAACCCCACGCTGGAAGAGGCAGCGGCTACCGCTGTTGCGGACAAGTTCAAGTCCCTGATCGAGGCGAACGGCACGAACGTAGAGGTTGAGGATTGGGGCAAGCGCCGTCTGGCGTACCCGATCGAGGACCAGAACGAGGGCATTTACACCCTGGTCCGTTTCGAGTCCAAGCCGGAGTTCCCGGCTGAGCTGGACCGTATCTACAAGATTACGGACGGCCTCATGCGTTCGCTCATCGTCTGTCTGGACGACTAAGGCGGTGAACTAACCAATGCTCAACAAGGCGATTCTGATGGGTCGTTTGACCCGCGATCCCGAGTTGCGCCATACGCAATCAAACATGGCTGTGTGCTCGTTCCGTCTCGCGATCGACCGCGACCGCAAGGGGCCGAACGGCGAACGCCAGACCGACTTCATCGACTGTGTCGCATGGGGCCGTCAGGCAGAGTTTGTTGCACAGTGGTTTGCCAAAGGCGTTATGGCGATCGTTGTCGGCCGTGTCCAGTCCCGCCAGTGGCAGGATCAGAACGGCAACAACCGCACCACAGTTGAAGTGAACTGTGATGAGGTCTCCTTCGGTGAGACCAAAAAGTCCCGCGAGGCAAACGCCGGTTACGCGGGCGGCGGTTACGGCTACGATAACGGATCGCAGATGCGGCCCGAGCCTGCCGCGTCTCAGGTTGCTCCCGCATTCGATCTGCCCGCAGGCGATTCGGATTTTCAGGAGCTGGCTGACGACGACGGCGATGTCCCATTCTAAACTGAAGGAGGTTACGCGACAATGGAAGAGACCAAGAAGGAATTTACCCCCCGTCCGGAGCGTGCCGAGCGCCCGCAGCGCGGCCGTCGCCGCCGCAAGGTTTGCGCGTTCTGTGTCGATAAGATCGAGCATGTTGATTATAAGGATGCTGGCAAGCTGCGCAAGTATATGTCGGAGCGCGGCAAGATCCTGCCCCGCCGTATGACCGGTACCTGCGCGCATCACCAGCGCCAGCTGACCGAGGCGATCAAGCGTGCCCGTCACATTGCTCTGCTGCCCTACACCGCGGAGTAATCTGTTTTTCATACAAAAGGATACAAAAAGACCGTTTCCCATTGGAAAACGGTCTTTTCTTTTCGCTTTCTGCGCTCATTCCTCCGTAAAGGTAAAAACCTGCTCTACTGTCAGCCCGAACACCTTCGCAATGTCCATCGCAAGCCTCAGCGAGGGGTTATACTGTCCGTTTTCCAATCGGCCGATCGTCTCTCGGCGCACGCCGACGAGTTCCGCCAGCTGCGCCTGATCCATCCCGTGCGTGGCGCGCAGTTCCTTGATGCGTGTCTGGAGCATGGCGGTCACGACGCACGGCGTTCGTAATACAAAAACGCCAGATCCTGAAACACATTGAGCAGCGCCATGAGCAGAATGGCATACTCATAGGGAATTATGAGCGGCATTTCCTTGCCAAAAAGGATATAAAGCACCAATGCGCCGTTGAGCACATTGAACAGCAAAGAATTGGCCTTATAGCCGTTGGCATTGGCGCGTTCATCCGGCTTTTCCACGCCCAAACCGGTTTCCAGCAGCAACAGCGCAATCAGCAGCACCACGCACAGCGCGATACCAATGCCCTGCCACGGCTGGTCCTTGATTGGGCCGCAGCTTTTGGCAAACACCCACAGGACGACGAGCACGCCCCACACGGTGGCGTGAAGCTTTTTCGCACGAGTCAGCGACATAGCAATCCCTCCCACATGTGATATATTTATATCTCTATGCGATAAATATATCACATCCCCTATATGCTGTCAACCACAAGATATGGACGCACACACGCTGGTAAACCCAACCGACCGGACACTATTTCGCCCATCCCGACGCATAGGGCAACCAAATCCAGCGCAAACTAAGCGCAAAACCGGAAAGGGGACGTTCCCATGAAGCTGGATAAACAAAGCTACCAGCGCCTGCTCGAACAGAAAAGTCCGCCCTCGCCGCTCGCGCGCGACTGCGCCAAAGCGTTCCTGTTCGGCGGGTTGATCTGCACAGTAGGCGAAGCAGTGAGCAACTTCTGGCAGTGGCGCGGGCTGGATACGACGGACACCGCCGCCGCGACAGCAATCACCATGGTATTCCTTGGCGCGCTGCTCACCTGCCTGCACATATACGAAAAACTCGCCAAACATGCGGGAGCCGGCACGCTTGTGCCGATCACCGGCTTTGCCAACGCAATTGTTTCGCCTGCGATGGAGTTCAAAAGCGAAGGGCTGATCCTCGGTGTAGGAGCAAAGCTGTTCGCGATTGCGGGGCCGGTGCTGGTGTACGGTATCTCCGCCAGCGTTGTGTACGGCCTGTTCCTCGTGTTTCTGGGAGGGGGCGGCGGCGCATGATTGAACGCGTCGGCAAACGCACATTGCGGTTGATCAATCGCCCCTATCTGATCGCCCACGCTGCGGCCGTCGGCAAAAAGGAGGGCGAAGGCCCGCTGGGCAACCACTTCGACTATACCGCAACCGATGACCGCATGAACCAGAAATCGTGGGAGCTGGCCGAGAGTGCGTTGCAAAAAACCGCGATCAGCCTTGCCGTACACAAAGCTGGACTGCAAAAAGGCGATATCGACCTCATCCTCGCGGGCGACCTGCTCAACCAGTGCACCGGCTCCTTCCTCGCCTCGGTTGACTCGGACACGCCCTACCTCGGACAATACGGCGCATGCTCAACCATGGCACAAGGGCTGGCGCTGGGCAGCTGTCTGGTGGAAAGCGGCGCGGCACGCCGCCTGCTGGCCGCCGCGTCCTCGCATTTTTGTTCCGCCGAGCGGCAGTACCGTTTCCCGCTTGCCTACGGCGGTCAGCGGTCACCAACCGCCCAATGGACAGCCACGGCTGCGGGTGCGGCCGTACTGAGCGCGCAGGGTATGAGCCGCCTGCGGCTGACCCATGTGCTGTTCGGCAAAATGGTCGAGTTGGGTGTCAAGGACGCGAATAACATGGGGGCGGCGATGGCGCCCGCCGCCTATGATACCATCTCGGCGCTGCTGGCCGACCTCGGCGCGCAGCCGACCGACTTCGACTGCATCGTAACCGGCGACCTCGGGCACGTCGGCGCAGACCTGCTGCTGACGCTGCTGCGCACCGACGGCGTCGACCTGTCGCCGGTCTACTCGGACTGCGGCAGCCTGCTGTTTGGCGACACGCAGGACACGCACGCGGGCGGCTCTGGTTGCGGTTGCTCGGCCGCTGTCCTATGCGGGCCGCTGCTGCGCGATATGCAGGCGGGCAAAATCCGTCGGCTTGTGTTTGCGGGTACCGGCGCGATGATGAGCCCGACCTCGGTACAGCAGGAGCAGCCCATCGCGGGTATCTGCCACGCGGCTGTGATCGAAAGGAGCGACGCATGAGCTGGATGGAATATCTCAACGCCTTTTGGGTAGGCGGCGCGATCTGCGCCGTCTGTCAGGTACTAATCGACCGCACCAAGCTGACCCCGGCGCGCATTTTGGTCGGGCTGGTGGTGACAGGCGTGGTTTTGCAGGCCTTCGGCCTGTACCAACCGGTCGTAGACTACGCGGGCGCGGGTGCGACCGTGCCGCTGCTGGGCTTTGGCTATTCCCTGGCCAAAGGCGTGGCCAAATCAGTCGCGGAAAGCGGCCTGCTCGGTGTGTTCACCGGCGGTGTAACAGGCGCCGCGGGCGGCATTGCCGCGGCCATCGTATTCGGCTGCCTGTTCGCGCTGCTCGCCAAACCCAAATCGCGCTCGTGATTGCTTGCAGTCATAGAAAAAGCCCGGTATAATGGGGAGGACACCAACCGAAACGAGGTCTCCCCATGCGCTACTATTTTGCCCCGATGGAGGGCGTGACCGGCGCGGTCTACCGCCGCACACACCATGAATTTTTCCCCGGTATTGACAAGTATTTCATGCCTTTTATTACGCCCACGACAACCGGACGCTTTACCCCGCGTCAACTGCGCGATATTGCGCCCGAGTATAATGTGGGCGTGCCTGCTGTGCCGCAACTGCTGACCAAAACTGCCGCCGATTTTATCTGGGCGGCGAACGCGCTAGGCGATATGGGCTATGCGGAGGTCAATCTCAATCTGGGCTGCCCATCCGGCACAGTAACGGCCAAGGGGAAAGGCGCGGGGTTTCTGGGCGACCCGGATGCACTTGACCGCTTTTTCGACGCGGTGTTTACCGCTGTACGCGTGCCGGTTTCGGTCAAAACCCGGCTCGGCGTGCATGAGCCAGCAGAATTTGACCGTCTGCTGGATATTTATAACCGCTATCCGATTACCGAGCTGACCATCCATCCGCGCGTGCGGCAGGATTTTTACAAAGGGACGGTACGCGAAGCGGACTTTGCCGCCGCACTGCCCCGCTGTCGGATGCCGGTGTGCTACAACGGCGATGTGGTAACGGAGGCAGATGCGCGCGCCATTGCCGCACGCTATCCCGGCCTGCCTGCCCTGATGCTCGGCCGCGGACTAATTGGTGACCCCTCGCTCGTCGCCCGCCTGCGCGGCGGCCCGCGCGCGGACAGCGACACGCTGCGTACCTTCCACGACACGTTGTACGCGCGCTACTGCGATGCCTTTGGCGACGCGCGTATCGCGATGCTGCGCATGAAAGAAATCTGGTTCTATCACCTGAACCTGTTTGAGGACAGCGAAAAGCACGGCAAACGCCTGAAAAAAGCTACCGACCCGCGCGTCTACGCAGACGCGGCGGCATCCATCTTCCGCGATCTTACCGTGCGGGAGGATATTGTGCCGGGCTGGTTCCGCCCTGCATAATCGGCAAACCGACGTAAAAAGCCCCGCCTACCGGCGGGGCTTTTTTTATTTCTGCTTATTCGGCGGGAGCCAACTCATGCTCGACGATGCGCGCCATACGCACACAACGGCTATCCGCGTCCTGCACAATAAAGTCCAGGTTCTTGTAGCTGACAACTTCATCCCGCTGCGGGATATGCTCCAGCTGGTCGGTCATCCAGCCGTTGACCGTAGTATATTCCTCATTACTGTCGCGCTCCTCGTAGCCAAAAGCGGCCAGAACGTCGTCGAAACCGGCCGAGCCACGCGCCTGATACTCATGCTCGCCGGTCTTCCAGAACTGCTCGACCACGCGGTCGTGCTCGTCCCAGATCTCGCCCACCAATTCCTCCAGCACGTCCTCAAGCGTGACGATACCGAGCGTGCCGCCGTATTCGTCGGCAATGACGGCGAAATGCGCCTTATTCTGCTGCAACAGCTTGAGCAGCGCACCGATCTTCATCGTTTTTGCAATGAAAATCGGGGATGTCATAATGCCCTCGACCTGTTTGCCGCCGCTGAGCACAAAGTTATAAAAGTCCTTTTCATGGATGATGCCAATGATATTATCAATGCTCTCATGGTAGACAGGCAGGCGGGAGTAGCCGGTTTCACGGAACACGCGGGCGATCTCATCCGTCCCTGTCCCCTCCTCAATGCCGCGGACAGAGACGCGGGGCGTGAAAATTTCCATCACTTCGACATCGCTGAACTCGATTGCGCTGCGGATCAGGTCGCCCTCCTGCTCGTTGATGCCGCCCTCGTTCTCGGCCTCGTCCACCATGGTCAGCAGTTCCTCTTCCGAGATCGAGCTGTCCGCCGTGGTCTTGAACACCATGCTCAGCAGTTTTTTCCACTGCACAAAAATGAAGTTGACGGGCGTAAACACCCATACAAAGGCATGGATGACCGGCGCGACCATACGCGCAAAGCTCTCCGGCGCTTCTTTCGCCAGTGTTTTGGGAGAAATCTCACCGAAAATCAGCACGATGACCGTTGTCACGACGGTCGACATAGTTGGGCCGCGCTGCTCACCTAACCAGTCGATAAACAGCACCGTAGCCACCGACGCGGACGCGATGTTGACGATGTTGTTGCCGATCAGGATGGTACTGAGCAGCTTGTCATATTCGTCGGCCAGTTTGAGCACAAGCGCTGCGCGCTTATCGCCCTTTTCGGCCATGCTCTTGATACGGATGCGGTTGAGCGACGAATACGCGGTTTCGGTCGAGGAAAAGAACGCCGACATAATCAGGCAGACGACAATGATGATAATACCAGTTGTTGATTGCATAAAATTCCCTTCTCAAATATGTAACTCAAATAGCAACAGCGGATGGCAAACGCTATTCAAGCAGAATTTCAAAGGGAGTCGGCCGCGGCAAACCCGCGGGGTCCGGGTCAGACATAGTACACAATATCCTTTCTCATGCGCGGGGACAACCTGCACAGGGTAATACCAGAATTATACAGAGTTTCCCGGCTTTCGTCAAGCGGTGGCGCATGTATTTGACGCACAGCCGCACGCCCCTGTGCCCCACACAGACAAAAACCCGGCGCGGGATATCCCGCGCCGGGTTTTTCCTTTCCTTAGCCGCGCTCGGCTCAATAGGCCTTATCGACTGCGGCGGTCAACACCTTAGAGGCGACCGTGCCCGCAACCGACGAGCCGCCGCCGCCGTTCTCCACCAGTACGATGAAGGCATACGGCGTGGCCTCGTCACGCAAAAAGCCGGTGAACCACGCGTTCGGCGTCTGGTCTGCGCCGACTTCCGCCGTACCCGACTTCGCGCAGATGTCCATGCCGGGGAAGCGGTCCTGCCCGTAGGTCTCAATGACGTTATTGTGCATCATGTCCGCGATGGTTTCCGCGGTATCCGACTCAATCAGCTTACCCGACTTGTGCGCGAAGTAAAAGCCGGTCGGCAGGCCGAAATCGGTTGTCGTGCTCTTGATTAAGCGCGGCTCAGCGGCCTTGCCGCCGTTTGCAATCGCGCCCATGTAGAGCATCATATTGATCGGGCACATGGTATCCTCACCCTGACCAACACCCGCCCACGCGAGCTGGTTATCGTTACCATCAAAATTGAAATGCCCCTCCGAGGTACTGATGCCGTCGACCTTGATCGACTCGGTAAGCCCCGCAGCATCCGTGTATTTCTGCATGGTGTCGCCGCCCAGTTCGACCGCAAGCTGGCCGAACACACCATTACACGAGTTGGCAAGCGCGTCCTCGATATCCTGCTCGCCGTGCGCATATGGGCAAGTGACCACGTCGCCGCCGATTTCGACCGAGCCGGTGCAGTTCCACGAACGGGTAAACAGATCGGGGATATTCTCGATTGCCGCGTTGAGCGTAACGACCTTGAAGATCGAGCCGGGAATCGAGTTGGCCGACAGCAGACGGTTGACGTACACACCCTCCCACGCCGGGTCGTCGGGGTCAATGTTCGGTGGGTCGGCAGGGTCGAAGGTCGGGGTGGAGACCATGCACAGGATCTCGCCCGTCTTATAGTTGTACACGCCCACGGTGCCGCTCATACCGCCAAGCGCCTGATAGGCGATGTTGTTCAGGTAGGCGTCAATCGTCAGGTACAGGCTGTTGCCCGTGCCAAGCGGCGAATACACACCGGTCAGCAGGTTATAGCCGGAGAGCTTATCGGCAAAGGCAGTCAGCGCGCCCGCGCCGATGTTGCCCGCCGGGTCGCCTACCGCGTGCAGCGTCGCACGGCGGATATCACTGTCCGGGTAGTAGGTGCGGTTGCCGTCCTCGTCAAGCGAGGAAAGCACGTCGCCGTCCCGGTCGAGGATGGTGCCGCCCTTGAGTTGGCCGGAGTTGCTGTATAAATGACGGTTATAGGGGTAGGAAGCCCAATCGCCGCCGTAAAGCACAATGCGCAGACAGAAAAATGCCAAACCCAGCCCCAAAAGCGCCGCGAGGATCAGGCAGAATACGCCGCGCCGTTCGATTTTCCGCATTTAGTCCACCTCCCCGCGCAGTTCGCGCCGCGAGGGCAGCTTGACCGCAAAGGACGCATTCTGCCGCGTGTCGGTTGCCTTGAGGAAGGCCAGCATCCCCCATGCCGACAGCATGGACGAACCGCCGTTGGACACGAAAGGCAGGGTAACGCCGGTAAACGGCAGGATATCGACCGCACCGAACACGTTCAGGCAGGTCTGGAACACCAACAGGCTGGTAGCCGCACAGGCCGCGATCGTGTAGAAACTCGACCGTCCCGCGCGGCACGCACGCACTGCGAACACCGCCAGCGTGATGATACACAGGATAGTCAGGACGGCAATCACCAGCCCCCATTCTTCACACAGCATGCCGAATACAATATCGGTGTCCGCTGCGGCAAGGCCAGCCAGCCAGCCCTTGCCCGCGCCCACGCCGATCATGCCGCCCGAGGCGGCCGCGGTCAGCGTATGGGTCTGCTGGAAGCCCGCGCCATACACGTCCTCCCAGATATGTCCCCACGAGGAGAAGCGCGCCGCGACGTGCGGCTTGACCGTCAGAAGCAGCATGCCGCCGGCAAAGCAGCCGCCGCAAATCAGGCCGATGGTTGCAAAGTCACCTGAACGCAGAAACGCGATCACAAGGAAGGTGACAAAGAACACCAGCGCCGTGCCGAAGTCGTTTTGCAGGGCAAGGCATGCGCCACAGATACCGGTCAGGCCGATGAACATCCACAGGTTGCGTTTGTTGAACAGACGGTCGAGCGTCGCCGCGCCTGCAAAGATATAGCATATCTTGGCCAGTTCCGAGGTTTGCAGCGACAGCGGCCCGAGCCGCAGCCATGCCTTGGCGCCGCCTTGGCTGGAACCGATCAGCAGCGTGGTCACCAGCAGGCCGACGGCGGCAGCGGCCATGAACCAACGCACCTTCTGGGCGCGCGTCAGGTCGCGCAGGAAGAAGCCGATGATTAGGAACACAGCAAGCCCCATCAGGATGGAAACCAGCTGTTTTGGCATTTCCTCCGGCACCTTGGAGCCGGTCACAGCTAGTGACAGCGTACACAGGAAAAAGGCGATCGTTTCCATCTCAAAGCCGATGCGGCGGAACGAGCGCAGGATGATAAAATAACCCCAACAGACAATCGTCAGCACCAGATAGGTCAGTGGGATGGTAACCGTGGCCTCGTCGCCTGCGGCGACGATCAACTGCAAGGCGGTCAACACCTGAAACAGCGTCAGCAGCACAAGCGAACCCCACATCCCCGCCGGACGGCCCTCCATACGGCGCTCGGCCATCTGCTCGCGCCAGGCCACGATCTGCGGGCTCTGGTTGAAGATCATCATAACGATCAGCAGGATCGCATAGATCAGCATGCGATAGCTGTTGACCGCGCGCAGCAGTTCCGGCAGCAGCGTCAGCAGCGTCGCGGCGATGATCGAACCCCAAACGTTGCCCAAGCCGCCCAGCACGACGAATACCAGAATCAGGATGGACGTGTTAAAGTCGAACTTAGCCGCGGTGATGGTCGAGTAGTTCATCGCGTACAGCGCACCCGCCATGCCCGCGAACGCGGCGGAGATGACAAACGCCATCAGTTTGTAATTCGTGGTCGAAATGCCGATCGAATCGGCCGCAATCTTATTGTCACGCACCGACATGATGGCGCGCCCCGCGCGGCTGTTGATCAGATTGAGCACGATAAACAGCGTAATCAGGATGAGCACGAAGCCGGAAGTGAAGGTGGACAGCTTCTGCACACCCGACACGCCCATCGGCCCGTTGATAATCATTTTGCCGCCCTCGGCCAACTCAAATTTCTGCTCAAGGATGCTGAAATGCAGGCCGGATGCATCTTTGCCGACATACAACACGTTGATGATATTCTTGATGATTTCGCCGAACGCAAGCGTGACGATGGCGAGGTAGTCGCCCTTGAGGCGCAACACGGGCACGCCGACGATAACGCCCGCGATCGCGGCGCAAATCGCACCGACGATGATCGCAAGAATCAGACGCACCATGTCAGACGGCACCGCGTCGGCCAGGCTGGTTGTCACCACAATGCCCGAAAACGCGCCGACCGACATAAAGCCCGCATGGCCGAGCGACAGCTCACCCAAAATACCGACCGTCAGGTTAAGCGAAACGGCCATGATGATATACGCGCAGATCGGCACCAGCAGGCCCTGCATGGCGCTTGAAAGGCTGTCGCCCAGCACCATCGCCTGCACCACGGCATAGGCGATAATCACGATGCCAAAGGAGAGCAGACGGTCACGGCCAGCCGTCGAGGCAGCGTACTTTTTCAATTTATCCATCTTGCACCGCCCCCCTTATACCTTTTCACTCACGCGCTTACCGAGCAGGCCGTCCGGCTTGACCAGCAGCACAACGATCAGCACCGCAAACACAATCGCGTCCGACAGCTGGGTCGAAATATACGCCTTGGCAAAAATCTCGATGATACCCAACAGGATACCGCCGAGCAGCGCGCCCGGAATCGAGCCGATGCCGCCGAATACCGCCGCGGTAAACGCCTTGATGCCGGGCATCGAGCCGGTGGTCGGCAGCAGGGTCGGATAGGCCGAGCAGAGCAGCACGCCCGCAATCGCAGCAAGGCCGGAGCCGATGGCAAAGGTCAGCGAAATCGTTGTGTTGACGTTAATGCCCATCAGCTGCGCCGCGCCCTTGTCCTCAGACACTGCGCGCATGGCCGTACCCATCTTGGTGCGGCTGGTGAACAGCGTCAGCGCCAGCATAATTACAATGCACGCTACGATAGTCACGATCGTCACGCGTGTGATGGTCAACTGGCCGCCAAACAGCTGCACCGGGCTGCCGCTGATGACCGAAGTAAAGCTCTTCGTGCTCGACCCCCAGATGAGCAGCGCCGCATTCTGCAAAAAGTAGGATACGCCGATCGCCGTGATCAGCACAGCCAGCGCAGGCGCCATGCGCAGCGGCTTGTACGCCAGCCGTTCAATGACGACACCCAGCGCCGTGCACACCACAACCGCCAGCGCAACGCCCGCCAGCGGCGGCCAGCCCAGATAGGTCGTGGCGCAGAAGCACATGTAGCCGCCCACCATGATGACGTCGCCATGGGCAAAGTTCAGCATCTTGGCGATACCATAGACCATCGTGTAGCCCAGCGCGATGATCGCGTAGATGCTTCCCAGACTGATACCGTTGATCAGATTCGTGAGAAAGCTCATGGTTTAATACACCTCAAATCTTCTTTTATTTCTCCGGCAACGCCGCACCATGCGGCAAAACGATTTGCGTATACGTTTCCATCCAAATGCGGTGTTGCCCTTTGTTTGTGGGATGGGGCGGTGGCTTGGCAGCCTCCGTCAAGCCGTCGCCCCACCCCATAAATGCCGGGAAAGCGGGAAAACGGACAAAGGAGGGCCGTCGTCAACACGGCACCCTCCTTTGCTTCCCATTTCGTTTGGTTGTTTACATGCCCACGTAAGCGCCGTTCTGGATGACCATGCCCTTCGGGCTCTTGGAAACCGCACCGGTCGTATCCCAGGTCATGTTCTCGCCGGTCAGGCCGTTGAAGGTCATGGAGGTGAACTGGGCGATCATCGCGTCGCACAGCTCCTCGTTGGACATATCGGTGGTCGCGCCGGCAGCCTCAAGCGCCTGCGCGTATGCGTAAACACAGTCATACGCGTCCGCCGCGAACTGGTTCGGCACTTCGCCGTACTGCTCCTGATACTTCTCCACAAAAGCGACGGTCTTTTCGTCGGTCGCGTCTGCGTTGAACGGGGTCAGCAGCATAACGCCCTCAGCCAGCGCCTTGTCGAAGTTCTCAACCGTCAGGATGCCGTCCATGCCGTCCACGCCGAAGAACTTGGGCGCATAGCCCATCGCGTTAGCCTGCGTCAGAATCAGGGACGCCGGGGTGTAGTACATCGGCAGGAATACCAGATCTGCACCCTTGCTCTTTGCATCGCCCAGCTGCACCGAGAAGTCGGTCGCAGAAGCGTCGGTAAAGGTCGTGTCGGAAACGATCTCCAGGCCCTTGGTCTCGGCCTCGGCTACGAACTTGTCGTGGATGCCGGTGGAGTAAACGTCGTCATTCTTCCAGATGATCGCGATCTTGCTGCCCAGCTTCTGATCTGCGATATATTCCGCAGACGCGGTGCCCTGGTTCGGGTCGGCAAAGCACATCTGGAACATATTGTCCTTGCCCTCGGTGGTGGCAACAGAGGAAGCCGACGGGGTCAGCGCGAAGATGCGGTCCGCGTTGATATCAGTGGAAATTGCCTCACAGGGCTTGGACGTAACCGAACCCAGCGACAGCTGCATGCCCCAGTCCTTCAGGGTGTTGTACGCGTTAACGGCCTTCTCGGTGTTGTTCTCGTCGTCCTCGAACTTCAGCTCGATCTGCAAGCCGCCCAGCGCGTTGATCTCGTCCGCCGCGATCTGTGCGCCGCGTGCAACCGCATTGCCGTAGATCGCCGCGTCACCGGTCAGCGGCGCCGTGCCGCCAATCTTGAACGCTGCGCCCGAAGCCGTGCTGCTGTCGTCCGTACCGGCGTTATCCGTGTTTGCCGTGTCGCCGCCGCCGCAGCCCGCCAGAGTACCGACCAGCATCATGCCGGCCAGAAGCATGCTGAGACTTTTCTTCATGGTTATCTTCTCCTTTTCTTTGCATCTTTCCCGCCTGCTGCCCCCTACGGGGGCAACGGGGCGTTCGGATTGCTTTCTATTATAC
>OEQS01000024.1_pt1 | contig 34598 bp, 57 predicted proteins | sample 1539731 | NCBI WGS metagenome assembly OEQS01 (sample SAMEA3891890, study PRJEB23780) | metagenome | biome: terrestrial biome; feature: animal house; material: Caecal content | place: Italy | collected 2015-05-05 | reverse complement strand
GAGTATATGGACAAGGACGTCCAGCGCTGCGCCGGCGTCCGGGCCTATATGGACGCGGTGGTGGAGCGGGCCAAGGCCGACGGCTATGTGTCCACTCTCATGGGCCGCCGCCGGTGGCTGCCGGAGCTGAAGTCCTCCAACTTCAACCTGCGCTCCTTTGGGGAACGGGTGGCTCTCAACATGCCCATCCAGGGCACTGCGGCAGACCTCATCAAGCTGGCCATGATCCACGTTTGGGAACGCCTGCGGGAGGAGGGCCTGGAGGCCAGACTGGTCCTTCAGGTCCATGACGAGCTGATCGTGGAGTGCCCGGAGGGGGAGGTGGAGCAGGTGAAAGCCGAGAGGGATGCGGCGGTAAGCGACCTGGAAACCATCATGGCATATAAATCAGACACTTGCCAATTTTGCAAAAACGGGCAGTGCTACGTAAGAGGCGGCACAAAATCATGCCTCCCGAAGTGGCGTGGCCAGAAGGAGGAATAACCATGGATTATCCGTCATACCCGCCTGTGATACCAAACGCGTTTTTCGCCTACCCTTGGTATGGGTATGCTGGAAACTCCATGTGTTACGGATCTGGTTTACAACAAGCAACCCAGCAAGCGAACATTCAGCAGTTAAATTCGAGGATACTTGAATTGCAGATGCAGCAATGTTGTTGCAACCAGATAACGGCATTAAACAACAGACTTTCGGACATGGTGAACGCCGCACAGTTCCAGCGCGGGTTGGAGCCTAAAAGGCCGAAAGACTTTGTTTATGAGCTGGACAAGATCCTTTTTCCTGACAATCCGATAAGGGATTACATTCAGGAAGAAATCAGAAAAATCAAAGAAAAATACTCCGAAAGGATTAAAAAACTGGATGATCTTTTGGCGTGAAGGAGGACTGACATGGAACGGCTGACTGAAAGACTGGAAAATGGGGTAATCAATGTCAAATATGCAAGCCAGCATGAAACTGCTATCCATCGCCTCGCCGCCATTGAGGACATCCTGGGCGAGGAGTACGACCTTGACCGCCTCCGCGAACTGGTCCAGGCTGACCGGGAGGGGCGGTGCGTGGTGCTGCCCGTTCCCTTACATAAAACGCTTCGGGATGTTACCGACATGACCGTGCAGGACGGCAAAACGGACAAGCAACTGTGGTACACGAAAGCGAAATTAGACGAGCGGCTGAAACAGATCTATGGGGAACATTTCAGGCCGTGGGAGGAACGATATAAATGAGCGCTTTTTCTGAACGGCTGAAAAGGCTGAGAGAGCGGAATCTTCTCAGCAGATACAGACTTTCCCAGTTGTGCGGGATATCATCCGACCAAATCAGACGCTACGAGCTGGGAGAGATCAAGCCGGGACAGGAAGCGATCGAGGTGATAGCGGATTATTTTGAGGTTTCAACGGATTATTTGCTGGGGCGGACGGACTACCCTTGCGTGGTAAAACCTATATCGTCTCACAGAAAATTTGACAATTCCTCAAAAAAGAGGAATTTGCTTCTGAATCTATGCGACAATGAGAGTGGACGGGAGTAATCCTTCTGCTCTCGTTTGCTTTCATCCATCCTCCTGACCGCCCGCGTCCGTGGCGGTAGTAACGGCGAGACACGCCTGAATTGGCCGCATGAGGCCCAGCAGGTACGGCCCGTGGGAAAAGCCGTCAACCCACAAGATACCCGGATAACACCGGGTATATGCCAGCAACCGGCGCATGAGCCGGAAGGGGTAGTATATGATTTCACGATGAGGTGGTGACCATGGCCGCACGGCTGACGGATAAGCAGAAAAAGAAAATAGTGGCTGATTATCTAGAAACCGGGAGCTATAATGCCACCGCCGAGAAAAATGGGGTTTGCGGACACACAGTTAAGCGAATTGTCGTTGAATGTCCTGAGATTTCAGAAAAACTCGAACAAAAAAAGGAAGAAAACACCGCTGATATCCTTGCTTACATGGAAAGCAAGCGGGGCGTGGTGTGTGAGATCATCGAGAAGGGCCTTTCCGCCTTGAACGACCCTGAGAAGCTGGCAGACGCAAGCCCGGCGCAAATCACTACGGCATTGGGTACGCTGATTGACAAGTGGGCAACCGTAACCGGAGGACCGGCTGACAAGGTGCGGGAGGACGGCCTAAGCAAGAGCTTGCGAGAGATGGCGGAAGGGCTGGAAAGCGATGATTAGCCAGAAGCAAAAGAAAATCCTGGCTTTCCCTTATTCCGGATACGACGCTCTGATTTGCGACGGAGCCGTCCGGTCTGGAAAGACCTCCATCATGGTATGGGCGTTTATCGACTGGGCCATGAGAGAATTTAACGGGCAAAGGTTCGGGATATGCGGAAAAACCGTGGATTCGGCCTCGAAGAATATCATTATTCCGTTTATTTCCATGAGCCTCGCCAAGGAACGGTACACGCTGCGCTGGCGGCGATCTGAGAAAATCCTGGAGGCAAGCCGCGGATACGTCAAAAACCATTTTGAGGTGTTCGGCGGAAAAGATGAAGCGTCATTCATGCTGATTCAGGGCCGCACGCTGGCGGGGGTCTTTTTGGACGAGGTCGCTTTGATGCCAGAAAGCTTTGTCAATCAGGCTCTTGCCCGCTGTTCGGTGGATGGCGCAAAAATGTGGTTTTCCTGCAACCCGGAGAACCCGGCCCATTGGTTTTATCAGGAATGGATTCAAGGACGGGATGAGCACAACGCTCTGTATCTGCACTTTACCATGCGGGACAACCCATCGCTGAGTGAGGAAACGCTGCGGCGCTATGAATCCATGTACAGCGGTGTGTTTTATCAGCGGTATATTTTAGGACTGTGGGTAGCTGCAGAGGGGCTTGTATACCCCATGTTTGATGAGACGCGAAACATTGTACACGGAAACCCTGACGGGCCCGGCCTGTATTATATTTCCATCGACTACGGGACAATGAACCCAACGGCCATGGGGCTCTGGCGGCTGCATCACGGAGAGGCGGTCATGGTAAAAGAGTATTACTATGACGGGCGGGCCATGAAGCGGCAGAAAACCGACGAGGAATATTATCAAGATCTGGTTGAGTTCGCCGGAAATAAGAAAATTGAACGAGTGATTGTGGACCCGTCGGCTGCCAGCTTTAAGGCGACCATACACCAGCACGGGAAGTTTGCTGTTTGGGACGCAGAAAATTCCGTGCTGGACGGGATACGGACGACGGCAAAGCTGCTGAAAATGGGCCGAATTAAGTTCCACGAGAACTGCGAAAACACGTTCCAAGAATTTCAATCTTATGTGTGGGACGAGGACGCGGGAGAAGATAAAGTTATCAAGGAAAACGACCACGCAATGGACATGATTCGGTACTTTGCCGCTACAGTTATGTGGAGAGAGTAATACATGGGATTTTGGAATAATCTGTTCGGAAGGTTCAAAAATTTCATATTTCCCCAAGCTGTTGTACAAAGAGAGTTCAAGGTAAAGCCTGTTACCGGCCAGACCATGGAGAGAAACATCAATCTGTGGTACGCCATGTATATCAATCAGCCGCCTTGGGCGGTGCCACCTGTCATACCTATGGGGCTGCCAGCGGCGATCTGCCGGGAGCTGGCGCGGCCCACCCTGTCCGAGCTGACTGTGAGCATTGCGGGCAGCGCAAGGGCGGACTACCTAAACGAGCAGTTTCAGTCGGCAAAGGAAAACTTCCTGAGAAATCTAGAACTGGGGCTTGCTACCGGAGGAATCGCGTTCAAGCCTTATATCTATGGGAATCGGGTTTTGGTAGACGCCACAAGCGCCGCGGCATTTCAACCGACGAAGTTTGACGCTGCCGGTGTATGTGTTGGCGGCGTGTTCCGGGAAAAGGCACAGGTCGGCGACAAGTATTTTGTACGCCTTGAATACCACAACCTGGAAGGGACTACATACATCATCCGGAACAAGGCATATCGGAGCGACAGCGCCGGAACAGTTGGTCCCTCCGCTGCCCTGAACGAAGTTCCGGACTGGGCGGACGTTCCACCGGAAACAAAAATCGAAAACGTGGAAAGCCCGCTGTTCGCCTATTTCAAGCCCCCTCAGTCAAATAATGTGGACACTGACGACTTGACCGGCATGTCCATCTATGGCGGTTCCGTGGTTGACTTGATTCGGCGGGCGGACGAGCAATGGGACCTCATCCGCTGGGAATATGAGAGCGGGCAGCGAAAGATTTTCATGGATGGCACAGAGACAATGGCGCGGGATTTTGACAAGCGCCTATTTGAAATCGGGCCATTCAGCCGGGGCGGGGAGTTCTACCAACAGTTTGAGCCGACCTTCCGGGACGACGCTTTGTACAGGGGCCTCCAGAACATCCTCAAACAGATCGAGTTTCAAGTGGGGCTATCCTATGGGACACTGTCTGACCCGATGGAGACGGAAAAAACCGCCACGGAAATCCGGAACAGCAAACAGCGCATGTATATCACCATTGACAGCATCCAAAAAGCGCTGCAACATGTGTTTGATACGCTGATTTATGGCATGGACGTGTATGCCTCTCTGTATGGCCTTGCACCTGCTGGAGGCTATGATGTGTCCTACGACTGGGGCGACAGCATCCTGGAGGACGCGGACGCCAAAGAGCGGGAGCGGGCCAACGACCGGCAAGACTTGGCTTCCGGCATTATGAACGATTGGGAATATCGGGCAAAGTGGTACGGAGAAACAGAGGAAGAAGCAAAAGCGAATCTGCCGGGAGCAGAGCAGTTGACAACGGAGCCGCAGGAGGAAATTGAGTGATGAAAGCGAGCGCAAGTATAAGCATTGGAGACTGGCATAAATCGGTTGATGTAGAACTTGATTCCACATCTGAAAGCGATGTCAAGTTTGCAAAAACAGTGCTTTTGACTATTGCTGAAATTAAAGAAGATCCTAAAAAAATTACATTGGATGTTGATGGATGGGCGATTAAGAAAGCCGTCGAGGAGGCGTTTGGTTCCGTTTTTTCGGATGATAAAAGGTGAAATATCCATTTGCCCCGGAGGTCCTTGACGCCCTTCCGGAAGAACTTGCCGAACTATACCGAAGCCTGGAGTCTCAGCTTCTGGATGAAATCTGCTCCCGACTAAACCTCGCTGACCAACTGAACGAGGTTACGGTCCAATCCATCCGGGCGCTGCGCTCCCACGGTATCAGTCAGCAGGAGATTGAGCGAGCAATCCGCCGCACTACACACATCAGCGAAAAGAAACTAACCGAGCTGCTGGACGATGTGGTTGAGCGAAACCAGCGGTATTACTCCGAACTGATAAAGATAGCGGATGTGACCGTGCCGCAGACACTGGTAAGCAGCGCGGATATAGACGCTATCAGGAGGCAAACAAAAGAAACATTTCGCAACATCACGCAGTCTATGGCATTCCTTGTGGATAACGGGCGGACATTGCTTGCGCCGGCAAGGGCGTATCAGTCCTGCCTAGACAAGGCAATTCTCAAAATTGAAGCGGGAGCGACAAGCTACAATGAATCGATTAAAGATGCTGTCTGGGAATTGGCAGATAGCGGGATCCGCGTTGCGACTTATGAGAGCGGACACAGAGACCAGATAGATGTGGCTGTTAGACGCGCCGTAATGAGCGGTGTAAATGCCCTGTGTCAGCGGTATGCGGAGCAATCAATGGAGTATTTAGACACGAATTTAGTTGAGGTATCAGCGCACATTGGAGCAAGAAATATAGACGGCCCGAATGGGTGGGAAAACCACGAGCGATGGCAGGGCCTTGTGTACCACTGGAACAAGAATTAGTTTGAACACAAGCGGATAGTCCGACGGGATGAAAAGTGGAGAGCCTTACCACCTTCCGCTTGTTTCAAAAATAAGGCAATTACGAAAGGCGGTAATTATGGGGAGTTTTTTAGACCTGACCGGGAAACGGTTTGGGAAATTGTATGTCGTTGAACAAGCAGAGACAAGAATACAAGGAAGTGGCCGGAGACAGATCTATTGGAAGTGCAGATGCGATTGCGGGAACGAAATCGCAGTGCAGGCAAACAACTTGAGAAGCGGACACACTGTTAGCTGTGGATGCGCAAAAGCGGATGCAGGAATGAAAAGACGTTCTGATTTATCAGGAAAACGTTTTTCCCGTCTCACCGCAATAAAGGAGGCCAAACCGCACGGAAAAGAGCGGTGCTGGCTTTGTAAATGTGATTGTGGCAAAGAAACCATTGTGCAGCACAACAATCTTGTAAGCGGGGAAGTAAAAAGTTGCGGCTGCTTGCGTCATGAAAATCTTGTAAAGAATCACACTACGCATGGAGGAAGATATACAAGACTCTACAACATATGGGCTAAAATGCGTGACCGATGCTCAAGAGAGAGTGACATAAGCTTTCCAAACTATGGAGGACGCGGAATAAGTGTTTGCGCAGAATGGGAATCAAGTTTTGAAAAATTTAGGGATTGGGCGTTGTCATCCGGGTATTCTGATGATTTAAGTATCGACAGAATAGACAATGACGGAAATTATTGCCCGGAAAACTGCCATTGGGCAACAGCGAAAGAGCAGGCCAACAATAGACGGCCAAGAAGAAGGTGATAAGATGGAATCCGCCAAAACCAAATACCCTGACTTTGAGCAAACTTGCGGCTACGGTAGTGTAACTGGTATTGGTGGCGCTTAGTTAATTGTCGTCATCATTGGTATCCGTTTATTGATGGAGTTAGTGAGCGAACATATAGCGACTCTGACTTAGAATCCATGAAAGGCGAAAACCACAAATTCACTTTCGAGGGGAAAGAGTATGACGGATACACCGGAACACAGAAAATGCGCCAAATAGAGCGCACTGTCCGCAAGCTAAAGCGTGAGCAGACCGCATACAAGGCCGCTGGACTAACAGAGGAAGAACAGGCCGTAACGGCCCGCATTCTCCGATTAAACAAGGAATACAAAGCATTCAGCGAAGCGGCAGGGCTTCCGATGCAAAGGGATAGAATGAGGGTGGAGTATTGATTGATGAAAAAGCATGGGCCATTATCAAGGCCATCATTGCCAAAGGAAACGACGCCGTTGTTCGGAAAAAGGGCGATGGGTATATCGTGCTGGAGGACAAACGGGAAATCAAATTTCAAGCAAAAGAAACCCGCCCCGGTTAGGGGGCGGGAGAATCAAAGCAAACCAAACTTTTTCAAAATTGTTTCAACTTCTGCCGGGCCTAGAACTTCATCTTTCCATTTGGAAAGGCTCTCAAAGTTGTGCGGAGCGCCGCCGATCCAACTGAATTTGCACAATTCAGAGGTTTGCTTTTTGTGGTCTATGGAGATGTGAAATGCGGTTCCAAAGCGCATCCCGTGAGAATCAAGGCGCTCTGGCTCAAGCATGCCCGTGTAATACTGATACCCGTTTCCATCAATCTCACTTACAGTGAAATCATATACTCCGCTGATGTTCATTTTCTTTCCCTTTCTGCCCTCGTGACCTCCGGGGCGGGGTGTCGGTTATTCGGCCGGAATTGCTTTGATATCCCAATCCCACGGATTGCAGTTTGTGTGGTTCATGATGTAGTCGAAAACCTCGGCGGGCTTGACCTTCTTGGGGTTAACCCGGTATCCGTTGTGCCGGAGGTCATGGATGAAGTCTGCCTTTGTGGGATAGTCCTGGTTTTCGATGAACACAATACGGTCGCCGTCTTTAACCAATGCACTGTATTTTTTCATTTCTTTCCCCTCCCTGCCTGTGGCCTGTCGTTGTTTGTTTCTTGTGAGTATAATATAACATGGTTAAACCACATATTCAATAGGCAAACAAGACAAAGTTAAACCATATATTTTGTGAGAATTGCACATTGTTTAACCATATAAAACTATGTAGAATAGTTTTGGAGGTGATACAATGGCACTCACGGAGGCACAAAAGAGAGCGAACAACAAATATATTGCAGAACATATGACGGTTTTAGGCTGTAAGGTTCGAAAAGAATATGCGGACAAAGTAAGAGAAAAGGCAAAGGCCGAAGGAAACAGCGTAAATGCGATACTAAAAAAGGCGCTGGACGAATTTTTAGAAAAGTAAACACTGAACTCCGCTCTAATTGGTGAGCGGGAAGGGCCATTGGGGTCAACTTGTAAGGGTTTCTTACAGGTTGGCCCCTTTTTGTTTCAAATTTTGACCGACCCGAAGTCGCTAAACTACGGGGCCACAGGGGACGCGACCCCCGAGACCAAAGCGAAGTGGTGAAGGAGAACACATGAAGCGTGACTTTCTGGAAGCGTTGGGTTTGGACAAGGAGACCGTGGACAAGGTGCTGGACGAAAACAGCAAGGACATTGGCCGGGAAAAGCAGAAGCTGGATCAGGTCAAAGCGGACCTTGCCACGGCCCAGGAGCAGATTGCCCAGCGGAACAAGGACATTGAGGAGCTGAAAAAATCCGCCGGGGATGTGGATGGCATCAAGCAGCAGTTAGCCGACCTGCAAGCCAAATACACCACCGAGACGGAACAGTACCAGAAGCAGATTGCAGAACGTGACTATGCTGACGCGGTCAACCGTGCAATCGCTGACAAGGGTGTGAAGTTCAGCTCCAAGGCTGCTGAGAAGGCGTTTATCTCAGACCTGAACGCTAAACGCCTGACCATCAAGGAGGGCGTGCTGGAAGGGTTTGAAGATTATCTGAAAGCCCAGCAGGACAGCGATCCCACCGCGTTCCAGAGCGACAAACCGGCCCCCACGTTTGTGAAGCCCGTCGGCCCCGGCGGTCCTCCCGCCAATGAGAGCAAGGGGGCTATGTACGCAAAGCAGTTCAATCAGATGTATGCACCCAAGACTACTACAAAGGAGTGAAACGAATGTCTCACGTTAGACGAATTAACGGCACGTTTCAGCCTAACTTCCTGGAGAGCGAAGTGGGCCTTGTGCTGAAAACCTATCAGATTTCCGCCTCTATGGGCACAGAGGACGAGTTCGGAAACAAGATCGTCGCCGCCGGTACGGTGTACCCCTCCAATGACGGGAGCGCCGTCGGCATTGTGTTTGAGGATGTGGACGTTACCTGGGGCGACCATGAAGGCAGCATCATGCTGGCAGGCCGTGTCCTGAAAGACCGGCTGGATGTCCAGAGCGCAGCCGAGACTCCGCTGAAGTCGTCCGGCATAGTGTTTGTGGATGCGCCGGAAGTCACTCGTGGTTACACCGTGACCTATGAGAAGGACGACGGAACCGGAACGCCCCCGGTTGATCCCAATGAGTATTCCGAGGGCAGCTATGCTCCGGTGTCCACCGAATATCCGCTGACCAAGGCGAGCAATACACAGACCGGGTGGGCGACTTCCAGCGGCGGTGATGCTGTCACCTCTGTCAAGATGACCGCAGATGTAAAGCTGTATCCCGTCTGGACCCCCGGGGTTTAAAGGAGGTTTGACAAATGGCTGATATTTTGACCCTTATTTCCGACGCTGACAGACTGGACTTTTCCCAGAATCTGTCCGTTTCCCGGCCCGCCTATCTTGGCGACCGGCTGTTTCCCGACCAGAAAACCCAGAACCTGAAAGCCGAATATCTGCGACTGGCGAACGGCGCAACCCTGCCCGTGATGGCTACCGTGCACGCCCTTGATACCGAGGCGGAGATCGGCTCCCGGCCCACCTTCGACAAGATGGAGGTCGAGAAGCTTCTGATCAAGCGCAAGATCAACCAGACCGAGCGCGTTCAGCTCCTGACCGAATCCGGCGTGTACGGTGATGACGCTATTGTGCGGTACGTGTTTGACGATATGCGCCTGATGGCCGATGCGGTCAAGGTGCGGACCGAGGTTGCCAAGATGGATGTACTTTCCACCGGCAAGATGGTTATCAAGGAGAACCGCCTGGACATGACCGTGGACTATGCTGTCCCGGAGGAGAACTTGGCCTTTGAGCTGGACCTTTCCGAGGATGCGGATGTAATTGGGCAGCTCCAGGCGATTTCCGATTATGCCGCTGACATGGGTTACACCCTGACCGAGGCCGTGACCTCCAACAAGGTGCTCCGCAAGCTGGCGACCAACAAGGGCATCCAGACCCTGATCTATGGCTCCATCGGCCAGGGCACCTATGTGTCCACTGACCGCATGCAGGGCCTGTTTGGGCAGCTCTTCGGTTTCTCCACCATCACTACCAACGATCTGCGCTACAAGACCCAGAAGGCGGACGGCACGGAGGCCACTCACCGCTTCTTCCCCCAGGACAAGATTTCCTTCATTGCTGCGCCGACACTTGGCGTTGGTCTGTGGGGCGTATCCCCCGAGGAGGCGGAGTATGGCCAGTACAGCGACAAGAGCGCTGACCAGTACATCACGATCACCCAGTGGGCAACTCCCGACCCCGTTGCGGTGTGGACCAAGGCCACCGGCCTGTTTATTCCCGTACTCCCTGACCCCAACGGCCTGTTTGTGGCTACTGTTACACCCGACGAGACTGCGGGGGGGTAACTGAGTCGTTGAGCACGGCTTCACTCTCCACGCCGGACTTCTCCAGCATGACCAGGACACAGATGCTTGATTATGCAGAAGAGCACGGCGTGGAGGGTGTCAACGGCTCCATGCGAAAGGCCGATATTTTAGCCACGCTCCAGGGGGCGGTCTGATGGTTTATGCAGATTACAGCTACTACACCAACGTGTACTGGGGAAACACCATTTCCGATGCTGACTGGCCCCGGATGGCTACCAGGGCAAGCTCTTTCCTGGACTACATCACCATGGGACGTGCGGCCAAACACGCTGATTTGGACGCAGTAAAGATGGCTTGCTGTGCTGTGGCTGATGAATACCAGACTATCGAGACCTCCAGAGCGCTTGCGAACAAGAGCTTGTCTGCTTCCTTGGAGTCCGTCTCCGGTGGTTCTGGTGAGCTTCAAAGCCAGTCTGTTGGAAGTTGGTCCAAGACCTATAAGTCCGGAGGTTCAAGCGCGTCGGAAGCCCTTGGAGTGACCACAAACGCGCAGGAAACATTGATGGCTACTGCGGCCATGTATCTTGCTGGGACCGGATTGTTGAGAGCGAGGGGCTACTATGCGTGACATGTTTCCACACACGGTGACACTGTACAACGCAGACACCGAGGAACTTCCGGAAACCGGGTTTGAGCCTACCCTAGTTAACCATATCACCATCCTGCGCGGTGTGCTGTTGGACGCTGTAAAAGCAAAGAACGTCAACGAAAGCGGCCTTGTGGGTGCTGATTCGGTAGCACTTTATATCCCTCTGGACGTGGAAGCGGTGGACGGCATAACCGGAGAACCAAAGCAGTACAAAGGGCCAATAGAGTTTTGGCGGCTGGAAGATAAAACCGGTTATTGGACGCTCTCCACTGGGCAGAACACCTTCTTTGTAAAGGGTGAGGCCGTACACCCAGACTGGACCGCTCAGAAAATTGACGCGACCTACGACGATGTGTACGACGTGAATACCGTGGACTTTAAGGACTTTGGCGGAGAGATGTCACACTGGCAAGTCGGAGGTAATTAGCATGCTGAAATTTACGGTTCATTCTGATTTATCAGGAATTGGCCCGATGCTGCGGAATGCTTCTGATAAAGCTCAAACTGCCGTTGCTATTCAGGCGCAGAAAGACACATCTCCCTATGTTCCTGCCCTGACCGGATCGCTAGACCAGCGGACCAGAGTGGATGAAAACCAGATCATTTATCCTGGCCCGTATGCCCGTTACCTCTATTACGGGAAATTGATGGTAGACCCGACGACCGGAAGCAGTTACGCGCCAAAAGGTGCAACAAAAGTTCTGACAGACAAAAACCTTGTGTTCAACAAGGCCATGCACTCCCAGGCGCAAGACCACTGGTTTGAAGCCAGCAAGGCAGAGAACATGAACAAATGGTTGAGAGTGGCCGGAAAGGCGGTGAAGCGGTACGGATAGACAGGAAAAGCCCAAAATTCTTGCCTCCAGTGAGGAAGTCGAGAAAATTTCACGTTCTATGCTGGTATGGGCAAATACCTTTCCGGACAAGCCGGTAGCGGTCATTAAATACGAGTTTTTGGACGTAGACGAGGCTGCCGGGGATGATGCCGCAATGGCGCTTTCGACCATCCAAGGGACGTATATCACCCAGCGGTACATTGTTGGTGGATACCAGGCGGAATACCAGTTCAAAATCATTTACCGGATTAAGCCGGGCGACAGCAACAATAAACGGCTCCAGGCAGACGAGATGCTAAACCGCCTTGGTGACTGGGCCAGAACCCAAAAACCAGACCTGGGAGATGGCATCAACGCTTTGCGAGTAGAACCTACAACGCAGTCCTCCAAGTTTGCCCAATACGAGGACGGCTACGAAGACTATCAAATTTTGATGCGCTTGACTTACGAGGTCAACGTGTGAAAGGAGTGAAATCCATGGCAGATTTAGAGTTTAACACCACAGAGGGCCAGACTATTGCCCGAGAATTGTTGATTGCATATTTAAACACTGGAGATTCTGAGACACCCGCATGGTCCGCGATTGGTAAGCGAGTGGAGGAGTCAGACGAGGAAATGGACTGGTCCGCTGAGTCTACCCAGGACATCCTTGGAAGCACCTGGACCACCATGCAGAAGCCGGTAATTACACAGTCGTTTGACCCCGTCCCTCTGGACGCTGGAGACCCTGCGGCGGTCAAGCTATGGAATCTTGGCGTAAAGGACCAGAACGCCCAGGCGCTGGCAAACATGGACATGCTGATTGGGCATTATTATACCACGTCCGCAAGTTCCAATTTTGCAGAACGATATAGCGGCTCCGCTATTTCCATTAACCGAATTGGCGGTACCGGCGGCGGAAACCTTGAAATTGGATTCGATGTCACTTACGGCGGTACGAGAACGCTTGGAACGGTAAAAAATACCGCCGGAACCGTTACGTTTACCCCTGACGGCGAATAAACAGAAAGGAGCGCAGTGTTAATCAATCTGAACATTATTAGCACTGCGCCCTTTTTCTTTTGGAGGAAACGATGGAGAAAATCACATTTGACACCGGCGTAAAGACCTATCAGGTCAACGAAAGCGGGATGCTACGCTTTAACCCTTCCGACCCGAATGTATATAAGCGCTTTAAAGACCTTGGGGCAAAAATTGAGAAGTTGCAAGCAGAATATAATGAGCGGTCAAAAGGCATGACGGACGGCGGGGAAGCGATTGACCTTCTTGCAGAGTATGACCATCGCATGAAAGAGGAACTTTCTCTTGCATTTGGACCGGATAACGATTTTGACCAAATCTTTGAAGGCACAAACATTATGGCTATTGCTGGAAACGGCGAACTCATCATTACAAACTTTCTCAATGCAATTACCCCCATTGTTGAAGAAGGCGTAAAAAAATACGCAAAAATGGAAGCGCAAAAAGCGGTGCAGGAAGCTAAGAGGGCGAAGCAATGAAATGGTCTCTTCCATTAACTGTTGAGGTTGGAGGAAAAGACTACAAGATAAATGCGGATTATCGGGACGTTTTGGACATCATATCTCGAATTGAGGATAAAACGACAGATAAATTCATAAAAGGATATGTTTGTCTTGCCCTTTTTTATCCTGATTTTGATGAAATGCCAGAATCGGACTATCAGGAAGCAGTCGACCAAATGTTTTGGTTCATTTCGTGCGGAGATGAACAGGATGACACAAAGAGCCAAAAACTGATCGATTGGGAACAGGACTATATGCTGATCGTTTCTGACATAAACAAGGTTGCAGGGCATGATGTTCGCTCTGATTCATTCTGCCATTGGTGGACTTTTATTTCCTATTTTATGGGAATTGGAGAAGGCCAACTTTCTTCAGTGGTTTCTATTCGTGAAAAGCTGCGAAAAGGGAAGAAACTGGAGAAATGGGAGCGCGAATATTACAAGAAGAATCGCTCCAAGGTTGATTTTAAACGAAAGTACACGCCGGAAGAAGAAGAATTTATAAAACATATAACAGGCAGGTGAGACTATGGCGACAAGGGCCGATGGGACCGTAATTATTGACATTACAGCGGACCCAAAACAGGCAATCCATGGCATAAACAGTGTTGAAAAAAGCGTAAACGGCCTTGCTTCTGCGGCCAAAAAGCTCACCGGAATCCTGGCGGCTGCGTTTGCGGTTGATAAAATCGTACAGTTTGGGAAAGAAGCCATTGAACTTGGAAGCGATGTAGCAGAAGTCCAAAACGTGGTTGATGTGGCGTTCGGCGACATGGCGTACATGGTGGAAGATTTTGCGGACACTGCCATAACCAGCTTTGGCATGAGCGAGCTTGCCGCAAAGCGTACCGCCTCCACCTATATGGCTATGGCAAGCAATATGGGTGTAACGCAGCAGCAGGCGGCTGAAATGGCTATCACCCTGGCTGGCCTTACTGGAGACGTGGCCTCCTTTTACAATATCTCACAAGAGCTGGCGGATATCAAACTTCGGTCCGTATTTACCGGAGAAACTGAGACGCTGAAAGATCTTGGCATTGTTATGACCCAGGCAAACCTGGAAGCGTATGCCCTTGCAAACGGGATCAACCGAAGTTTTCAGTCTATGTCCCAGTCTGAGCAGTTGATCCTCCGTTACAACTATGTTTTGGATCAGCTTTCTCTTGCTTCTGGTGATTTTGTCCGAACTCAGGATAGTTGGGCAAACCAGACACGCATTCTATCCATGCAGTGGCAGGAGTTTATGTCCATCATAGGGCAGGCGCTTATTCAGGTTTTGCTGCCTGTGATTCGTGTTCTCAACCAAATTGTTTCGTCCCTGATTGATATTGCAAATGCCTTTAATGCTGCTATTAGTGCCATTTTTGGAGGGGCTACCACGCAGATACAGCAGACACAAGCCGCTGTTGGAGATGTTTCTGCTGGCATTGATGAGGCCGTAGACAATCAAAATGCGCTGACAGATGCGACAAAAGAAACAAACAAAGAACAGCAAAAAAGCCTTGCAACATTTGATGAAATCAATACTCTTTCGTCTGGAACTGGTGGTGCTGGAGGTAGTGGAGGTGCCGGGGCTGGAGGAGTTGGCCTTTCTCAGTTTACCCCAATAACCTCTGAAAATATCGTTGAGAGTGGAGCAGAAAACAAAATTCTGGACTTAATTGAACGGCTCAAAAATGCATTTCAACCGTTTGAAGATTCGTTCAATAGGGCATTTTCCAATATCTCCGCTGGTGCAAATAGGCTTTTTGATGTTTTCCGAGACATCTGGAACGACATTCGATCTCTTGGTTCCCCACTGTATGACTGGTTTACAAATGAGTTTACTGCATTTCTGAACCAATTCATTTTAACCGTCGGAACTATTGTAGGCGGGCTTCTGGATTCAGTCGCTATGGTTCTGTCCGACCTTTGGAACCATCTTCTTTTTCCAGCGTTACAGCAATTTATTACAGCAATTCTTCCGGCTCTTACTGAATGGGCCACTCAATTCTTGATGACAGTTGAGCTTCTTTTTGTAGAAGTAAAAGCGCTGTTTGACCAAATCTGGCAGGACGCATTTGTTCCGTTTCTCGATCTCCTGGCAGACATCTGGACAGGACTATGGGAAGGATGGCTCAATGTTTGGAACGAATATGGAGAAGAAATTTTCTCCAAGATTCGAGAGGCCATTTCCAACACATTCGACACGCTACAAAACATTTGGGAAACTATAGCGGCACCTATTTGGCAGACATTCATGGACACGCTAGATGAGCTATGGAACGAACACTTCCAACCACTATGGGAAAACATAGTGGAGTTTGTAACTCTATTAGGTGAGCTTGCTTTAACCATCTATAACAATTTCATTTTGCCCATTGTGAACTGGTTCGTAGATACGTTTGGCCCTGGAATCGCTGGGGCTATCAGCACTGTTGTTGAAGTTCTAGGCGGATTTTTAGGAACTGCTGTTGATGTCGCAAACGTAGTTTTAGAAGCCATAAATGGAGTTCTAAAATTCCTTATTGATGTTTTTGAGGGAGACTGGGATTCCGCATGGCAACGAATTTCCGATGGGTTCAAAGGAATTTGGAATGGAATTGTCGGAACGTTAGAGGGAGCTGTTAACCTCATTATTCGTGGAATAAATTGGCTTATTTCTCAGCTTAATAAAGTCAGCTTCTCTGTTCCTGATTGGGTCCCAGCTATTGGTGGTAAATCTTTTGGATTTAATATTCCAAAAATAAGTGAAGTTTCCATTCCTCGCCTAGCACAGGGCGCAGTCATCCCCCCGAACCGAGAATTTATGGCCGTTTTAGGCGACCAGACGCGAGGGAACAACATTGAGGCTCCAGAGGACCTTATCCGCCGAATTGTTCGCGAAGAATCCGGCGGAATGACCACGGAACTACTCCAGCAGATTCTAGCTGCTATCCAGGCGGGGCAGGTTATCAAAGTAAACGAAACTGTTTTGGGCCGGACATCCGCAAAGGCTATAAACAAGATTACCCGGTCCTCTGGAAAGTCCGTTTTATTGTACTGAGGTGACCCATGAACATCCTAATTATCAACGGGCACGATTACTCCCACAATATCGAAAAATCCGGCTACGGGTGGTCCCGTGAGGACCTGGACAGCGATAAGACCACCAGAACAAAAGACGGGCGCATGCGTAGAGATAAGATCACCACAAAACGGAAGCTGTCCTATACGCTGATCCACATGACCCGCGAACAGTTGGCCCAGTTGGACGAAGATTTGAGCCCGGCCACATTCAACGCCACTTACTGGGACCTCCATGGAGCTATGACAAAGGAATTTTATTGCTCATCGTTTGCAGCAAATATGGACATGGCTCTGGATGACAACAACGAGCTTTGGTCCGGCGCGTCGTTTAACATGATTGAGGTGTAACTATGGCCCAGACAACAAGTGAATTGTGGAAAACCTTGTGGAGAACAAGGAACACTGTCAAGGAATACAAGTTTGAAATCAACGGCGTGGAGTATGGACCGGAGGAAGAAGTCGAACACACATACAGCAATGGGATATTCGAGGACTTTGGGTTCGGCAATGCGTATACTGCAAGCCTGACACTCAGTTTGTTTACAGATAACGTACCAAGAGCTGCAACAATCAAGCGATATGTCCGGCTCAGAAACGGAGAACAGGTATCTGAGTGGATTCCAAAAGGTACGTTCTTTACCAATACCCGGTCGGATGATGACGGATGTTGGACCATTGAGGCATATGACTCTATGAGAAAGGCTGAGGTTGTGTGGACCCCAGACCAGTCTCTTGAATTTCCGCTTTCCATGCCGGCAGCAGCAGCGGAGTTTGCACGGATACTTGGCGTAGAGTTAGATTCAAGAACGGTGCTCAACGCAAATTATACCATAGACTACCCGGCCAACGACTATACCATCAGAAACGAGCTCTGCTTTATCGCGGCGGCGCATGGCGGGAACTGGATCATTACAGATGAAAATAAACTGTATCTAGTTCCTCTGCTGTCGGCTCCTGCGGAGACAAACTATTTAGTTGAAGAATATGGAGGTGCTATTACCTTTGGAGGAGTGAGAATCATTGTCTGATAAATTCTATGTAGGGCTGGACATAACCGGATTTGAAAATACCGGAAAGTACAGGCCAATTTCTCGCATAACGCTCATAATTGACGATTCCGCCTCCGTTACCGCTGGAGATGACTCAGGTATTGAGATTTCAGCGCAATGCCCACATGCGACACAAGCGATGGCAAACGCCCTTCTCGCTCAAATGAAGGGATACCGGTATCAAGCATTTACAGCAGATGCGGCAAATCTAGATCCGGCTGCGGAATTGGGAGACGGAATTACTGCGAACGGCGTTTATTCCACCATTTCCAGAATTGATGATGACGGAAGAGGATTCCCAAACATCTCTGCACCCGGAGAGGTTGCGATGGAAGAGGAATACCCGTCTTCCGGCCCAATGACTCAAGAATTTAACCGCCAGATTTCTGAAACTCGCTCCCAGATCACCAAAACGGCTGAAGAAATCCGCCTCGAAGTATCGAACGAAATAGAAGGCTTGTCCGCCTCCATCTCGGTCCGGCTGGACAGCATCACCAGCACTGTACAGGGCCAGGGGCAGGCCATCTCTGTCGTTGAACAGAAAGTGGACAGTATCCGGCTGTCTGTGTCCAATGGGGCGGACAGCTCCACCATCACCATGACGGTGGGCGGTGTGGCCGTGTCCAGCCAGCAGATCACATTCACCGGAGTGGTCACATTCTCGGACCTCGCCGGGAGCGGCACCACGGTGATCAACGGGAACAACATCACCACGGGGACGATCAGCGCCAATAGACTGGATCTCACCGGGGCCATCACCTTTTCAGACCTGTCGAGCGCTGTCAGAAATGACATCAACGACGCCTACAGCATAGCGTCGGATACCCAGGATACGGTGAGCCGCTGGACCTATAGCGGGACCACCTATATTGACGGCGCGCGGATCATGACGGGCACTGTCTCCGCCTCCGTGCTGGAGGGGGGCTCTGTAAACCTTTTAAACTATGGGGGCAGTGCGGTAGGCGTCCTGACGATGACTGGAGCCTCCTCCTCCAGCTATGCCATCGACCTGACGAGCTTCGGGGCGCTGCGACTCACCGGACAGTCCGGTGACGTATTCCTGAAAAGCGGAAACGGGACATATTTTCATGTCATGGGAGATGTTGTAATCGGGTACGCAAACCTTCGGTCTAACCAAAGCGGAAACTATTCCTGCGGTACCTCAATATACCGGTGGTCCGATGTATACTCTGATACGTCGGTGGCCACCACCTCCGACCGCAAAATGAAAACCGCCGTCACCTACGACATGGCCCCCTACGAGACCCTGTTTGACCGCCTGCGTCCCACGCCCTTCCGCTACAACAACGGTACCAGCGGCAGGACGCACCTGGGGATGATCTCCCAGGATGTGGAGCAGGCCATGGCGGAAACCGGGCTCACCGGACAGGATTTTGCCGGGTTTGTGCGGGGGGAAGACGAGGACGGTGGGGATATTTGCCTCCTGCGCTATTCGGAATTTATTCCGCTGTGCATCGACCAGATCCAAAAATTAAAGGCCCGAGTGGCCGAACTGGAGGGAAAGGTATGCTCGACGTAAAACAGGAAATCACTTCCGCGCTGGCTGTGCTCTCAACGCTGGCGGTATCTGGGGACGCCGTGGACGTGATGGCCGTGGCCCGGGCCAAGCTCAAAGCTGTCCTAGCCCAGCTGGAGCAGGAGGGGAAAGACGATGCCTGATTTAACCATAGGCCAACTTCCTGCGGCGTCTAGCGTCTCAGACGCTGCCTTGTTTGTCCTAGAGCAGAATGGGACGGCACAGAGCGCCACGGGTGCCCAATGGAAGGGGTACGCCCAGGCCGCTGTGGCCTCGCAGGTGAGCGCAGCGCAGGCATCGGCCCAGTCCGCCGCGTCCTCCGCCCAGGCGGCGCAGGCTGCGCAGCAGGGCGCCGAAGCCGCCCAAGCTGGGGCCGAGGCGGCGCAGACCGGCGCTGAGACCGCGGAGAAGGCCATCGAGGACATGACGGTGAGCGCCGAGACCCTATCCGCAGACAGCCCCGCGAAGGTCACCAAGTCGGCCTCAGGGGCGTCCTTTCATCTGTTTTTTGGCATTCCCCGTGGCCCCCAGGGCATCCAGGGGCCCCAAGGCCCACAAGGTATTCAGGGTCCCCGGGGGCCACAGGGCATCAATGGTGTGGCAGTGGCGGCCGAGGGGCAGTATGCTTTCAACGTGGACAGCAATGGCCACTTGATCCTCTTCTACGAGGGAAACACGACTCCGGATTTTTCCATTGGAGCAAATGGGCATCTGTACTACAACTTTGAGGAGGCGATCATAAATGCCGCAACTTGATCTTGGATTGGTGATAGGCCCCCAGGGCCCACAAGGGCCGGAGGGACCCGCCGGACCCCAGGGTCCCCAGGGGCCCCAGGGGGAGCAGGCGAAGGTGGTCAACGATCTGACCACCGGCGGCGTAGACGCGGCGCTGAGCGCCGAGCAGGGGAAGGCTCTGGCCGCAGACTTGTCTGCTAAGGCGCCTGCCGGGTACGGATTAGGAACTCCCGCCTCTTCTATCTCAGATGGAGATATTCTGGAGGTGATGCGCCGCCTGAAGACAGGCTGGTATGCCGGAACTAATGTGGCCAATGCGCCCACAACCGTATCTGGTGGTGTGGGTTGGTACACATTTGATGTGGTGGCCATGGCACCCGGCCCAGCAATATATAGTGTCTGTGTAGCTACCCGTGTTTACGGTGGAGAGCGGTATATTGGATATATCTATAACGACATATGGAATGGGTGGACCCCACTCCCGGCGCAGATTCTTCCAAAGGTATACGCTCTTCCCATGGCAGAGGGGGTGACATCTACCAACCTAAGCTACTGGAAAGACGGGATGAATAATGTAGCCCTTTCTGGAACCTTCTCCTTTCATTCCGCCCCGGGACCATCTCAGATGATCGGGACACTCCCGGAGGGGTATCGGCCAACCGAAGCAAAGAATATCTGCGTACAGAGCGCCACCGGGTCAGCCACGTATGGGTGGATAGGTACAGATGGGAGCGTGTATTTGTCGGGAAGCGACCACTCCGGTCAGTTTTCCTCCGGCGAATCCTTGGCGGTTATATCCGTTCCGTTTTATGCCGCTAATTAGCCTGTGAGGTGTATCGTATGGATTATAAATATGGGTGTGTTATTGACGCAAACAGAGTCTATAAGACACTGGTAAAAGTGCTTTTGGGGGATGACGGGGAACAAGAAATAGAAAGCTACACCCTCAAAGATGGAGAACGTGTGATAGACACTTATAGGCCAAATCCACGCCCTTATAAAGGGGCTGCTGGGTATATCAAACCCCAGTGGGACGCCGATACCTCTACATGGATTGAGGCCGCCACCGAGGAGGAGATCGCCGCCTGGGAGCTGGCCCACCCCGACCCCAACGCCAGGACGCTGGAGGAGGAGAAGGCCGCCCGCATTGCGCAGAGCAAAGCCGACCTGGACGCCTACCTGCTGGCCCACCCGCTGACCTGGACGGATGGAAATCAGTATGCCATCACCCGGGAGAAGCAGCAGCAGCTCACCGCCAAGATCCTCTCCGCCACCCTCGCCGCCCAGACCGCCACCCCCTATGCCCTGACCTGGAACGCCACCGGGCAGGAGTGTGCTCCCTGGACCCTGGAGAATCTGGCGGCCCTGGCCTTTGCCATCGACGCCCGGGTGACGGCCCTGGTGAGCTACCAGCAGGCCCGGGAGGTGGCGATGCGAGAGGCGGCCACGGCGGAGGCCCTGGCCGCCATCGAGGTGGACTATGACGCGGTGGAGTAAGCCGGTCCTCTCCACGCTGTTGTGGACCTGGGGCGCTGCGGTCTACTTCTTCCTGGAGGTGGCCTACAAGTCCCTCACCGGCCACCCGGAGCGGATCTCCTGGACCATGCTGGCGGTGGCGCTCCTCCTGTGCATCCCGGTGGAGCGGTGCGGGGCGGAGCTGCCCTGGGGCTGCCCCCTGTGGCTCCAGGCCCTGGCCTGCGCCTCCCTGGTGACGGCGGCGGAGTTTGTGACCGGGCTGGTGCTCAACCGCTGGCTGGGGTTGGGCGTCTGGGACTACTCCCACCTGTGGGGCAATCTGTGGGGCCAGATCTGCCCCCAGTTTACCGCCCTCTGGTGGGGGCTGTGCCTGGCCTTCATCCCCATCTTTGACTGGCTGCGCTGGGCGGTGGAGGGCGGGGAGCGGCCCTATTATACAATCGTCTAATATCGCTGATTATGACCGAGGGGGGTGGTTCCAATGGGAGTGTAGTTTCAGCGCATTTCAAACTATATATATTATTTTTATTTAGGAGGAAAACGTATGTTTCTGATGGACAATCTGTGGACGATCTTTGAGGTGGCCCGGGAGGAGCGCACCGACGGCGACGCCGTCAGCTCCGACCTCTCCACCGCCCCCGACCTCTTTCTCAACGCCCTGGAGGGCGGCGATACGTTCGCCTGCCTGAAGGACGCAGACCGTGCCGCCCTGCTGGCGGCGTGGAAGGCCGAGGACCAGGCCGAGGCCAAGGCCGAGTACCGGGCCGTGGTGGGCAACGATCTGGACCACCCCGGCGCCCGGCGCTACCGGGAGCTGACCGCCGCCCTCACCGCCGGGGACCGCGCCGCCTTTGAGGCCGCCAAGGCCGACGGTCTGGCCGCCTACCGGGCCGGGGGGGAGGCGTGATGATCCTCCACACCAACTGCCCCTGCCACCCCGGCAACTACCAGAAGGGGCGGACAAAGCCGGTCTCCTACCTGGTCTACCACTACGTGGGGGCCACCGGGGGCGGGGCGGCCAACGCCCGGTACTACCACAGTGCAGACGGCGTGGGGGCCTCCGCCCACTACTTCGTGGGCCACGCCTCCGAGGGGGCGGAGATCTGGTCGAGCGTCCCCGAGGCCGATACCGCTTGGCACTGCGGGGCCAAGACCTACAAGCACCGGTCCTGCCGCAACGCCAACAGCATCGGCATCGAGATGTGCTGCCACCAGCGCCCGGACGGAACGTGGTACATCGACGAGGAAACGATGGCGGCGGCGGCGGAGCTGGGCCGGGACATCCTGGCCCGGTACGCCATCCCCATGGACCATGTGCTCCGCCACTACGACGTGACGGGCAAGCTCTGCCCCCGGCCCCTCATCGACGAGGGGGCCTGGGCGGACTTCAAAAAGCGATTGGAGGGAGAGGAAGAGATGACCTATTACAAGACCATCGGCGACGTGCCCGCCGACTATCGCCCCGCCGTCCAGAAGCTTCTGGACAAGGGCGCCCTCAAGGGCTACGGGGATGGGACCATTAACGTCAGCGAGGACCTGTGCCGGACCGTGACCATCCTGGACCGGCTGGGCCTGCTGGGAAAGTGAGGGGGGAAGCCATGGTCAACTGGACCGTACGGGTGAAAAACAAGACCTTCTGGCTCACCCTCATCCCCGCCGTGCTGCTGCTGGCCCAGGTCGTGGCGGCGGTGTTCGGCGTCACCCTGGAGCTGGGCGGGCTGGGGGATAAACTGCTGGATGTGGTCAATGCCCTGTTTGCCGTGCTGGCTATCCTGGGCATCGTCACAGACCCCACCACCAAAGGCGTGAGCGACAGCACTCAGGCGCTTACTTACGACAAGCCGAAGGACGATAAGGAGGGCTGATCATGCCCGATGAGAAGTGCATCGTTGACCCGCAGCGAGACTGTCTTGGTCTCCAGAAAGCCAATATGCTGGAAAAGCAGATGGATGAATGGAGAATACAGTCAAGGAATACTCACAAAGAGTTGTTTGATCGTATGCGAGAGTTGGAAAAAGCGGAGTCCGCCCGAAATGAGCAGTACGACAATATCACGGAGAAACTAGACACACTTACAAAAGCCATGGCAGAAGTCACCGTAAAGGTATCTGACATTACAGCGAGACCTGGAAAGCGCTGGGATGCCATTGTGGACAAGGCCATTTGGGCGGTGCTGGCGGCGGTGATCGCGTTTGTTTTGGCAAAGATCGGATTGTAAAAACATCTTTTCTGTGCGCCCGTCCTATGACATAATCCAGAAGAAAGGAGCGTGAAACCTATGGAAGAAAAGACTAATGTAACCGAGCAGGAGAATGTACAGACTGTGCCTTTGGCGTATCATGAGGTTTGCATGGAGCGGATTTGCCGGACAATGAAGATTCTTGTTATTGCATGGGCAGTATCTATTATTGCGGCTATTTGTATTTTTGCGTACATGTGGCTCCAGTATGATTATGTCAGCACGGTAGAGTCATCCGGCGTCTATTGCCTTATAGATTCTGCCGGTAACGTCATTTCTTCTGATATTATGCCGGAGGATATCCCCGGCATTTTGGAGGCGATTGAAAGTGGCAACAATTCGGAGAACACGAATTAGGAGACGGAAAAATCGCAAAGGCACGCGTAAGGTCGCTGTCAGACGGCCTAGATGACCTGCTCCGCTCTGATTGGATTGAAGTCATAGATCAGGCAGCACTTGGTGAAGAAGATACCTACATTGCCACACGATATTTGCTGGACGGCATTCCGCAAATCGAGATAGCAGAAGAACTGGGAGACCAATTTAAGAAATCTTACAATAGGAGCACAATATCTCGAAGAATGCCAAAAATTATCCGCAAGATAGAACGCGCTGCAATCAAAATGGGTAAAATCACATAGATGCATCAAACAAACACGCAGCCTCACTGGAACGCCACCCAGTGAGGCTTTTTTTATGCGAAAATTTGACCATGGAGGACGTGAGGAAAAGGCGCTACACGTCGGCGCCCTCCCTCACGCCCTCCATTTTTTGCTGGAAAGGACGTGTTTGATATGACCGCGATTGAGCGGATGGTTGCCGCCGGCATGGACCGGGAGAGCGCGGCGGAGACGGCCATGTGGTACATGGCCCAGGGAGACGACAGCGGCCTTGAGGATTACGTGGTGGCGCTGGAAGCCCTGCGGGATATGGACGCACGGCATGGAATACGAGCACTACAACCCTAGCCCATTTGGGAAGAACGTCGGAGACTGCACGGTTCGGGCACTCAGCAAGGCCCTTAACCAAGATTGGCATGAGACCTATTTCGGCCTCTGCATCGAAGGGGCGTTGAGAGGAGATATGCCGTCGGCCAACGCAACATGGGGTGCGTATCTCCGCCGAAACGGCTACCACAGAGAACTTGCCCCGGACGACATGACAGTAGCGGAGTTCTCTGACCTGCATCCCAATGGGACATACATTCTCGCCCTGTCCGGCCATGTGGTATGCGTGATCGACGATGTCCTTTACGACACCTGGGATTCCGGCAACGAAATTGTCTTGTATTACTGGAAGAAAGGATGACGTGCTATGCCTTATCCATATTATCCACAGTATCAACCAGGCTACTATCCGGCTCCGGTTCCTGACCAGCTTGCACAGCTCCGGCAGAACCAGTTTCAGCCGATGCAACAGCCCCAGCAGTTCCAGCCTCAGCAAAACCCGCCCGCACCCTCTATCGTGTGGGTTCAGTCAGAGCAGGAGGCACTTAATTTTCTGGTGGCCCCAAACTCCGCCGTCACCCTGTGGGACAGCAATTCCCCGGTGGTCTACCTCAAACAGGCGGATGCTTCCGGTAAGCCTTCAATGAAGATATATGACCTCGTAGAACGCACTCAGAGGCCAGTACAGGCCCAGCAAACTCCTTCGGTAGAGTATGCCCCCCTGTCCCGCTTGGAGGCGCTGGAGGCCCGTATAAACGAGCTGGCGGCGGTTAAAGAAACTTCCAAACCGCCTAAGAGAACAACCACAAAGGAGGACGCAGAATGAACCCCTTTTTTCAGGCAATGGGCGGCAACCATCAGCCCAACATGATGCATCAGTTCCAGCAGTTCATGAATCAGATGCGGGGGAGAGACCCTAATGCCATGATTCAGGAATTGGTGTCCTCTGGCCGTGTCTCACAGCAACAGCTTGACCATGCCCAGAAGCAGGCCCAGCAGATGCAGGGTATGTTTGAGGGGATGCGGGGGATGTTTGGCAAGTAACCTTCTAACTATCTAATTACTCTCAACTACTTGAGATTTCTTTATTGTATCAAATTTCCGGCCGGAATTTGAAATAAAACTTCAAAGGAGATAACGCAATGAGTCTTTCTTCTGACGGCGCTGTGATGACCATGCCCGTACAGCCCGCCTATCAGGGCGGTTATGGTGGAAATGGTTCCATGTGGGGTGGAGACTGGTCTGCCTGGATTATTTTATTCCTTATTTGGGGTGCGTTTGGCGGCAGCTGGGGCAATGGCTTCGGCGGCGGTTTTGGCGGTGCGAATGGTCCTGGCTTCCAGGGGTACGCTACGCGCTCTGACATCAACGATGGCTTTGCCCTGAACGGCCTCCAGAACGGGCAGACTTCTATCAAGGACGCTGTTACCAATGGTTTCCACGGGGTAGACAACGCCGTGTGTAACCTGGGCTATCAGCTCCAGGATTGCTGCTGCCAGACTCAGCGGGCCATTGACGGCGTGAACTACAACATGGCAACCCAGGCCGCTGGCATCCAGAATGCCATTCAGGGCGTGCGGTACGACATCGCAACCACCGCCTGCGCCACCCAGAACACCATCCAGAACAGCACCCGGGACATCATCGACAACCAGAACGCCAACGCCCGGGCCGTGCTGGATGCGCTGAACCAGAACTACATCCGCGCTCTGGAGAACGAGAATCAGTCCCTGAAGCTCTCGGCCTCTCAGAGCAACCAGAACGCGGTGCTCATGGCCGCCATGGACGCCAACAAGGCAGAGATCCTGCGCCGCACCGGCGCGGAGTGCCCCCCCCCGGCGTACTGGGTGCAGCCGCCCACCCCTGTTCAGGTGCCCTGCAACCCCTGCGGCAACTGCTGACAACCCCATATACAGGCAGCTTTTTCGTGACATCACGAAAATGGTCGGCCCCGAGCCGATACTACACCAACGCGGCGGGGCAATCGTCCCGCCGCTCTTTTTATGAAAGGAATGAGAACATGGCTGAGTTTGTCGCAACCTATATTCAAAAGATTGCCGCGAACGCCAACGCGGTATTTACTGAGACCCCCGTCCAGCCCAAGGGCTGCGTGGTACACCGGGACGGCTCCGGCGTTATCACCCTGCGGGGCATAACCAACCAGTGCTTTGCCCGCTATCTGGTGGTCTTCGGCGGCAATATCGCCATTCCCACCGGCGGTACGGTGGGGGAGATCTCCATCGCCCTGTCCGTGGACGGCGAGGCCCTGGGCAGCGCCACGGCCACCGTCACCCCCGCCGCCGTGGAGAACTTCTTCAACGTGAGCGCGTTTGCCTATGTGGACGTGCCCCGTGGGTGCTGCGTCACCATCGGCGTGAAGAACGTCAACACCCAGACCATTGAGCTGAGCAACGCAAATCTCGCGGTTACCCGCGTAAGCTGAAAGGAGCAGGACATGGAACACATTCACGAGCTGAAGAAAAAGCTGTGCAGGGAGCTGGACGAGATCGCCCGGAAGGGCGAAATGGGCGCCGGCGACCTGGAGCTGGCCCACAAGCTGACCGACACCATCAAGAACATCGACAAGATTGAGATGCTGGAGGAGGATGGCGGCATGAGCCGGGAGGGAGACTACGAGCGGGGCTACAGTTCCCGCCGCCGGCGCAATTCCATGGGCCGGTTTACCTCCCGTGACGGCGGCTACTCCGGCCGGAGCTACAGCCGGGACGGCGGTTATTCCCGCGCCGACGCCAAAGAGCAGATGATGGAGCAGATGGAGGATCTGCTGGGAAGCGCCTCCACTGAGCGGGAGCGGAAGGCCATCCAGCGCTGCATGGAGCAGCTGGATCAGGCGTAAGGGGGCGGTCCCATGCTGGACCCCAAAGAAATCGACATCGAAATCGCCCGCCTGGAATACGGCGAAAGTAGCTATCCAGCATACGCCAAGTTAGCTAATCTGTACACCATCAGAAACCAGATGAACCGCACGGAGCAAAAGCAACCCGAGCCGGTTCAGACATACTCTCTGGCGGCGGCCCCGGAACCCGCATACACTGGCCGTTATGGCGACAGTGAATTTCTTCGTGAGATCGAGGGCCGAGACCAGGAGGACGTTTTCCGCATCATGGACGACCTGATGGACACTCTACAAGTGGCGAATCCCAGAGTATATAATGGGGTTATGCGCAAAATCAGGGCACTATAAAACAAGGGAGGGTACCATTTCCGGTGCTCTCCCTTGTTAGTTATAATTTAAGTTGTTAAATGTCAATAGCTGTAGTAAAGGCCCGAACACTTTTATATCTGGATAAAATGATTCCCTTTAACTGTTCCTCTATAATCATGCTGTTCACCTCCTAACTTCAATACCTATTGGATTTTATTCGCGTCTCTCTGTCAGAAAATTTACGAATTTACGGAAAATTTTTCTGTTTAGGCATTGACGATTTCCGAAACTGCGTGTAATATATAGTGAAGATTCACGCGATTGCGTTAGAAAGTGGGGTGATACCTATGAGAAACCTTTTGGCAGAGATGGCTAGGTATGGCGTCAGTAACAACGACATTCAAGCCTTGCTTTCTTGTACCGACAAGACGGTTAGAAACAAGCTGAACGGCGTGACAGATTTTTCCTTTGGAGAGGCAATGAAGATCAGAGACACATTTTTCCCCGGCATGCGTCTGGAATATCTATTTTCCCAGGAACCGGGGGACGACAGGGGGGCATAAAGAAAGCCGGAAGTGCGGGAACACTCCCAGCCCGTCGGATAGGGAGAGGAATAGCAACCATTGAACAAGCGTTAAGAGCCGGTACATTTCCGATCGGGACAGCGTACAAAACCGCAGCTGATCGGTATGTGTACATCATTCCCCGCAAAGCGTTTGAACGATTTATGTCTGGGGAATTGACCCGGGCAAAAGAATAGCCCCCAACCGTATGGGCGCACGGGTGAGGGTTGGCAAACCTAATCGGCGCACCCGACTAGGCTTGATGGAACAAGTGTACTATTAACTTGCGTCTCTGTCAAGCCGGAGAGGAAAATTTTATGACAGAGAAAGAGACGATTAAGGACCTGGAGCAGCAGGCAAACAACACCAGACAGCTTATGGACCGGCTTAACCGGGCAGCTTACGGGATGACATTCGATGAAGCTCTTAGAATCGGTGGAAAATCGGATAGGCCGAAGAAGGAAAGGAAGTCGAAAGATATGGGTGAAGCCTGTATGCGCGGCTGGCTGTACCGCCTCAGCGAGGCGGCCCACGCCGCAGGAAAGTGGCCGGATGGGAATGTCCCTCTCACCGAGGAGGAGGCCCAGCAGCTCTATCGGCTCTGGGAGGAGTTTGACGGCAGCATGGCCGAGTTTGTGGGGAAGTACTTATGAGGCTGGGAACAACCGCCGCCCTGTGCGCCGGGCTCTATCTCCTGGCCGCCTGCACCGCCGATGCGGTGGCTCCGATGCCCCGGACAACCTCTCTCGCCTCCAGGCCGGAAAAGGCCGTGGTGGTGACGCTGGCCGGGAAAGAGCTTCCGGATGAAATCAGTTGGTACATAGAGGATATTCCCCTCTCATACCAAGAGCAGGAACATCTTTGGAATGCCTGCCAGGAATTTGGCGTAGATCATTCCCTGATGCTTGCCCTCATCGAGCAGGAAACCAACTTCCGCAATGTGACTGGGGATGGCGGAGACAGCATCGGATACTGCCAGATACAGCCTAGATGGTGGAGCGGGCTCATGGAGGAGATCGGAGCCAATGACCTGACTGAGCCGCAGGATAATTTTCGGACAGGGTGTGCCATCATGGCCCACCTGCTGGAGAGATACGGGACCACAGAGGACGCGCTGAGCGCCTATAACTCGGGTAGGCCAGGTTCTACCGTTTATGCCGCCTCTGTGCTATCAGCGGAAATCGAATGGGAAAAGGAGTGATAGAAGAGTGAACTACAAGGGAATGGACAAAGAAATGCGGTGCCGCGGTTTTCAATATGAGGTCGGGAAAGAGTACGAAACGGATAAAGCAGAGGCGTGTGAGTGCGGTTTCCATGCTTGTGAGTATCCTTTAGATGTTTTAAAATATTATCCTCCGGCGGGAAACAGATTCTTTGAGGTCGAGCAGAGCGGGAATTTGAGCCAGGCATCGGATGACAGTAAGATTGCCTCCACAAAGATTAAGATCGGTGCAGAAATTAGTATTTCCGGGCTTGTGAAAGCCGCGATTGAGTACACCAGAGAGCGGGCCGTGAAAGAGGAAGGCGCATCTGCCACTGGCGACCAGGGCGCGGCATCTGCTACTGGCGACCGGGGCGCGGCATCTGCCACCGGAAAAGCATCTGTCGCCATCGCGTGCAGTATAAAAGGAAAAGCGATGGGCGCACTCGGGTGCGGTATCTGCCTTGTAGAACGCGGAGAATGGGATGGGGAGACCTATCCTATCAAGCATATTAAAGCCGCCATTGTAGACGGAGAAACCATTAAACCGAATGTTTGGTACACGCTCGAAAATGGACAATTCGTTGAATTATAAGAAAGCCGCCCTTCCAGCATGCGGGCCGGAGTGGGCGGCATCGAAAAGAAGTCACTTACGTCATACCACAAGGAGGGAAAAAGTCAATGCTGACCACGAAGAAACTCTCGATGCTCCTCCGGTGGGCACAAAGCCAGGTGTACGATCCCCTGGCGGAGGTCCGCACAGCGGGGGACACCTTGTGGCTCCGGCTGCGGGACGGCCGGACCGGGGTGCTGTACCTGGAGGACGGGGAGCCGCGGCTGGTGCTGCCGGCGGAGATTTGAAAGGAGAGGACACCATGAGTCAAGACCTGTACGCGAAGAAGTCTATTCTGCAAATGGCCCGGGGTGCCATCCAGGAGCGGTGCGACTATGAGATCGCCAAAATCCTGGAGAACATTCTGGACCCCAATACCTCGGCCACGGCGGCCCGGAAGCTGACCATCACCCTGACCCTCAAGCCGGACGACACCCGGAAGAACATCGCCGTGGGCGTGGTGGCAAAGAGCACGCTTTCCCCCACAAACCCCGTCACCACTTCCCTGTTCGTGGCCGACGAGGACACCATCGTGGAGATGGTGCCGCAGGTCCCCGGGCAGTTGGATTTGGATGGTCAGGAGGAGGCCCCGGCCCCTGTCCTCAAAATGATAAAAGCCATGTAAGGAGGAGCTATTATGTTCAAAGAAGCCATTCAGCGCATTCAGGAGACGGCCAGCAAGCCCTTTCTTCAGGAGATCGACGGCGTGACCTACCTCATCGACCGGGATGGCCAATACCAGCAAGTCAAGCCGGAGCTGGAGTACCCAGAGGAGCTCACTCTGACCAGCCTGGACGCCCTGGTGAAACTGGTCAAGACCGAGGCGTCGGAGGAGGGCGTACCGCTTTACATCACCATCCCGGACCACTTGACGGCCGTTTGCTTCGGGCAGCCGGACAGCGAATTGCGCTTCCACCGGGTCAGGTACTACACGGCGCGGGCCACCGATGTCCCCGGCTGGCAGTCCGACGTGAAGATGGGCTTTGAGGAGATGCAGATCGCCCTGCGTACCCGGTTCCAGGAGACTAAGGACGCGCTCTACGCCATGAAGCTGCTCTCTGACATCACCACCGGCGGCAAGATCACTTTCAACGACAACGGCATCGCCACCAGCGTGGTCACGCAGAAGGGCGTCGCCCTGCAGACCAACGAGTCGATCCGGCCTATCGTGGTGCTGAAGCCCTACCGCACTTTCCAGGAGGTGGATCAGCCCGAATCCCCCTTCCTGATCCGCGTCAGCGAGCGGGGCATCTCCTTCACCGAGGCAGACGGCGGCATGTGGAAGCTCAAGGCCAGGGAGACCATCAAGGCATTCCTGGAGGAGCGGCTCCAGCAGGAGGTGAGCACAAGCGTGGTAGTCATCGCCCTGTGAGCAAGAGAAAGTCCCCGGCCAAGTCTCGCACGCCTGGCCGGGGGCGGGGCGAAGCCCCATACAATCACAGCCCCGTTGTATCAGGGGCAGGGAGGTTTGTCAAATGCGTACCACAAAAATCATCATCAAAAATCTGTTTGGCATCCGGGAGGCGGCCCTGGACGGCCGCTCAGTGGAGCTGTCCGGGCCCAAGGGGTCCGGGAAGACCTCCGTACTGGACGCCATCCGGTTCGCCCTGACCAACAGGTCGGACCGGGACTACATCATCCACCAGGGGGCCGAGGAGGGAGAAATCCTCATTGAGACGGACACCGGGCTCCAGATCGACCGGAAGGCCCGGTCGGAGAAGGGCAGCGTGGTCAAGGTCCGGGACGGCTCCATGGTCCAGACCCGTCCGGCGGAGTTTCTGGCCCAAATCTTCACCCCCCTCCAGCTGGACCCGGTGAAGTTCACCCAGCTCTCCCGGCAGGAGAAAAACCGGGAGATTTTGAACCTGGTGGAGTTTCCCTGGGACATGGAGTGGATTCGGGCGCAGTTCGGCGAGATCCCCCAGAGAGTCAACTACAGCCAGCACATTCTCCAGGTCCTGGCGGACATCCAGGCCGAGAACGGGTACTACTTCCAGAGCCGGCAGGCATTGAACCGGGACATCCGAAACAAACAGGCCTTTATCGCCGACATCGCCAAGGATATTCCGCCGGGCTACGACTACGAAAAGTGGAGCAGCTACCCGGTGGCGGAGCGGTACCGGGCGCTGGAGCAGCGGCGGGAGCAAAACCGCAAAATTCAGCAGGCCCGGGACCTCCTGGCCGGGCAGGACGCCAAGGCCCGGGGCCTCCAGGGGGAGCACGACATGGCGGTAGCGGCGGTGGACCGGGAGCTGGCCGGGGAGCGGGAGCGGCTCTCCGCCGATATCTCCTGGATGGAGGCCCAGATTCAGGCGGCCCGGGAGAAGCTGGGTGGCCTGGATGAGCGGCGGAAGGAGCGCGTGGCGGTGCTGGACGCCAACCTGGAGGCCAAGCGGGCCAAGCTGGACGCTGACCTGAGCGCGGCGGCCCGGTATGCCGGCATGGAGCCGGAGGACGCCAATGGGCTGGCCCAGGAGATCGAGACGGCCGAGCAGATGAGAAAGCACCTCAACGAATACCGCCGCATGGTGGAAATGCAGGGGGAGGTGGAGCGGCTCACCGCGGAATCGGAGGAGCTCACCCGAAAGATCGAGCTGGCCCGGGAGCTGCCCGGGAAGATTCTGGAGACGGCCTCTATCCCCATCCAGGGGCTGACGGTGGAGGACGGCATCCCCCTGATCCACGGGCTGCCCATCTCCAACCTGTCCGACGGGGAGCTGCTGGAGCTGTGTGTGGACATCACCGTCAGCAAGCCGGGGCAGCTGGGAATCATCCTGGTGGATGGCGCCGAGCGGCTGGATGACAGGAGCCGGGCGGCCTTGTATGAGCAATGCAAGGCCAAGGGCCTCCAGCTCATCGCCACCCGGGTGAGCGACTCTTCAGAACTGGAGGTCGCTGAGTTATGACACCTGTTGAGAGAATGAAGACCGAAAAGGACCGCATTGAGAAGAGCGGGCAGACCTATATCCCACCCTACCGGATGGCCAAGCTGATGGAGGCCTCCGGGAAGATCATGAACCTGATGATCAAGGCGGACACCAACATCTGCTATGAGGAGTGCAACATCATTCTGGCCCCGGTGGCGGCCGGGATCGCCTGTGTGGCAGAAGAGGAGGATGAGTCGGAATGATGCCGAAGGACAAGCTCCGCCCCCTCGCCGGAGAGGAGCGGCTGGGGCAGGAGCGGGAGTCGGAGTACCTGGGCGCCGAGGACATCGACGACGGCGTGGAGCCCATCCTCACCATCAACGGGCTGTGGAACGGCATGGTGACCCTCCAGCGGGGGAAGGAGAAGAAGGACGTCCTGACCTTCTCGGAGGAGCGGGTGCCCGGGATCAAGCAGGTCCGGCCCCTGATCGTCAACGCCACCAACCGGAAGACCCTGCGGAAGCTCTACGGAGACGCCAAAGCCTCCACCCTGGTGGGCAAACAGATCCAGCTCTACATCGACCACAAGGTCCGGGACCCGCAGGACGGCGGCTATACAGACGGAATCCGCATCCGGCCCCATAAGCCACGGCCTGCCGCCCCGCCTCCGGTCCCTCCCTGCTCGGACTGCGGGCAGCCCATCGCGCCAGCCATGGGCAGAGACGCCGGCTGGCTGGCGGCCTACACGGCCAGGAATTACGGCGTCCCGCTGTGCGCGGACTGCGCCCAGAAGCGCAAAGAGGCCGCCCCAAGTGAGGTGGAAAAGCCGCTATGATCTTGACAAGCGAGAACTACTACAGCCGGGAGGCCAACCTGGAGTATATGTCGGTCTCTCAATTCAGGGCCTTTGACCGCTGCCCGGCGGCGGCCCTGGCGGAGCTGCGGGGGGAGTACGCCCCCGCAGCCTCCCCCGCCATGCTGGTGGGGGGGTATGTGGACGCCTGGTTCAGCGGGGAGCTGCCCCTGTTCCAGTCCCAACACCCGGAGTTTTTCAAGCGGGACGGGACTCTGAAAGCAGAATATCTCAAGGCTCAGGACATCATCGCCCGGATGGAGGCCGACGGACTCTTCTCCCTGCTGATGGGCGGGGCCAAGCAGGTCATCGTCACCGGGGAGATCGCCGGGGTGCCCTTCAAGGGGAAGCTGGACAGCCTGCTGGACGCCGCCGCCTGCCGGGAGATCGTCCGGCGGTACCCTGAGACCACGGCGGCCCTGGGGGAGCACCCCCGGGGCGCCATCGTGGACCAGAAGGTCATGCGGGACCTGCGGCCAGTGTGGAGCGAGGAGGACCGCTGCAAGCTGCCCTTTGTGGAGGCCTATGGCTACGATATCCAGGGGGCGGTCTACCAGGCCCTGGAGGGGCACGCTCTGCCCTTTGTGTTGGCGGTTGGGACCAAGGAGGTGGTGACAGACCTGGCCGCCCTGAGCGTCTCTGACGCCGACCTCACCTCCGCCCTGTACCAGGTGGAGGACCGGGCGCCCTACTACCAGAGCATCAAGCGGTGCGAGCACCAGCCGAAACGCTGTGAGCGCTGCGACTACTGCAAGGCCTCCAGAGAGCTGACTGGGATCATCGACTATAGGGAGCTGGTGGAGGATGATGGTTGACCTGGCATCCGAGATCAAGGGGCGGTTGACTGCCCAGGAGGTATTCGAGTTCTATGGGTTCCAACCGGACCGGAGCGGCTTCCTCCAGTGCCCTCTTCACCAG
>OEQS01000023.1_pt1 | contig 37203 bp, 56 predicted proteins | sample 1539731 | NCBI WGS metagenome assembly OEQS01 (sample SAMEA3891890, study PRJEB23780) | metagenome | biome: terrestrial biome; feature: animal house; material: Caecal content | place: Italy | collected 2015-05-05 | reverse complement strand
GCCACCACCGGCAACAAGGCACACGCTGCCACCACCGGAGACGGGGCACACGCCGCCACCACCGGAGACGGGGCACACGCCGCCACCACAGGCGACGAGGCACACGCCGCCACCACCGGATACTATGCACACGCCGCCACCACCGGCAACAAGGCACACGCTGCCACCACCGGAGACGGGGCACACGCCGCCACCACCGGTGACTGGGCACACGCAGAAGTGTCCGGCAAGGAATCCATTGCTTCCGCGCTTGGCATTGGGGGAAAAGCAAAGGGAGCACTCGGATGCTGGATTGTCTGCGCCGAGTGGGAGAACAAAAGCACAGATTGGCACATCAAGTGTGTCAAGGCGGCCGCTGTGGATGGAGAGAACATCAAAGCCGATACCTGGTATATGCTGAAAGACGGGGAGTTTGTGGAGGTGGCTGACGATGAAGATTAAGCTGGACCCAGGTGCATTTATGCCGGAATACGCACATGAGCAGGACGCTGGCATGGACTTGCGCAGCCCGGTAAACGCGGTGGTATTGCCACATGATAGCGCGATCATACATACCGGCATCCATGTGGAGATACCGCATGGCTATGTGGGCTTTCTGAAAAGCAAGTCCGGGCTGAACGTCAACCACGATATCACCAGCGAAGGAGTTATTGACGAGGGATATACAGGCGGCATCTGCGTCAAGCTGTACAACCATGGCGGTGCACGGTATCACATCAAGGCGGGCGACAAAATCAGCCAGCTGGTGATTCTGCCGGTCCTGCACCCGGACCTGGAGCTGGTGGACAGCCTGGACGAGACCGAGCGCGGAGACAACGGGTTTGGCAGCACTGGGAGGTGAGTGATACGCCGGAACATATTCTGTCGCTTTCATACGGGAAAGATTCAATGGCGTGTTTTGGGGCTTGTGAGATTCTTGAGTGGCCTATTGATAGAGTTGTGACAGCCGAGGTGTGGGCCACCGATACCATCCCCGCCGATCTGCCGCCGATGGTGGAGTTTAAGGCTAAGGCGGACAGGATCATCAAGAAGCGGTGGGGCATTGAGGTGGAGCATTTCAAGGGTCCGATCACTTTTGAGGATGGCTTCTACACCAGAATATCTCAGCGAGCTAAAGCTGAGTACGCGGGCAAGATCAGAGGTTGGCCGCTTAGATGCGGGCAATGGTGCAACCGGGACTTGAAGTTGCCTGCTTTGCGGGCTGCTAACAAAAATTCCGGGATATATTACATAGGCATCGCCTCCGATGAACCTGGACGATTTCACAACTTGGATGACACAACGAGAAGCCCGCTTGTGGAGGCAGGATGGACAGAAGCGGACTGCTGGAGATGGTGCAAAGAAAACGATTTGCTGTCACCGATCTACAACACCGCCACACGTGGCGGTTGCTGGTTCTGCCACAACCAGAGCGTGGATCAGCTGCGGTTGCTGCGCCGGAACTACCAGGAGTTGTGGGCGCTGATGCTCAAGTGGGACGCGGACAGCCCTGTGAGTTTCAAGGCGGACGGGCACACCGTCCACGACTACGACAATCGGTTCCGGCTGGAGGACGAGGGACTGATACCGGGAAATCAGCCTTTCCGCTGGTCTGTGCTCGACGAAACGCAGCTTACGGCGGACTGGTATATAACACATGGAGGTGACCACTACGACCAACGGTGACAAAATCCGCAGCATGACGGATGAGGAACTGCAAAAATGGCTGTGCAGTATCATGACTGCGGAGTGCTGCGATATGTCCTGCCCAGGGCGTGATATGTGTATGCTTGGCCACAACGGACTGTATGACTGGCTGAAACAGGAGGCGCATGACAGTGATTGAGTGTTCACAAAAGGTGCGGTCAGTTTGCCCGTATGGTGAAACCTGTGGAGGCGGGGAATATAAAGAGGGTTCCGACTGCGACAAATTTGCAGAAAGTTTGCAGAACAAAAAGGCGCACAAACCTGGGGTCGGCCTCATCACCCGCGAGCAGGTGGATAAGACGCGGGGAAAATGGATTGATGCGAGATATAGTAGCAAAGATGTGCCCCAATGTCAGTGTTCCATTTGCGGCAAAAAGTATATTGGGCTGGAAACAGATTTGTGCCAGTATTGTGGTGCCCCCATGACTGACAAAGCCGTGGATATTCTCTGGAAACGATTGGAGGCGATGCAGGATGAGCAGGCTGATTGATGCTGATAGAATCAATTTTTATAAGGCAACTGTTGCAAGAGGAATGCACAGTTTCGAAAATGTTGAAATCGTGGAAAAATTCCAGATTGACAGGATGCCAACCATCGACCCGGAAAGCCTGCGGCCGCGCGGAACGTGGGAAGGGATGGCAGATGGGTACGCGAACGGAGAACTCGTATATGACACCTGGACGTGTAGCGAGTGCGGCTATACCGTCGATACAGATGATCCCGATGACCTTACCAAGTTCTGCCCAAACTGTGGCGCAAAAATGGAAGGAGGCCATAACCCATGAAGTGTAAAGACTGCGCCTGCTGCAAAGACAACTGGTGTACCATGGTGACTGGCAGCCCAGACCCGGACATGGAGAGGGACTGCGGGCACTTTATCAGGGCACAGAGATGGATTCCAGTAACGGAGCGGTTACCGGAAGCAGATCGGACATTCACACACGACAAATCGGTTCTTGTCTATGTTCCAGAAAATAAGAAGATGTTGCATCATGGAATTTACGAGGGGAAACTTGTAACCGATGAGATCTATGGAGAAAGGGTGACTGATTGGCTGCTCTGGGGTTGGCCATATATTGACCGTGAAAGGCCCTTTGTAACGCACTGGATGCCTTTGCCGGAACCTCCGGAGGTGAGCGAGTGAACAAGCAATTAAACGAGCATTACACCATCCCCCTGCCGCCAGTCACCAAAAAGAATCACGCCCAGGTGGTACATACAGGCCCAAAATGCCCAGTTTGCAAGCGCGGGAAGAACGTCCGGCTGCTGCCGAGCAAGCAATACCGAGAGTACGAGGAAGCGGCTTTGTGGTGCTTGCAGCGCAAAGAGCCGATAACCGAGCCGGTGAACGTGAAGTGCCTGTTTTATATGCCAACGGCGCGGAAAGTTGATTTGACAAACCTGCTTGAAGCTGCGGATGACGCGCTTGTGACTGCGGGAGTGCTGGCAGATGATAACAGCAAAATCGTGGTGAGCCATGACGGCAGCCGGGTGCTGCTGGACAGGGACAAGCCGAGAACGGAAATTTATATCACGGAGGCACAAAATGAGTTGTGATACTTGCCGCTGGTGGGAGCCGTACTGCGGCGTATGCTTCAATGGGGACAGCCCCTACTGTGCAGATTTTGTAACTTACGGATGCGAGGAATGGGAGGCGATGCAGGATGAAGCAGAAACCGATTGAGCTGATGCGGCTTTATTTTGGGGAAAGAGACGAATGCTGCGGAACATGCTGCAATCTGCGGGAATTTCGATACAACTCAAAGAAGGTGCGAAAGTGCATTGCCTATGGTGGTTTGCACAGCCAAAAGGCCGACTGGGCAAAACGGTGGCCAGCCTGTGGCTTATATGGCAAAGCGGTGCCGCGGCAGATGATCTCGGACACCGCGAAGCAGATTTTTTCGAGAATCGGAATCAGATACGATGACTGGGAATTCCAGGTAGACGGACAGATGCGGTTGTTGCATGGATCGCCGCAAGTCAAAAATGGAGAACGATTTTCAGGGCAGAGAACAACATCTTGGACTATTTGAGCAATCGAGCGGATTATGAGCGTTGGAAAAAAGAGCAGGAGGCGATGAGGGATGAAAATTGAACGAAAACGATGCAACAGGGGGGAATTTGAAAGATGAAAATCCTGATAATCGTCTTCTTCATCATAGCCTACCTGTTTATCGGCGTGTGTGTTTCGGGAATAGACTATTCGATGAGCAGCAACGACTACAAAGAACTTGTCGATGAAACGTACTTTCGGTCTGTAAATCAGGTGGCCGCCGTTTTTATTGCCCTCTTTTGGCCTCTGTACTTGGTAATACTGGTGGTTTGGTTACTATCAACGCCCTTCGTTTGGGTGTACCACCAGATAGTAATGATGTCAGCCAAGAACAGCTGGAAGACTGGTGGTGGACATGCCCGTAGGAGGTGAGTACAATGAAATATTTCCCCGTTTACAAATGCGCACTGTGCGGGACCCTGCTTCGGTATGGAAATGCAACAGAAATCCCCTACGAAGAGCTGCCGAAGGTGCTGGGCGATGTGATCGCAAACCAGCAATTTGCGGGCAACCCGTATCTGTACCAGGCCCCCATGCACATCCCGCACCGCTGCCCGGACGGCAACGGCGGGCTGGCGTATTTTGTGGGGTTCCGAAAGGAGGAATGACCCCGATGACCTATGACGAGAAGATCGCCTGGCTGCGGCGGTATCTGGACAGCCTGCGGCGGGAGCGCGAGCTTGAGAGGGAGGTGGATCAGATGGAGACGCTCGCCACCCGTGTGACGCCGCGCTTGTCCGGTATGCCGGGCGGCGGCGCGGACGGCCAGAGCCTGCCCCGGGCCGTCGAGGGGATCATCCGGGCCAAGCAGGAGCTGGAAGAGCAGGTCAACGTCTGCCGCGCCATCCGCGCCGAGGTCGTGGCCGCCCTCGAACAGATCACGAACCCGCGAGACCATGAAATCCTGCGCCGGCGGTACATACTCGGGCAGCGCTGGGAAGAGATCGCCGTGGAGATGCACCTCGAATACCGATGGGTCACGCGCAGCCACCACCGCGCGGTGGACAGGATGATTTTGACCCCGGAAAACCCCATTTGAATGTGCTATACTGATACCATAGGCAGCGCGCGGGACGGGAACCCCGCCGCGCCTTTGGTTTCATTTGCATTTTGTGAACCTCCTTTTTCCAAATTCCTTCCAAGCAGCAAGGAGCCTGCGCGGGCCACCGTTTCCCCATGAACGCCCCGTGCCGCTGCGATAAGGCCCCGCCGCCGGCTGAGATGCCGGCTTTATATGCCGCACAGCTACCTCTCAAGCGACCACGAGAGGATGAGCGCCACTCGGCGAGTGTGCGCGGGAGCGAGACCCGCGTGCGGCTTCATATAGGGGCGTAGTTTAAGGTAAAACCCCGGTCTCCAAAACCGGCATTCTCTCTCGAAAAGGGCGCTCCTGCCAAGGCCGAAGTCCAGCGCGCATAGGACTAGGCAACCCCGGCACACCTCTCCATGATGTGTCCCATACCGGGGATTCTGGCCGCTTGCCGCCAGCGGGGTACAAATGGCGGTTCGAAAGCGTGACTTATGGGAAGGTGCCAAGACGTTGGTCACTGTGCCCAGGGCGCGCAAAACTGCGGTGGTAGGCGGCCCACGATCCGGGTGCGGCTGAATCCGCATGGTATGCACACCATCTGTAAGCGGGATGCTTGCAGTAAATCCCACGCCGCTGCAACGGGGCGTAATCCGTAATGAGTGCCAGGACGCTGTGACCCTGGATGCCGTGGTGCAGCACGGTTTATATGTCGCTATAGCTCAATCGGCAGAGCCCTTGCCTCATAAGCGAGTACGTGCAGGATCGTTGCCTGCTGGCGGCACCAACCCTCGGAATACCGGGGGTATTTTTATGCCCGCCCGGCAGGCGGGAGATGGCCAAGCACATCTGACCAAGAGCATCTGTCCTTGCGCTGCCGGGCGGTAGATTGGAGACAATGGGGATTACAGATACACAGCTTTCCAGGCTAAAGGCATTGCTCGAAGCTGGAAACGAAAATTTATGGTACAACACTGCACCATGGACTGATATTCGGGCTGCTGTGTTAAAGGCAGACCACTATGAGTGCCAGCGGTGCAAAGCGCGAGGACGATACAGCAAGGCAACGATCGTGCACCATGTGAAGCATCTCAAGGATAGGCCAGACCTGGCGTTAAGTCTGTACGACCCTGACACTGGTGAACGCCAGCTTGTGAGCGTGTGCAAGCGATGCCATGAAGAGCTGCACCCGGAAGCACAGAGGCAGTATAGGCTGCGCACCGCACCGCTCACGCCCGAGCGATGGGACTAGCCCCCCCCTCGAAAAAACCAGGGCGTGCCGGGTCGGGCTTTATCGCGTGGGTCCAAGACATTCTGGATAAAATGATATAGCCGTGTAGGTGTGGCGCAGGAAACGGGGTGAAAGCAAAAACCATGCAAAAGAAAATGGCGGGGCTGTGCAGCCTGTTTGCAAAAACAAGAGAGTTCCGGGAAATGCGCGAAGATTTGCTCAGCGACCTGTCGGCGCGTGGGCTAATCAGCAAGCCGTATTTGGACAAAGTTGAAGAATACATGGGCCTGTGGTCTCTGCGCCGGTTGCTGGAGGAAGATATCGCTGCGCGCGGCGTCTATGTGGAATACCAGAACGGCGCCAACCAGCGGGGCACCACCGACAACAAAAGTGTGGAGAAGCTGGTGCGGGTATCGTCCCAAATGCTGAGCATCTGGGCGGCCCTGGGCTTCAAAGAACAGGCCGCCAACGCGAAACCGTCGGACGGTGACGACGATGAGCTGTAAGATCCCCGCAGAGGTACAAAACTATATCAACCTGGTGGAATCCGGCCCTCACCGATGCTGTAAAGAGCAGCACAGCCTGGTGGACTATATCCGAAAAGTGTTTGAAAGCGAGGACCTCCATGTAGACGAAGAACAGCTGCGGCACTACCTGAGCCTGGCGAAGTACTTTCCCTTCAAAAAGCTCTTTCCGTGGCAGGAATTCTTGATCGCCCTGTGGGACTGCACCTACAAGGCTGACGGTACCCCGCGCTGGAAGACGCTGTTTTGTATGCTGGGCCGGGGAGCGGGCAAGGATGGCACCATCGGCTTTGATGCGTTTGCCGCAGTCTCGCCCTATAACCCGGTGGGCCACTACGATGTGGACATCTGCGCCAACAACGAAGAGCAGGCCATGCGCCCGGTGCTGGATATTATCGAGACGCTGGAAACGCCGGGGACCGAGACAAAGCTGAACAAATTCTACTACCACACGAAAGAGGTCGTGCAGGGGCGCCGAAACAAGGGCTGCATCAAGGGGCGCACCAACAACCCCAAAGGCCGGGACGGCATGCGGTCCGGCAAGACCATCTTCAACGAGGTCCACGCCTACCAGAACTACGACAACATCAAAGTATTCATCACCGGCCAGGGCAAGGTGGCGCAGCCGCGTGTCGGAATCTTCACGTCAAACGGCGAAGTGAACGACGGGCCGCTGGATGATTACCTTGCGCGCGGTCGGCGGATTCTTTTTGAGGGGGAGCCGGACAATGGTTTTTTGCCGTTCATCTGCTGCCTGGAATCGAAAGAACAAGTCCACGATCCTGCGAACTGGTATATGGCGAACCCCTCCCTAGCGTATATGCCGCACCTGCGGCAGGAAATCGAGGACGAATACCGCGACTGGTGCGACCACCCGGAGCAAAACAGCGACTTCTTGACAAAGCGCATGGGCATCCGGGCGGGGTTCAAGGAAGTTTCGGTAACGGACTACGAGAAAGTGCTTGCCACCAAAAAGGCGCTGCCGGACTTGACCGGCGACGCCTGCACGGTGGGCATTGACTACGCCGAGTTGAACGACTGGGCAGCGGTCAACATCCATTTCCGGCGCGGCGAGGAACGGTTCGACATTAACCACGCCTGGATTTGCGCACAGTCCAAAACGCTGCCGCGTGTGAAAGCGCCCTGGCAGGAATGGGCGCGTGAGGGAATCGTGACGGTGGTGCAGGACGTGAGCATATCGCCGGATTTGATAGCGCAGTACATTGCGGACGCCGCCCGGCGGTATTCCATTCGCTGCCTTGCGCTTGACCATTTCCGCTGGACGATGCTTGCCGAAAGCTTGCGAAAAATCGGGTTTGACGCAGCCGATAAAACGCGGGTGAAGCTGGTGCGGCCGTCAGACATCATGCAGGTTGACCCGGTGATTCAGAACTGCTTTGACCGGCAGCTGTTCCACTGGGGGAACAACCCGTGCCTGCGCTGGGCGGTGAACAACACCAAGCGCGTGCGCAGCAGCCGCGCGGCGGGTGTGGACACTGGCAATTTTGTGTACGCCAAAATCGAGGCAAAGAGCCGGAAAACAGACCCGTTCATGGCGCTTGTGGCGTCCATGGTCGTTGAGCCGGTTTTGGGCAACGGCCAAACCGTGAGCCTGCCGCCGGTTGGGGCGTTTGTATTTTGAGGTGCAAAAATGACAGTTGACTTTCAGCATCGTTTTAATTCAAAGGGAAAGCTCTTGTATCCGGGTTACGTAATCGCATATATTACGCACTTCGTAGCAATCCCAGAGGATACCGAGCATTTTAGCCGGACGGAAATCGAGGAGCTGATTGAAGATATTTTGCGGGATAGCGTCGATAACGCGATTAAAGAGCTTCGCCGTGCAGAGATCACTGTGGACGGAAAAGGGGCGGTGTTCAAAGATGAAAAGAAAGACCTTCCAAAAGTTGCTGATGGCCAAGGGAATCCAGAGGAATGAGGCCGCGTATCTTTCCAGAGAGATCTGCAAGACGCACTTCCCAAGGGGCACCTCCTACGCAATCGGCACTTGCATCCTGGCGCATGTCATGGCCCCGACGCAAGTGCGAATGGAAACATGCGCGGGGTATTATATCAATGCGTACAGTGAGAGCTGCCCAAACGGGCCGGTTCTCCCCAACCTGTTTTTGCCCATCGTTGTCGCTCTTCAGGCAGCGGAGCGGATGATCACAGCGATCGCGATCCGTCGCGCAGAGGATGCACTTTTTTATGCCGACAACACCATTGTGTTGCAGGCAGACCCTAAACAATATCCTGACCTCGTGCAGTGTATTGCGCGGGGAAAGGCCGTTTTGGATAGGTGGTAAAAATGCTGAAAGAAATCAACGGGAAAGTGTGGTTCTGCTGCCCGCAGTGCGGTAAGAAAATCCACCCGGTTGCGCCTGGCGCGCGTGGCGTGTTTGTGGTATGCAAGCAGCGGCGCGGCGACGGCACGCGCTGCAACTGGCGCGGCGAATGCAGGTGGCCGAAAGACGCCGCCGTCTGGAAGCCTGAATAAAACAAAATATTTCGTGAGCCTTTGAGCCTGTATTTTTCGGAATAGCCCGAAAAGTACAGGCTTTTTTTGTTGCCGCAAAGGGGGTGAAGTATGGCAATCAACTTTTTCAAGTGGCTGGTCGAAAAGACCGCCAAAACGACCATCGTAGATTGCGCCGACCTCTTTTGTGCGGCGCAGGACTACCTTGTGCGCGACCTGTGCTTTCATGCGTGCGTGGATATGATCGCGAACGCCATCGGGCGCTGTGAGTTCCGCACCTACAAGCGCGGCAAGGAGGTTCGCGAACGTGAGTACTATATGCTTAACGTAGAGCCAAACACCAACCAGAACAGCACGGATTTTTGGCATAAGGTGATTTGGCAGTTGTACACGACCAACGAAGCCTTGATTATTTCAACGCGCTCGCGCACCGGCATTGAGGGGCTGGCGTGTGCGGACAGCTGGACGATGAACGGCGGATACCCGCAACGTCAAAACGAATACACGGACGTTCGGGTGGGCGAAATGAGCTACACCAAGACGTTCCGCGAAAATGACGTTATTCACCTGCGGCTGAATGCAGAAGACATCCGGCCTATGCTTAACGCAATGGCCGCCAGCTACGCAAATCTGCTGAACGCCGCGCAGACGTTCTACACGACCCGAAACGGCGCGCACCTCAAGCTGCATATCTCGACCATTGAATCACAAAAAGAGGGATTCAAGGAAGCGCTGGTCGCGCGAATCCAGCAGGAGGTTGTGCCGTACCTGAAAAGCGCCATCAGCATTTTGCCGGAGTTTGACGGGTACGACTACACCGTGCAGGAATTTGGCGGTGGCAGCGGTGCCACGTCTGACGAGATCCGCAAGCTTGTGGAAGATGTGTTTAACATGACGGCACGGGCGTTCGGCATCCCATCAGTGCTCATCAACGGCTCTGTGGAAGGGACGGCGGACGCCAACAAGCGGTTCTTAACCTATGTCATCGACCCGCTGTGCGACCAAATCCAGGAAGAGATCAACCGCAAGCGCTACGGTTACGAGGCATGGCAGGGCGGCAGCTACGTCCGCGTGGACAGCAGTAGCATCATTCATTTCGACATCTTCGAGAACGCGGCCAACATCGAAAAGGTCGTTGGCAGCGGTATCTTCTCGCTGAACGATGTATTGAGGGCAGCGAATCAAGAACCCATCCCGGAAGAGTGGGCTGACCGCCACTATATGACGCTGAACATCACCGAGATGGGGACACAGACAAGAGCACTGGAAGGGGGTGAACAGAATGAAGAATAGAAAGTTTTACGCGATCCAGCAGCTGGACCGCGGCGCCGACCTCTACATCTTTGGGGATATTGTGAGCTATCCCTGGGCCGAGCTGGGCGAGGCGTCCGGCATGAGCATCGTGAACCAGATCAAAAACCTGGACGTGGACGAGATCCGCGTACACATCGACAGCTACGGCGGGTCGGTGTCCGAGGGGTGGGCCATCTATAACGCCCTGCGGCAGCACCCGGCCAAGATCGTCACCTACGGCGACGGCTTTGTGGCCAGCGCTGCCCTTTATCCCTTCCTGGCCGGGGATGAGCGCATCGCTTCCAGCCTGAGCGCCTACTACTTCCACCAGGTGATGGTGGCGGCCAGCGGCTATGCCGACGATCTGCGGGCGGCCGCCGATGAGGCGGAGAAGATGACCGAGATCGGCATCAACGCCTTTGTGGAGCGCACGGGTATGGACGCCGACCAGGTGCGGCAGCTGATGCAGGCCGAGACCTGGGTGACGCCCGCGCAGGCGCTGGACTATGGCATTGCCACTTCCATCACGCAGGACGCCGCCCTGCCGGTTGCGCAGGACGCGAAGAAGGCCATTATGCAGCGGGTGTTGAATCCGCCTGAAGAAAAGACCGAAACCAAACCCGAAGAAAAACCCAAAGAAGAGCCTGCCGAAAAAACCTTGATGCAGGCCCTGGCAGAAATCATCTGAAGGAGGCAAAAAGATGAAAAGCAATGACATGAAAATGACCGTGCAGCAGGCGCGGCAGGAAGCCCGCCAGAAAATGGTGGAGGCGCTGAAGAACAACGACAGCGAGGCGTACAGCGAGGCGTTCGACCAGATGTTTGAAGCCATCGCGCAGGGCGTCCGCGAAGAGTATGACCAGAAGCTGGAGGATATGCGCGAGAGCCGCGACACCCAGGTGCTGGCCGCGCGCGGCGTCCGCCAGCTGACCAGCAAGGAACGCGACTACTACCAGAAGCTGGCCGAGTGCATGAAGGCCGCCGACGTCAAGCAGGCGCTGGTCAACGCTGACCTGGCTATGCCCAAGACCATCATGAACGCCGTGTTTGATGAACTCCAGACCAGCCACCCGCTGCTGTCTCACATCCAGTTCCTGCCGACCGGCGGCGTGGTCGAAATGCTGATGAGCCAGAACGGCCAGCAGAGCGCCCTGTGGGGCAAGCTGTGCGACCCCATCGTGCAGGAACTGCTCGCGGGCTTTACGGTTGTGGACATGACCCTCAAGAAGCTGTCGGCGTTCATTCCCGTGTGCAAGGCCATGCTGGAACTTGGCCCCGAGTGGCTGGACAGCTTTGTCCGCCAGGTGCTGTATGAAGCGCTGGCGAACGGCCTTGAGGTCGGTATCGTTTCCGGCGACGGCAAGGACGGCCCCATCGGCATGAACCGCCAGGTCGGCGAGGGCGTGTCCGTCACTGATGGCGCGTACCCGGAGAAATCGCAGATCGAGGTGGATTCTTTCGACCCTGCCACCATCGGCAACCTGCTGTCCATGCTGGCCGTCGACCCGGCGGGCAAACCGCGCACGCTGCGTGACGTCATCCTCATCGTCAACCCGCAGGATTATTACCAGCTTGTCATGCCCGCTACCACCATCATGGGCGGCGACGGCACCTACCGCAACAATATTCTCCCCTACCCCATCACCATCATCCCCAGCATCGCGCTGACTGATCGCGGCGACGCCATTATCGGCATCGGCTACAAGTACTTCGCCGGTGCCGGTATGCAGCGTGAGGGCCGCATCGAGTACAGCGATCACTACCGCTTCCTGGAGGATGAGCGCGTCTACCTCATCAAGCTGTTCGCCAACGGCTTCCCGATGGACAACAACGCGTTCCTGCGCCTGAATATCGCGAACCTGCGCCCGGCCACTCTCCAGGTGACCACGCTGACCCCGCCCGCCGCGTCCGACAATGACGACCTGGCGAGCCTGCGCCTTGGCTCGCTGACCCTGTCCCCGGCGTTCAAGGCTGCTACTCTCAACTACACCGCCAGCACCACCAACGCCAGCAACACTATCATGGCGATTCCCGCTGACGCTGGCGCGACTATCGAAATCACCAACACCCATGACACGGACGAGACCGACACCTACAGCAACGGCGCGGCCATCAAGTGGGCGAACGGCACCAACACCGTCAAGGTCAAGGTCACCGCTGCCAACGGCACCGCTACCCAGACCTATACCGTGACCGTGACGGCCACGCTGTCCTAATGCTGTCCCGCAACAGAATCCCGCCTCAACTGCTGCGCGACGTTGAAAACTACTGCAACGTCACATGGCAGGACGATGCGACGGACGACAAGTTCAAGAACATGATCGCGGCTGTTGCGGCTTATCTGGAAGAGAAAATTCGCGGCCCCGTCGACTATGAGGCCGACGGGATGCCGCGAACTCTTCTGCTGGAAGGCGTGCGGTATATGCGAGATAGTGCGTTTGATGTGTTCGAGAGCAATTTTCAATCTCTGATTTTGACTGCGCAGCAGGAAGGGATGGTGCTGCAATATGGCCTGGAATGCACCGTTTCGCCCGAGAACTGACAACGGCGTAACGCAAAATTTCGGGGACGGCGTTGTGGCTATCTACTCTGTCGAGGACGTGGCGCAGCCGGGCTACCAGCCCAAACCGCAAACCACGCTGAAATGTAAGCTGCGGTATGAAGAACAGCGGCTTGGCATCCAGCGGTATTACAGCGGGCGACAAAACCAAGTCGAGATCGAACGCGTTTTGCGGGTGCCGCGCTATGGCGGCATCACGAACCAGGACGTGGCGGTCACCGAAGACGGGCGGCAGTTCCGCGTGGACATGGTGCAGAACGTCACGGACGTCTACCCGGCGAGCCTTGACATCACGCTGGCGAAAATTGAGCAGGAAATCGAGGTGAGCGCGCCGTGAAATGGTACGAAAGAATCATAGCGGCGCACACCGCCGTGACGGATGCTGTAAGCCATTGCGAACGGCTGAAATCCGACCGCTATTTTGTGTGGCAGGAGGACAGCCGGAACGACTTTGAGGCGGACGACCGGCACGGTGAAAAGGCCGTAGAGGGCACGACCGACCTGTATACCAAGCAGGAGTTTGACCCCTGGGCTGCTGCCTTTGAAGCCGCGCTTGACGCTGACGGCGTGATCGCGTGGTATCTCAACAGCGTGCCGCAGTATGAGGAAGAAACCGGCTTCCACCATTATGAGTGGGTGTGGCAGGTTCCGATGGAGGCATGAGGCATGGCGAAGTGGATCGTGGGCAACGGACTGAACCGCTATATCGAATACCTGCAAAAAATCAACGCCGTGACAGATGAAGTCATTGGCGAGGCAGTGTACGAAATGGCGAAAGTCGTTGCGGATAAGGTACGCTCAAGCATACAAGCGTTGCCGACAGTTAGCAATGAAGCGAACATCGCCACCTACAAAAAAGGCTACAGCCGCCTTTCCGACAAGGAAAAGCAGGGCCTGCTTGACGGATTCGGCATTTCGCCGCTGCAGGAGGATTCCGGTTTCGTCAACGTCAAACTTGGTTTTGACGGGTATAACAGCGTGAAAACGAAGAAATACCCGCAAGGCCAGCCCAACGCATTGATCGCGCGCGTGACCGAAAGCGGCAGCAGCTACCGCGAAAAAACCCCGTTCATGCGTCCGGCAGTAGCGGCCAGCAAAAAACAGGCCGAAGCAGCAGGGCGCGCAAAATTCGATGAAAGAATTGCGGCAATCCCGCAAAAGTAAGCATGGCGGATACGGCCCGGCATCCCGGGCGCGTCCGCATTACCCGGCGTGTTCATTGTGGACACGCCCTGTTTTTTGAAAGGAGAAACAGATGGTTACCACCGGACTTTCCAAGCCTTATATCGGAAAATATAAGAATTCTTCCGGCACAATCAGTTACAGCGGCGGCATGAAGCTTGGCCGCGCAGTTGAGCTGTCCATCGAGGTCGAAAGCGCGGATGACAATAGCTTCTATGCGGACAACATCGTGGGCGAAACCGACAACGGCACCATGATGAGCGCTACCGCTACCGCTACGATCGACGGTATGGAGGACGAGGTTGCGGCTTTTGCCCTGGGCCTCCCGGCGGCCAAAGAGGTGCAAGCGGGCGAGACGCGGGTTGAAGCCTATGACTACGGCGACAACATCAACCCGCCCGATCTCGGCCTCGGCTTTATCCGCCGCACGATGATGAATGGGGTGACGAAGTACCAACCGATCCTGCTGACGCGGGTAAAAATGTCCATCCCGGGCAATGAATTCGCCACACAGGAAGATCAGATCGATTGGCAGACGGAAGAAATTACCGTCAACATCCTGCGCGACGAAAGCGAGAACCGCAATTGGAAGCGCGTTTTCGCGAGTCAATCGACTGAGGCGGCAGCAGAAAACATTTTGAAGAGTATTCTCGGCGTGGAGGCTTGATATGGAGATAGAGATTCTGGGTATTAAATACCCGATTTGCTATACCGTTTTGACAGAAAAACTCGTCGATGAAAGATTTCACGGCATCGAAAATATGGATTCCGAGATGGAGGGAGCGAACACGCACGGGAAGGTGCAGTCAGTCTCCTTTATCTTGGCAGCCCTGATTGCAGGAGGCGTCCAGCGCGAAAAAGAAAAATGCGCGGTGCTGCACACAGAATATTCCGGGCCCGAAGCGATAACGGAAGATCAGATTTCTGCGTTGATGGAACCGGGCGAACTCTTTGATTGCCTCCCAACGCTCAAAGAGGCTATGCGCGGTGCTTATAACAGCAAAATCAAGCTGCACAAGCTGCAGAGTCCGAAGGGAAAAAACGCCGAGGCCACGCGGTCCGAATAACGGCCGCGTGGCTAATTTATACCGGAATCCACTGCGGACTTAGCTTGGGTCAGACACTGGCCGCAAAGCCATCTGAGATCATAGACCTTAACAACTGTGAGGCGATTCAGAACGGCGCGAAAGAAAAACGCGAAGTGGAAACGATGGACGACTTTTTGAAGCTGAGGTGAGGACATGGCTGTTGACATAGGGCCAAGAATTGGTATTGACGGACAGGCAGAATACACGAAAAGCCTGAAAAACATCATTGCGCAGTCCAAATCTCTTGCCGCAGAGATGAAGGCCGTTACGAGCGCGTTTGACGCCAACGACAGCAGCCAGAAAAAACTGCAGTCGCAGATGAATGTGCTTTCGAGCCAAATCGAGACGCAACAGCAGCGGATCAAACTTTTGGGCGATAGCTATGCGGCGAGCGCCAAAAAGTCAGACGAGTTGAGCGCGCAACTGGAAAAGGCCGTCCAGGATTTTGGTAGAACCTCCACTGAGGCGCAGAAGGCTGCGCAGGCGCTCGACCGCCAGGAGCAGTCAACCGCAAAGGCGAAGGCGGAGTATCTGAACGCCCAGGCGGCGCTCAATAAGATGAACTCGGAGTTTACTTCGCTGTCCGGCAAAGTAAACCAAGCAAAAAGCCCACTCGAAAACCTGACTTCCGTGATCAGCAGCCAGGAAGGCGAACTGCAGCAGCTCAAAACGCAGTACGCCAATGCTGTGCTCGAATTCGGAAAAGGATCAAGCAGCGCCAAGAGGCTTGCGTCTGAGATTAAAGACTTGAGTGGAGACCTGAACACAAACAAGGCGAAGCTCAAGGAGGCAGAGACCGGGGTTGATAGCCTTGGCGATGAATTTGACGACGCCGGCCGGCAGGCCGCCAGCTTTGGCGACATTGTGGGCGGAAGCTTTCTCGGGAATGTTCTTTCTGACGCGTTAAGCGAGATAGGAAGCGCACTTTCCGGGTTGGCCGGAGAGGCTGTAAGCGCTGCTGATAGCCTGACAAAATTTGAATCCACAATGGATTTTGCCGGGTATGACGGCAAGACAATCCAGGAAGCAGAATCGGCTATGCAAGACTACGCCAGCAGAACCGTCTATGATCTGGAAACTGTGTCCAACACGGTCGCGCAGCTTGCCGCCAACGGCGTGCCGGACTTTGAGCGTCTGACGGAGGCCGCTGGCAACCTGAACGCGGTCGCCGGCGGCAATGCCGATACCTTCCAGAGCGTTGCTATGGTCCTGACCCAGACGGCCGGCGCGGGCAAGCTGACAACCGAAAACTGGAACCAGCTTGCAGATGCTATTCCGGGTGCTTCGGGCGTTTTGCAGCAAGCAATGCTGGACGCCGGGGCTTATACCGGGAATTTCCGCGAGGCGATGGAGAACGGAGAAATTTCTGCTGAGGAATTCAACAACGCGATCATGCAGCTCGGCACAAGTGGCGCCGCCACGCAGGCAGCGGAAAGCGTTAGCACGGTAGAGGGCGCGGTAGGAAACCTGCGGGCTACTATCAGCGACATTATGACGAGTTTGCTTGCCGACGGCGGCACGGGGCTTATTACCGGGTTTATCAACTCCATTACTGCAGGATTCCAGCAATTTGGTGAGTGGGTCGCCGCAAACAAAGATCAGATCATTGAATTCGGGCAGACCGCCTTCAACGGCATCATGGCCTTCGGACAATTTATCGTTGACAACTGGGAGTTCATTGTGACAGCCCTTTCGGCGATTGCCGGAGGAATTGTGGCGATGCAGCTTGTCAAGTTCTATACCGATATCACAAACGTTGTAAATGGTGTAACGACGCTCTCGCAAACATTCCCGCTGTTGGGAAATGCGATTTCTCTTCTGCAGAATCCGGTTTTCCTGGTTGGCGCCGCCATCGTTGGGCTTGTAACGCTGTTTGCAACAAAGGGCGACGAAATCCAGGATATTTTGGATGAAGTTGACGACTTCATGCAGAACGTTTTCGCCGCGGACTTTACAAACATTTTCGGCCCGGTTCTCGGGAATGTGTTGAATGGATTTCTTGCCGGCGCACAAGGAATTTTCAATAGTCTTCTGCAGATTCTGAACGGCATCATTGATTTTGTTCGCGGCGTTTTCACTGGAAACTGGCAAAGAGCATGGCAGGGCGTCCAGGATATTTTTGGGGGGATCTTCAATGGCCTGATTGCCCTTGTCAAGGCCCCAGTCAACGCGATCATAGGGATTTTGAACGGCCTGATTGGCGGGCTGAACTCGATGATAGATGGCTTGAACCGTATTCAGATCAGTATACCGGATTGGGTGCCCGGAATTGGCGGCAACACATTCGGCATCAATATCGGCAAGATCGGGAGCATTCCTTATCTTGCAAGCGGTGGTATCATTCGCCGCGGCAGCGCCATCGTCGGCGAAGCCGGTCCCGAGCTTATGAGCGTAATGGGCAACCGCACAATCGTGCAGCCGCTGACCGGCGCGAACGCCGTTCGAACGGTGGGGGCGGAAGCGGATGACCGGCGAGTTGTGAACGCGATCAATGCTGCAGCGGCGTCCATCGTGCGAGCGGTCGCCGAGAATGGTGGGGATCTGGTCGTTGGGGACGATGTCATCTACCGAAGCTATAACCGGGCGCGTCAATCGCAAGCCATTGTAACAGGGGGGGCTTTCTGATGCGGTACACCGAACTTTTCAAGATTGACGGTCAGTCCCTGCCGGAGCCGAGCGAGGTGGTCGATATCCAATTCACGGATGTGGAAAGTGACGACAGCGGCAACGACGAGATGGGAGTCTACCATCGCGAAGTTTTGCGCCATGGTGTGCTGTCCTGCACTCTTTCCTATAACGTTTTGTCAAACTCGGAATATCATTTGCTTCTTACGATGATACAGGGAAAAACTACATTCCAATTCACTTGCCCGATCTCTTCTGCCAGTACGGACGTGACACAGACAACTACCCGTACCTGCTATATCACCAATTATGGCGCGGCGCTCCAGCGTCTCAAGCGCGGCATTTGGAGAAATTTTGAGCTGGATATTCAGGAGTGCTGAAAGAGGGGAAGCCGTGTATAAAAACATCCTTGTTTTGGCCGACGGCACCGAAATCAGTGCTGGAGCGGCTGGCAAAAACGCCATTATAAACTTGACCTATACCGCTACGGTGACAACCACAACGGATTTGTGCCCCGGCGCGGCCTGCTCAAACAAAATCGAACTTGAAATCTGGGTCGAGCCCGGGGAAAACCTTCGCATTACGTCGGGCACCGAACTGGCCTACTACAAGCAGGACGAATCCGGCGCGCGAAACCTTGTAGGAACGTTCTGGGCCGTCAAGCCCACCAAGCAGTCCAGAAACACTTACAAGATCTACGCATACGATGCCGTTTCAAAGCTGGACGGAATTCAATCAACTTGGCTGCGTGAAAATCAGGATATTTTCCCTATCAGCATTTGGGAGTTTGCCCAGACGGTTGCCAACCGAAGCGGTGTAGAAATAGAAAATTCTACGCTCCCTATTAACGGCGGGCACATGGTACAGGCATTTTATGCTGATAACCTTACCGGACGCAAGCTACTTTCTTGGGTTGCCGAAGCTTCTGGTACGTTTTTGCGAGCTACCCCCGAAGGCAAGATCGAGTTTGCTTGGTATACCCCGGCAGAGGAGGACGTAGGCGCTGGAGCAGGGAGCCAACGGGCGATCGTTCGGCTTTCCTCTGAGATTCTTAGAACGGCGCAGGATCAAATTTATACGATTGGCGTTGTGCCGAAGTTTTATTATCAAGGAAGTTTGTCTTTTGAGGACTATACCTGTAAAGCTATCGACAAAGTTCAAATTAAGCAATCGGAGGATGATGTAGGCACGATTTATCCGCCCGATGAGCGCGGGAGCAATGCCTGGGTTATTTCTGGCAACCTGCTTCTGACTGCGCAAACGGCAGAGGATCTTCAACCTGTTGCACAAGCGCTTTTCGGCGTGCTGGACGGCGTCACCTATGTTCCGTGCTCCTTTGATACGAAGGACGACGGAACGGTTGAGGTTGGGAATACTGTCCAGGTTACCGATCCGCGCGGCAACGTTTTTACGACCTTCGTCATGACAGGGACTTACCACAATGGGAAAGTCACGTTTGAGGGCACGGGGAACGCATCTCGGGATGGCACGGCGGCGGTCAACGAGCAAAGTTATACCAACTGGCAAGGTAAAGTCCTTGAAATCAGCGCGAGCGTTGATGGGCTGAAAATCGCCGACCGGGATTTGCAGGGAAACCTGGCTTCGCTGGAATTGACGGTTGAGGGCATCGAGACCAATGTGCAAAAACAGCTCGATGACATGACGGATTATGTCGATGAGAAGACCGGCGAGATCAAAGACCAGGCGGTTTCCGAGGCTGTATCCAATGCGATGCAGCAGGTGGACGAGAGCCTGACCTTCTACCCGACGAAGGTAGAAATGCAGTCTGCGATCGAGCAGAGCGCGAGTGAGATTAACTTAACCGTCAGCCAAAAGTTGACCGGCTACAGCACCACGAGCCAGATGCAGCAGTATGTCAATGGACAGACCAGCGGCATCCTGGACGACGCCAAAGACTACACCGATGGGAAGCTCAAGCTCTACCCGACAACGATCGAGATGAACTCGGCGATTGAGCAGAGTGCGGCCAGTATCAAACTCAGCGTCAACGAGACCCTGACCATGTACCCCTCCAACACAGATATGGAGGATTATGTGGATGGGCAGCTGCGAGACTATGTCACCCAGGTGCAGATGGAATCGGCCATTGAGCAGAGCGCCGACAACATCAACCTCTCGGTCACCCAGCGGCTGACCAGCTACTCGACAACAAGCCAGATGCAGAGCTATGTGCAGGGTCAGACCAGCGACACGCTCGACGATGCCAAGGATTATACCGACGGCCAGGTTGCCACCCGCCCGACAACGACGACCGTACAGAACATGATCGACATCGGCATCGAGGGCATCACCTTGAGCGCTTCGACCAACGGTACGACCAGCACCATCACGCTGAAATCCGGTTCGACAACAATCACCAGTGCGCAGATCAAATTCACCGGGTTGGTTACTTTTACCGACCTGTACACATCGGGCAAGACGCAGATTAACGCGGATAACATCACGACTGGTTCCGTAACAACAAGGATTACCTCGGCCACGCAGGGGGTCGGGCCCGGCGCTGGCGCCACTGAGTTGGAAGGCGGAGTTTTAACGGTCAAAGTGTCTCACAGTCTCGTAGCCCCAAACACGACAATCTTCCAGATGACGCCGATTTACGCCAATGGCATGTACTATGAGATGCTGCGCTTTATCGGGGATACACCGCATCAAAACCAGATAACAAGCCTTTATCCGGGCGACAATAATTTTAACATTACATCGGAAAATAACGGCTCTCAGATGGGACTTGTAATTTCCATGAAAAACGTAACCACCTGGTGCCCAGTAGTCATACATGGCGACACCACCGTCGAAAAGTTCCACGGGCGTGTGGTCGAATGGCGCTATGTGGATTCCATCGGCACCTATGTGCTGTGTGGCCCCAGAACAGATGCTAAAAGGTAAAACTCGCAGATTTTGGACAGAATCGAAAGGAGATATACCATGAAAATCATCACCCAGATCAGTTTTGCCCCCAGCCGGACGGGCATCCGCCTGAGCTATGCCACAACCGAAATTGACGATGCCGGTATGATCATCTCCACCGGCAAAATCGATTCGCACACCGCCGACGACACCGAAGCCGAGCTGGCCCGCAGCCTGATGGCGGCTGTCAAGGCCCGGCTGGACAAGGAGGAGGAGCAGGCATGACACTGAACCAGGCTTCGAGAAAATTGGATTCCGACCTCCTGGCCGCCGTGAACGGCAGCGGCTTGCCGCTGCGCGTCGTGGAGCTGCAAGTCATTAACCTGCTGAACGCCGTGCAGATGCGGCTGCGGCAGGAAGAAGCGCTTGAAGCGGCACAACCCGAAGAGAAGCCCGCCGATGCGGCGGACGGTGATGCCAATGCCTGAACGGTATTACGACAGTCCGCTGAGCGGCCAGCAGCTTGACGCGGCGTTCCAAAAGATGCAGGGCATCGAGCAGACGGCCAGCCGGGTGCAGAGCAATGCGAGCGCCGCGGCGCAGTCTGCTTCGCAGGCGTCGAGCTCGGCCAGCGCAGCGAGCAGCAGCGCCACCCGCGCGGGGCAATCTGCCACACAGGCGCAGAACTCGGCTTCGGCGGCATCGTCCAGTGACTCGGCGGCATCGTCCAGTGCCTCGGCGGCGGCCGAAAGCGCCCGTCAGGCAGCAGACAGCGCCGCCAGCATCGAGGGCGACGCCGATGCAGCCGCCCAGAGCGCCAGCAATGCGCAGGGGCACGCGACCGCAGCCCAGGGCAGCGCGAGCGCCGCCGCAGCCTCGGCCTCTGCCGCCAAGGACAGCGAGGACGCCGCCGAGACAAGCGCCGGCACCGCGCAGTCCGCGTCCGCTGCGGCCGACCAGAGCGAGCGCAACGCCAAGACATCCGAGACCAATGCGGCTTCCAGTGCCAGCGCTGCGCAGCAGGCCGCCGCTCTGATTGAGGACAACTTTGCCGCGATCCAGGCTGCGCCGTCCAACGCGCAGGCGGCCCAGAATGCCGCGGCACAGGCAGCCCAATCGGCCAGCGACGCAGAGGACGCCGCAGCGCGCGCCGAACAGATCGCGGATTTCAACCCGGCGGATTTTGCCACGGCTGCTCAGGGTGAGAAGGCCGATACAGCCGTGCAGCCGGACGCACTGGACGCTTACGCGCTGAAAACCGACATCCCCGACGAGTTGCCCAACCCGCAAGCCCTGACCATTCAGCTGGGCAGTAGCGGATCACCCACCACCTATGACGGCAGTACACCACAGGCGTTGACGGTTACACCGGAAGCGGTGGGCGCGGCCCCGGAACCGCTGACCGGAAACCTGGATGATGTGACCCCTGCACAGGTGAGGGAAGCGATTCAAGCAGGCAGGCAGGTAAGCTTGCTGAAAGACGATAATATTCTTTCCGCTTGGGTTGACACCGGGTTAAATGTTCAATGCCTGTATGGGTGGAACATCGGCAGTTACACCGGCCGATCAAGAGCGATCAGCCTGGACGGCTATTATGGCGACCCGAACGGAGACAATACCTGGAACGTTGAAAAACTGTATGGCAACGTCCTGCCCGAAGTTACAACCGCCCAAAACGGCAAAACCGTGATCGTTCAAAATGGGCAATGGCAGCTGGGGGAAGCGAGCGCCGGGGGCGGCGAATATAGGCTGATCGCTAACACCGGGCTTACCTCGATGAACCAGGGAACGTCGTACAATTCTATGGCAGCCGCGCAATATGACTTGCTTGGTATTGTCTGCCTGTGCCGTGGTTCTACGGCGGCAGATGAATACAGCCAAATCCAGTGGTTCCCGGTGCCGGAATCCGGCCAGAGCCGGAAATATGGGCTTGTATGTATGAATGTCGCCGAAGTCGGATCATCCGGCCTGATGGGCGAAGCACAGGTTCGTGTAGTACTGATCCAAAACACCGGTTCCGGCATCAAAATCACCAGTGAATCACAGGGCTACTACTACAACTGGGGCAACAAAGGCCAGGACAATACCTGCGCTGTACCGGCATTTTTGTACGGCATGAAGTTTTAAGGAGGGATACATATGCGATTGAGCAATGGAGAAGTGCTGCTTGGCTGGCCGCTGGGTGAGCATATCATCACGGCGGGCTGGACGTATAACGACGGCAGCGCGCACAATGCGCCATCCTATGGCGTCCTTACTCTCGATTTTGGTGAAGGAAAATCCCATACCAATATGCCACCCTATCTGGCCGTCTATTGCTGGAAGCGGACGGCATGACAAAAAGAAAGGATACCCAAATGAAGAAAATCTGTGACCTTATCGACGTCTCCAAGCACCAGGGCGTCATGCCCTGGCCGACGGTCAAATCCGCCGGCGTCTCCCACGCGATGCTGCGCGCCGGCTTCGGCCGGTACGCGAGCCAGCGCGACCCGCAGTTCGACCGCAACGTCGAGCAGTGCGAGGCCAACGGCATCGCCTGGGGCGCGTACTGGTACTCCTACGCCACCAGCGTGTCCGAGGCCCGGCAGGAGGCCCGCGTCTTCCTCGCTATCATCGCCGAGAAGGTCGCCCAGGGCTACAAACCGACCCTGCCGCTGGCCTATGACATCGAGTACGAGCCCGGCATCCTCGCCCTGTCCAATGCCACCCGCACCGAGATGGTGCGCGCCTTCCTCTCCGAAGTCGAGGCCGCCGGCTACTACGGCATCCTCTACGCCTCGAAGGACTTCATCCAGAACCGCCTGACCTGGCGCGACCTGGCGCAGTACGACGTCTGGTGCGCCCAGTACGGCAGCCGCTGCACCTGCCCGCTGCCCTACGGCATCTGGCAGTACAGCTCGACCAACGCCCTCGGCATCCCGGGATTTGGCAAAAGCCTTGACTGCAACCACGCTTACAAGGACTACCCCGCCATCATCTCCGCCATGACCGGCACGGCCCCCGAAGCCCCGGCCGACGACGGCGGCAGCGACCTCTCGGCCAAGCTCCAGATCGTCACAGTCGGCCCGGTCTCCACCGGAGATGCGGCCGCGATCCTGTCCCTCTGCCAGCAGTTACAGCTGACCACGATGGGCCTGTACACCTCCGCCTGGGCCGACGCCGCCCACGCTACCCAGATCATCACCATCGGCCCCGTTTCCAGCGGCGACGCCTGGCGCATCATGCGCGAATGCGAGCGCCTCGAGCTGACCGACATGGGCCTGTATCGCAGCGAGTACGCCGACTAAGGGAGGGACAAGCATGGCTGTTAAACTGTACATCTCGCAGCCCATGCGTGGCAAGTGCATGAACGACATCATGGCCGAGCGCAAGCAGCTCGTCGCCGAGGCGGCGGTGGAACTGCGCACCGACGACATCCTCGTGCTGGATACACTTTTCGTCAACCATGACCGGCCGCGGCTCGCCATGCTCGGTAGGTCTATCGAAAAAATGGCCGAGGCGGATGCGGTCATTTTCGCCCCGGACTGGAAACAGGCCGCCGGCTGCCGGGTCGAGCACCTCGCGGCCTCTGAGTACGATATGCGCATCCTTTACGGAAAGGGGTGACGAGCGTGGCGATCGTCCATGAGATTCAGCTTGACGGGTACTGCGCGCGGTTCAGCGGGGTCGGCGCGCGGTTGCAGCTGGGCACTTACGGCAGCTATGGTATAGAACAGCTGCATATCGAGCTGGGCGAGAACTGGCAGGGCCTTGTGGTCTATGCGAACTTCGTCACCGCTGACGGCACCACGCCGGTGCTTGTGCCGGAATCCGGCCTTGTGGACGTGCCGCCCGAAGCCACCGCGAAGCCCGGAACCGGCAGCATCGTGCTGGACGGCGCTGCTGATGGCGTGCGGCTCTACAGCGTGGATATCCCGTACCTGATGCTCAGGCACAGCGCGCTGACCGGTGAAGCCCCGGCCCCGACGCCCGACCGGTGGGAGCAGTTTGTCGCGGAGGTTAAGCAGTATTCCGATGCGGCAGCCGAGAGCGCCGGCAGGGCGGAGGAAAGCAGCGGGAAGGCCGAAAAGATGGCAGCAGCCGCGGCTTCCTCGGCGTCCGATTCCGCCCAGAGCGCGCAGGCCGCCGCAACCAGCGAGCAGAACGCAGCGGAAAGCGCAGAATCCGCAGAGAAAAGCGCGAACCTCGCGCAGCAGAGTATACAAAACGCCGGCTGGATTGATGTATACGGAGAAGACGGAATCCTGTACATGGTGCGCAGCGATAACGCACCGGAGGACTTCCGGCTGGCAGACAATGGGAAGGGGGTACTGGTGGCAATCTATGGCTAAAATAAGCGAAATCGGGCCGTATTCCGCGTACGCGATCGCGGTAGCGAACGGATTTTCCGGGACAGAACAGGAATGGCTTGCCTCCCTCGTCGGGCCGCAGGGCCCGCAGGGGGCAAGTGTGACTGGTGCGAAGATTGACGCATCGCAGCACCTGATTATCACTGTGCACGACCCGGCAACCGGCGAGGATACGGAAATCGACGCCGGGGAGATCGGGACGACCGAGGCCGTGCAGGCCGTGCAGCAGGCGATTCAGCAGGCCGGCCAGAGTGCTGTGTCTGCGGTTGAGAGCGCCGGCTCCACGCAGCAGAACGCCGTGACCAGCGCCGGCACGCAGGCAGTCTCGGCAATCGACAGCGCGCGGCAGACGGCCGTGCAGCAGGTGCAGCAGGCTGGGCAGGAATCCATCGCTTCCGCGCAGCAGGAGGCCGAGAAGGCAGCATCCAGCGCTACGCAGGCCGGCGAGAGCGCGTCTGCGGCTGCATCGAGCGCTTCGGCCGCACAGCAGAGCCAGAGCGCAGCGGCTTCCAGTGCCACGCAGGCCGGCGAAAGTGCGTCTGCGGCAAAAGACAGCGAGGACGCCGCAGCAGCGAGCGCTACTGCTGCCGCGGCGAGTGAAAGAAACGCGGAAGACGCCGCAGACCGTGCAGAGCAAGCAGCGCAGAATTCTGGCCTCCCGCAGCCGACAACCGCAGACGCCGGCAAAGTGCCCACCGTCAATGACGCGGGCACCAGCTATGAGCTTCGCAGCACGCTGGAAAAGAATATTTCCGACTACTACGCCATGCGCCGCACCGGGAAGGTCTATCAGACACGGCTTTGGAAGTTTGCCGCGAACCCGACCTCCACCGGCGAAAAACTGCTTGATAACGCTGGCCTTGTCTTTGAGCCTTCCACTGACACGGAAGAAGGCCAAGATGACTACCTCAACGGCCAGAACCCGCTTTTTGAGTGGGTGAACGTGAACTACGTCCGGGACGACGACGGCGCACCGCGCCCCACCGCCATTGAGGGCCAGGCAGGCTTCAAGACCAGCGGCGCGGTGGATGTCGGCGCGATGCAGATGAGCTTTTGGTACAAGATCGATTCCGCGAGCGCGGACTACATCGACTACTATGTATCCGATACACCGCACCCCGAGCTCGGACTTGTGCCCTGGCCGGAATGCGTCAAAGCGGACGGCACGGTACTGCCCTGGTGCATCGGCAGCAAGTACATTTCCGGCGAGGCTTCGGACGGTATGCCGCGCAGTCAGCCGGGCTTGAAGCCGATCCGCAATGTATCGCACAATTCCATGATTACCACCTACCAGCAGAAAGGCCCCGGATACTGGGGCGCGGGAGCCGTGCGCAATACTTTCCAGATCCTGTTCAACGCCATCAAGGGCGCGACAAAATCCAGCCAGTCGCTGTACGCAGGCACGACAAATTACAATTTTCAGTATAAGGCGAGCGTACAGCGCGCAGAAGCGGAAACCTGGTTCCCCGTCACCAATGCGCAGGCGAACAACCTCATTGTGGGCGGCTATGTATCGGTTGGGCACGGCTCCAACATCGATGGCACAGTAAATACCGACCGCGGGCAAAGCACGGTGCACGCCTACGCGGATGATGTCAAGGTACTACGGATCGAAGACCTCGACGAAGACAACAAGGCCGTCTATCTCGATATCGAGGAGGGGTTTAGCACTCAACCGGTTGCGCTGACGGATTCGCTTTCTGCGCCGATCATTATGAGCTCGATGCACTGGTGGAGCGGCGCGACCGATTCCATGCGTGGGCATCACGACGGATCACCCGGCAGCAATACCGATTCAAAACACCCGTACCGTGTGCAGGGGCGCGAGTATGCGGTCGGCGGCTATCTGGTCGCATCGGATACCGTAGCATGGCTGAACGAGGATGGGAGCCGGACGATCTATGCTGCGCCAAAAGGCACGGCACACTCGAACAACAATTCGACGATCCAGTCCACATACAAGCAGGCCGGCACGATCCCGCTGAACTCGAGCGGATCGGTTGCCGACTACTGGGTTGGCGACGCCGGAATCGACGAAGACACCGGAGCATGGTATCCGGCCACGCAGGGCAGCGGCTCCACGCAGGGGTGCGCCGATATGCTCTACGCTGGCGGGGATGCAACCAACACGTTCCGGGAATATCTTCAGTGCGGGCATCTCTGGGGCGGCTCGGACGCTGGCTCTTGTTACCTGGATCTCTGGTCCTGGCTTGGGCACGGGTACTGGCGTTGCCTCGCCAGCGATTGATGCGCCTGTGGGGGTGAATGCCCCCGCAGGGGGCAGAGGGGGCTTAGCCCCCTGGAAAAATAGGGAGGCACGGTGCGTGCGGGAATCTCAGGAACGGCTCGAACGCTGGCTCTTGTTACCTGAATCTCAGGAACAGGCTTGGGAACGGGAACTGGAATTACCTCGCCGGATATTGCTTCAAGACACGCAAAAACTCATTGCGCCGTGTTTCGCACCGAAAGCGTAGCCGAAAGGCTCCTTGGCAGAAGCCAAAAATTTCTTATTCAGGCTAGGGGTTAGTAACGAAAGAGAAAACCCTTACAAAGAAGCAATCGATTTTTATGAAGAGATACTGCAAAGACATTGACATTACGGACAGAGACCTGATCCGCGCCGCAGTCATGGATTGTCTGGCCGACAAAAAGAACCGGCGCGACGTGCGCGCGCTCATGCAGCGGTACGGTACGGTGGATGCGATTGTCGCCATGATGCAAGGAGAAATCCGTGCCCGGAGTTTACAGCTCAAGCCGATGTGGTACTCCGTCAAGGAGGACGGCAGCAGCGGAAAGATCCGGCGCATCGGGATCCAGGACATCAAGCAACAGCTGTATGACTATGTAGCGGTGTATGCACTGCGCCCGCTGTTTGTGAGAATCGGCGAATACCAGTGTGCGGCAATCCCAGGGCGCGGGCAGATCTACGGATTGAAAGCAATCAAGAAATGGCTTAGAAATCCGAGCATCAAATACGCCTGCAAGCTCGATATACGACACTGCTATGAGAGCGTCGACCGCGGAAGGCTGATGGGATTCCTACGCCGGCACATCAAGAACGACGATCTTCTGTGGCTGATTCAGACGCTGATTGATACGTTTGACAAGGGGCTGTCTATTGGTTCCTATCTGAGCCAGTATCTTTGCAACCTCTATTTGAGCGAACTTTACCATGAGATCGCAGAAAATACCTACAAGCTACGCGGTAAGAAGCGAGGCTGCAAGCGTGTGAATCTTGTGCGCCATGTGCTGTTCTACATGGACGACATCCTTCTGCTCGGCACAAGCGCTAAAGATATGAACGCGGCCGCCAGAAGAGTGATCACCAAGGCAGCCGAAATGGGGCTAGAGATCAAGCCGAGTTGGCACACATTCCGCATCGCAGATACGCGGGAAGACAGGGGTGGCTTCATCGATATGATGGGATTCCGCTTCTACCGCAAGTACATCACCATCCGCAGCCGTGTTTTCCTGCGTCTGCGGATGGCGTTCTTGCGGGCGCGGCGAAGACAGGTGCTTTGCCTTCGGGCAGCACAGCGGTGCATCGCCTACTTTGGTTTTGTGCTGCACACCAGCAGCTTTACCATTGCCCACCGCTACAAAGTATACAAGGCCATTAAGAAAGCGAAGGAGGTGATTTCCCGTGAGAGCAAGATTCCTAGAACCGCAGCCGCCGGCGCGGTTGGTTGAAAAAGGCGGCAAGGTGTATGTGTTCCTCTGCCTGGATGAAGAGGTTTTTGAAGAAGCCTATGATTCCGGGGAGGCAGAAGCCGGCACCGAGACGGTGTACGAGTACACCTACCATGAGTTTGCCGAAGATGCGGACGTCATCGATGTGCAGGATGTGCGGGCGCATCCCGAAAAGTACATGACGTATGCACCGGAACCCAACACACTGGAAGCTAAACTGGAAAAAATGGAGGAACAAATTCAAGCCGCAGTAACTCAGGCCGTCACACAGGCCGTTTCAATTACAGGAGGTAGTATCTGATGAATAGCACCGCATACACCGCGATGATGCAACAGATGAATGCCGGGGCTTATACCGAGGCCAATGCCAAAAACACATTGGATGACCTTTATGCCCGGCAGCGATTGACACATGACGAATATATTGAGCTGATGGACAAGGCGGGCACCCTTGCCACCAACACCGAGGACGGAGACACTCTGGCCCGTATTGTGGCACTGGAGGAAAACGTCAAGGCCTTGCAGGAGCAGGTGGCTGCCATCAAGCAAGCCGTGGAGGGCGGCTCCACCGAGATTCCGGATGTCGGGCCGACGCAGACCGGCGCAGAGTTTGACCCCATCGACGCCGTGGCGGGCATGTCCTATGAAAAGGACAAATACTACCGAGACCCGACCAATAAAGAGGTCTACATCTGTACTGTCAGTGTAGCTTATGCAGGCTTGCCGCATGAAGCCATCAATGTCTATTTCAATTGGGTGCGGGAAGAATAAACGCTAAAAGGTAATACCAATGGATTTTTTACCTGACATTGTCACAGCCCTGGTGCCGCTGCTCGGGGCCGTCTGCGGCTACCTGGCCGGCAAACTGCGGGCCGCCGCCAAGCGCGCAAAAGAGAAAGATGCCGCCGACCAGAAGCAGCAGGCCGCCCTGGTCGATGGCGTGAAGAGCCTCTTGCGCGGCCAGATCATCGACGACGGCCTGCGCTACCTGGCCGAAGGGGCCATCCCGCCGTTCGCGTTGCAGTCTATGGAGCTGCAATACGATGCCTACGAACGCCTCGGGGACGGGGACAAGTCTATCAATGACATTGTCTGCCGCTGCAAAGGCTTGAAAATCCGCAGCGGGAACGATCACGAATAATAGACAGGAGGAGTAAACGACTATGGACAAAACAAAAATTCTCGCCTGGCTGCACGCGGCCGGCATCCGCGCCCTCAAGACGGTGGCCCAGACCGCAGTCGCCACCATCGGCACCGCCGCCGTGCTCGGCGACGTCAACTGGGTCATGGTTGGCAGCGCCGCGGTGCTGGCCGGTGTGCTGTCCCTGCTGACCAGCGTGGCCGGCCTGCCGGAACTGCCCGACGCCGACGGAGACGGCATCCCGGACAGCGCGGGTGATAGCCAGTAATACATAGAGCAAGCCCCCAACTTGTCGGGATTTCCGACGGGTTGGGGGCTGTTTTTTTTTAGTCGTTGAACTTGGCCAGCGCGTCGTCCATTGTGTCGTAGTCGCATTCGTCGTCTACCATGCTCCGCATCAAGTCTAAGATTTCGCGCGCGTACTCGCCGGGGCAAAGTTCCCGCACCTTTTCGGCGCTGAGCTTGAAAGCCCAGTCAACGGCAATGCCGCCGTGCGCATTGTCGCAGCTTTCGCGCCATCCGCCCTCGTCAACGGACGTGGTATAGAACTGCGTGCGGTCAATGTCGAGCCAGTCTTGGCTTTTTTCTGCAAAGTCGAGGCAGGCGTTTAGATATTCGTTATAAGTCATTTTCTTTTTCCCCTTTCAGCTTGCGCCAATCTCTGTATTGGCCGGACTTCACTCGGCTGTCCGGCCAGGGCTCGGCATCGTCTACAACCCAGTTCCGGCCGATTTTCCGCGCCGTTTCAAAGCGGCCGCGCTGGGCAAGTTTTCGGGCGCTTATTGCCGCTTTTCCGTGCTGGGCAGCATACTCTGCGAGACTAATCAGCATTTATTTATCCTTTCTCGATCTTGTCAAAAATCTTCTGCTTTTCTCATTGCTCAATACCAAATGTGAGCCTTCCACGGCTCAAGGCCGGAGCCCAATTCAGGGCACCGGACAGAGCGTAGCGTTTCCTGGTCGCTTTCCCAGGCGGCGGAATCGCCGCACATTTCAAGGAAATCGGCCTGTTCCTGCGGGAGATCGTAGCCGAAAACCACTTCCACGATCTGTTCAGCATCGCCAGTGCTGATAACCAGGACGGCATCCTGCCGCATGGTCTCGTTTCCGTTGTCGGCGCTGGAAATCGCCGTGCAGGGGTAGCAACGGTAAGTCGTATTCTCAACAGTGAACTTTTTCATTTCCATTTCCTCCGTTTTGCGTTGGGGGTTATCCCCCTGTCTTGTATATATTATATACCCATATAGATACAATGTCAAGGGCTTTTGCGAAAAAATCGCAAAAAAAGTTTCACAAAATAGGCTTACTTTTCGCCGGGGCTTTCGTCCCCGGCATTTTTTATTTGCGCTTCCGCATCAAGGATGAACTGCCGCACGGCCGCTTTGGCGTTGTCCGGCAGCTTCCAGTAGGCGCGGATGATGGCGCGGATGGTCGGGCCGGTGCTCATGTGGATTTGGTCGAAGATGAGCTCCAGCTCTTCATCTTCCGAAAGCTGGCGCAGCATTTCGCCCTCGCCGGTTTCAAGCCACTTACGGTTAACGCTGAATTTTTCGCAAATCGCAGACAAAATGGCATTTGAAGGGTTGCGCAGCCCGGTTTCCCAGCTTGTGACCGTTCCTTCTTTTACGCCAACCAGCGCACCAAATTCGGCTTGCTTTATCCCTGCGTTTCGGCGAATCTTTTTCATGCGCTCACCGATCGTCATGCAATCACCTCCTTTGATTATATTATAGCACAAATCCTTACAAAGTCAAGATTTTTTTAAAAAAGGGGTTGACATCTTTACAAAGTAGGGGTATAATATAGATACAGTAAAGAAAAGCACAGCCCACAGGGCAGGAGGAAACCATTATGAAAGACATCGGTATTGAGTTTTGCGACAACAAAGAGATTTTCTACATTTTGGATGACGGCGAGTATTACCTGATTAACGGTTCTGACGGTTACCTCAAAAAGGATTGGTTGCTGGAGGACGCCGTTAAGCATTACAAGTCCGACGACGCCAAGTGTGAACGGTTCGCCAGCGAATGGAACGCATGGTGCGGCTGATAACCCCGCCTGATGATGGCCGGACGGCAACCGGCCGAAACCCCGCAAGGGGTCGCGGGAAGCCGCAGAAAGGGGGTGCAGGGATGCCCGAAAAGGAAAAAGTCAAGGATGTGCAGGCGCTGGCCGACACGCTGGACAGCTTGCCGGAAACGGTGAAGCAGCGAATCCTGGGCGTGGCCGAAGGCTACCAGCTGGCGATTGACGCCAGCAAGGAAAAGGAAGGGAGTGAAAGCGCATGAAGCCGGAATTAACTCCATCGGAGGCGGTCAGCATCATGCAGGACGCAGGCAGCACGTTAAGCCTTGAGAGTTTCAAGCGTTGCCTGCGGCAGGACAAAATCCCCGGCGGATTGTACGCCGCAAGCGAAGGGCAAGGCCAGAGCGCTATCTACAAGGTTTTTGCACTGCCGTTTTTCGGCTGGCTACGCAACATCCTGCCGCTGGCCGATGAAAGCATCAAGAAATGGGAGGCACGCCAATGAGCAGCAAAAAAGCCGCCACCGTGGTGACGCACGGTAAGCGGCAGACCAAAAAATCCAACATCATTATACCAATTTTCCGCACTTTCGTCAATGGCATGGCGGCGGGATTGATCGGGCTTTCAATTGCAATGCTGATTGTTATTGGCGTTGCAGCGTTTGCCGCGGCTTTCCTACCTGCGCTCGTGCTGGCGATTACAGGTGACAGAATATGAGCAGGCCGATCAATCCCACCTGCGACGGGGATTGCTTCCACTGCCAGCATGACGATTGCGACAGCGGCACCTTCGCCGGGGGACGGCGCACTCCGTTTGAGCAGGAGCAATCCAAGATCCGGGAGGAAAAGAAACGTGCAGCAAGGGAATTTGAAAGACAGCGCAGCGCGCGAGAGCGCGAAGTCAGCAAAAAATACAGCGCGTGGCTTCGGAAAAACATCTGGAACATGCAGCGGTGAAGGTTGCTTGCACTGCACGCTCCCGGCCGAAAAATGCCGCGGCTGTTGGCACAATCGCAAGACCGTGTACTGCGACACCCAGCCCACCCGCAGGCCCAAGGGCAAGCCGGACAAGACAGCCGTGAAGCTCTGTACGAAGGAGGATTACGCATGAAAAATCTATCAGCCGTCACCCTCATCGACACCGGCCTGCTCCAGCCTGCGGACGAATCCTCCTGGCTGGCGGCCCGGCGGGAGGGCATCGGGGCGAGCGAGGCTTCGGCGATTGTGGGCAAAAACCCGTACATGAGCAACGAAGAGCTGTGGGAACTCAAGACCGGCCGCCGGCAGGCTGCCGACATCAGCAACCAGGCCTGCGTGCAGTACGGCCACGCGGCCGAAGCGCCGATTCGGGAGCTTTTCGCCCTCGACCACCCCGAGTATACCGTGCAGTACGGCGGCGCGTTCGATATGGTGCGCAACCCGGATTTTCCCTGGCTGTTCGCCACGCTGGACGGCCGCCTGATCGAAAAAGAGACCGGCTGGCAGGGCGTCTATGAGGGCAAGACCACCGAAATCCTGCGCAGCCAGCAGATGGAGAAGTGGACGTGGAAGGGCGCCGACGGCCATACCCACGGCCGGGTGCCGGACAACTATTACATCCAGCTCTTGCACCAGCTGCTCGCGACCGGGTGGGATTTCGCGGTGCTCAACTGCCGCTTCCGCCGCCGCTATGCCGACAGCGAGCGCGCCGAGACACGCTGCTACCGCTTCGAGCGTGACGATCTGCTCGCAGACCTCAACTACCTGCTCGAAGCCGAGATTGAATTTTGGGAGTGTGTTCAGCAGGATCGGCGTCCGCCGCTGGTTCTGCCCGACATCTAAGGAGGAAGTACCATGCAGATGATTATCCAGTCCCCGACCGACGGTCAGCAGATGCCGGCAGTTGTCTGGAACTACGAGGAGGTCAAAACCGGCGTCGCGGCCAGCCTGGCCCAGTACCGTAACCGGGCATACACGCCGGACAGCATCCGCGGCGCGAAGGCCGACCGGGCCGCGCTCAACAAGCTCAAGGCGGCGATCGCCGCCAAGCGGCAGGAGATGAAAGCCCAGTATCTGCACCCGTATGAGGAATTCGAGCGGCAGTGCAAGGAGATCGAGACGATGATCGGCGAGGTCAGCGGCGCGATCGACGCCCAGATCAAGGCCTACGAGGCCGAGGAGGCCGCAAAAAAGAAGGAGACCATTGAGGTCTACTTTGGCGAGTGCGTCGGCGCGCTTGCGCCGTATGTGACGCTCGACAGCATCTGGAACGCGCGCTGGCTCAACAAAACTTACAGCATGGCGCTGATTCAGGAGGAGATCGACCGCAATATCGAGATTATCGGCACCAGCCTGCAGACCATCCGCAGCAACTGCGGCGAGGACGCCGACGCCTGCATTGAGGAATACATCGCGAAGCGGTATGACCTCAATGCCGCGACGGCCAAGCACCAAAAACTCGAAGCGGTGCGCGCGGCCGAGCAGGCGCGCCGGATCGCCGAGCTCAAGGCCAAACTCAACGCAGACGCCCCCATACCCCCCACACCGGCCGCCGAGACGCCGCCCGCTCCCCGCGATGATGTCCAGCCCGCCCCGGCGGAACCCGCGCCGCAGGCAGCGCCGGATCTGGCTATCCGGGACGAGCCGCCGCTTGTGACGATGGACTTTCGGGTCGTCTGCACCCGGCCGCAGCTCATGGCGCTGGGTACTTACATGAAACAGCATGGCATCCGCTACGGGCGTGTGCCGGCACAGAAGGAGGAAGCATAATGGCAAATCAAGGGAACCGTCTCGCCCCGAAGCAGAAGGGCGCAAAACCGATCGAAATCACCTACCAGGCCAATGGAAGAGAAGTCCGTATGACCCCCGGCATGGTCAAAAAATACCTGGTCAGCGGCAACCCGGACGCCGTGACCGACCAGGAAATTATGATGTTTATGATGCTCTGCAAAAACGCGGGCCTTGACCCGTGGCTGCGCGAAGCCTACTGCATCAAGTACGGCAGCAGCCAGCCCGCGACGCTGGTCGTCGGCAAGGAAGCCTTCCAGAAGAGGGCCGACGCCGAGCCGGCTTTTGACGGGCAGGAGGCCGGCATCATCGTGCTGGACGCCAACGGCAAGCTGCAGCGCCGGGAGGGCACCATGCTGTTGGAGGAAGAGACGCTGCTCGGCGGCTGGGCCAAGGTCTACCGCAAGGATCGCAGTCACCCTAGCGTGGCCGAGTGCAGCCTGAGTGAGTACATCGGCCGCAAGAAGGATGGCAGCATCAACGGCCAGTGGGGCGGCAAGCCGGCGACGATGATCCGCAAGGTCGCGCTCGTGCAGGCGCTTCGCGAGGCTTTCCCTGCCCGGCTCGGCGCGCTGTACACAAGCGAGGAGAAGGGCGTCGAAGAGCCTGTCGAAGCGCCGTTTACCGAGATTCCCGACGAGCCAGAAGAAGCGCCGCAGCCGGCGCGCCGGCTGCAGGAACCCCGCCCGACGATGGCAGCCCCGCAGCAGCCCGCCCCGCAGGATGACGAGCTTCCGCCGCCCCCGATGGACGACGATTTCTTTGCCGGCGGCGGGCTGTAAGGATGCGCAGATGATATGGCAAACGAATATGTGAAATTATGGTTGAGCTATGAGGCATACTTCCAGCCGCTTGGTGACGCTGAAGTAGGGCGTCTGGTACTGGGGATGATGAAATACAAATCCACAGGAACGGAGCCAGTATTCAATGGAAACGAGCGGTTTGTCTGGCCGGCCATAAAAAGAGACATTGATGAAGCCAAAGCTGCGCAAGAACGGTTTGAAGAAAAGCAACGTGATAACGGTAAAAAAGGCGGTAGGCCATCTAAAACCCAAGCCTTTTCCGAAAAACCCACAGAAACCCAAAAAACCCAAGCCTTTTCCGAAAAACCCAAAAAAGCCAAGGACAAAGGACAAGGGACAAAGGATAATATATCCCCCCTATCTCCTAACGGAGATAGTCCCCCCACGGGGGGATCAAAGCAGCGCAAGAGCGCCGCGCGGGATGTGATCGATGCATGGACGCAAGACCCGGAGCTGCGCAGCCTGCTGTATGAGTGGCTCGATGTGCGCAAGGCGCAGCGCGCCGCCAACACCGAGGGGGCGATCCGCCAGAATCTGGCCAAGCTGCCGGAGCTGGCGCAGCAGAGTGGCCTGTCCATGCAAGACTATATGCGCGAGGTGATCCGCCGGAGCTGGCGAGCGTTCTATCCGATCTGCTACGCCAAGCCGCAGTCGCGAGAAGATGGGAGGGGATTCGATTGGATGACCGGGCATTGACCGAGAGCCCCCTGCGGGGCGCTGTGACGGGCGCAAGGCCGCCGGCGGAACTGCACCCGATCATGGGCTACATAGGGGCCGTGTGGCCGAATTTCGGGGCCGGGAAGACGGCCGAGCAAAAGCGCATGATGATCGCCGTCTGGGAGCTGGCGCTGGCAGATATCCCGCTCGGGCTGCAGCGCCGGGCGATTGATGTCCAGGTTCGGGCCGGACAGAAATGGCCGCCCAGTTCCCCGGCGGAACTGCGGGAATGGTGCGACGCCGTACAGCCGCCGATGGACGCGCTTGCCGCGGCGTTCTATCAATCCAGCCTCGAGACCGGGGTGCTCGACGCGGCATTTTGCCGCCGGCAGCTCGAAAAATACGAAGCCTCCCGAGCGGAGGGCCGAAACGCCTATGCCGGGTGGGATTAAGCCATGACTTGGCAGATCGTATTCTATAACCGAGATACCGGAAATATCAGCCGCAAACACAACTACAAGCGCCGGCAGGATGCCGCCGATGCCCTACGGAAGAACGGGTTTACTGAAGATTCCAGCGGGGTGTGGGCGGCGGAAAACTGGCTAGCGAAGATTAGGGAGGATAACCAAAATGAAAATGTTTAAGGGCTTTGACAAAGATTTGAAATGCCGTAATTTCCAGTACGAGATTGGCAAAACATACACGGAGAATAAAGCCGAGCTGTGCGAAGCGGGGTTCCATGCCTGTGAACATCCGCTCAACTGCCTGAATTACTATGAGCCCGGAGAAAGCCGCTACTGTGACGTGGATTTGGACGATGTTACGGATGAACGCGGCAGTGACAGCAAGCGCGTCGGCAAGAAGATTACAGTACAGGGTGAAATCGGAATTGCAGGGCTGGTCAAGGCTGCGGTGAATATCGGCATTGAGGAGGCCAAAAGCAAAACCACCGGAGACGGGGCACACGCCGCCACCAACGGCAACAAGGCACACGCTGCCACCACCGGCAACAAGGCACACGCTGCCACCACCGGAGACGGGGCACACGCCGCCACCACAGGCGACGAGGCACACGCCGCCACCACCGGATACTATGCACACGCCGCCACCACCGGCAACAAGGCACACGCTGCCACCACCGGAGACGGGGCACACGCCG